>JACLAB010006896.1_pt1 | contig 18430 bp, 7 predicted proteins | sample 8027921 | NCBI WGS metagenome assembly JACLAB01 (sample SAMN15725117, study PRJNA655200) | protist metagenome | isolation source: fluorescence activated cell sorting (FACS) single amplified genomes of... | place: USA: West Boothbay Harbor, Gulf of Maine | collected 2000-07-19 | reverse complement strand
CACCTCGGCTGCCCTGGCGGCTGCGGAAGTCATCCTGTGACTGACGTGCCATGATCTCGATGTCGTCGATTTCGTGAGCAAGGCGTTTCACAGCCTGTTGCAGCTCGTCCGTCGCCACGGAGCCGATGGTAAACCCACGCGACGTGGCGTAGGCTCGATCTCGGGTCATGGCTTCACGCACGTCAAGGAGAGCCGTTCGCTGCGCGAGGTGCCAGTGCACTGCGGCAATCTCCCTCTTGGCCTGGGGGTCCAGCGCGTGCTCGCCTTCTCTGTGGGCCTCCCTCAGCATGGCACGCACCGCCGTCCAATCGCACTCGCGCAGGTAGTACCTCAGGCGGAGAATGAACTCACATGTCCTGGACAGGCGTCGAGAAGAGGCCGTCTGCAGTCCCACCTGAACCGCCTCCCTGTGCGCACTCTCGAGTGCTCTGAGTTCAATGCCGTCGAAGGTGATGTCGATGCGTCGGACACACTGCGGCGAGCTGTGAAGCTGGGGTGCCTCCGGGAAGCGACGGGGTGGTGCTGGTGGCAGCGCGCGGTGGTCTTCGATGATCACGGGGTCGCCATCGTCGTCGTCGCCGTCCTCCACGTCGCCGTAGAAGTAGTCCGCGTGACACACGAGAAGCGATCGGCCGTGGTCGAAGAGAAAGCCGCCCTCCTCCTCCTCCTCCTTGCCTTCCGCATCCTCAATCGCTTGCCTCCTCTCCGACAGCTCCACTTCCGCCTGCTCGAATCGGTCCAGTTCGTCGCGCATCAGCTTCACCGTGTACCGATGGAGGATGTCTTCGTTGGCGCGAGACGTCTCGTCGTGTACGAAGGCCTGGGCAGCACGGTCCTCCACAGAAGAGGCCTTCTCAAGGATGGCGGACACCGACCCCCAGCGTTGGGAAGCCTGCATCAGGCGCAGATGCAATATATGCTGCCCGATACTCAGCAGACCCTGCAGCTCCTCTGCCACCACTGCCAATCTCCGCGACGACTTGAGAACGCCGTCGAGTTCGGATGTCTCAATGGTCGTGTAGTCCATATCTCCGACGGTGCCTCCGGCTTTCCCCCTGGAAAGGGCATGTCGCATTGTTCCCATGACAATGAGTTGCTCCGCAATGTGAGACGCCTTGTGCACGGCATGTAGAAGCTCCTTATTCATGTATTTGTAGGTGCTCTGGAACTGTGCGATGGTGATCTGCAGCTCCTGTATCGTGTGGGCCGGAAAGTCCACCGCACTGCGGAGATGATCAGGCGTCGCATCTGCGCACATGCTCACAAGGAAGAGGACCTGCCGCACCACCTCCGGCACACCCTTGAGCAGCTGGTCGGAAGGCTCGGATGCTTCGACTGCCTCCAGGGCGGAGATCAGGGCCTCTTCCGATGAAGAGCTCCTCTCGTTCACCCACGTGCTCACGTTGCTGTCGATGAGCAGGAAGCAACGTGCATTGACCACTTGTGAGAGCGCCAGCTCCAGTTCTGTTGCCGCCCATGGAAAGCGATCGAAGTCCATGGCACCGTCCACCCGCGCACGCAGGTGCTGGATCCCTTCCCACTCCCCTGTGACGACCAGGCCGCGAATCTCGCGCACCACATGGGTACACTGAATCAGGGCATACACCGCTTCCATGAAGGCGTCTGAGTCCTTCATGTCCACCATGGATAGGTAGGGCGTGGTGCCGTCGGTCAAGATCGTGTCCAGATCTTTCAAGGACTGGCTGAAGTCAGCATTCCCGGTGAGCATATTGGCCCGCTTCATGTAATCTCGTTCCTCGAAATTCCGATCTTTACGAGCATAGCAATTACGGACGATCTCCAGGCTATGCGCCAACTTGCAGTGATGGCGACGGTAAGTTGCTTCGTCGGCCATGAGGCAGACCTCGCGCCAAACCAGGCGCCATTCTAGGTTATCTGCATCGAAAGAGGCGCTCGACAGCGTTTCTTTGATGTGACGACCCACAGCGCGCCATCGATCCATGCTTGCGTCGACCTGCGCAGGCGTTGGATCTCCTTCGAGCTCGCCTGCACTCACACATTCATAGAACTTGCGACGCAGGGCAAGTATATCTGTCGCAATTCGCCGCAAATGCTCCGTGGATGCGTACGTGGAGGCCTCATCGTTCGACCGCGAATTCAGCGCCCTATCCAGCTTCTGGACGGCCATGTCTGCGCCTTCAGTGTCAATGGCACCTGGTCTGCCACGAATATACTCCGCCGACAGTGCACTGCTGACATGTGCATAGTATAATCGATCGGCGGCCGCCAGTTCCAAAGCAAAGGCCTCTTCGCTTAGTGCCACGCGCATAGTCTTGTGCGCCTCGTCCAGATCTTGCTGTAGGTCATCGGCCAGTTCCTTGATCCTGGACCAGTCCGAGTCAACGTACTCGGAGCAGTCCAATCCTGCCATGTACGTGGTACGCAGTGTGATGACGTCGGACAGGAGGTCGATGACCTCATTCAGGACTTTCCGGGCGGATGGCGATCCCAGCGCGGTGAGGCTTGCGCGGCATTCCTCGCGACAATCCTCCAGGGGTCCCGTCTTCACGGAAGGGACGCGCGCATCGATGGCGCCTGGCATGAGGTGGAAGGTTCCCTCCGCCGCCGCTGCCACCGCGTCGTTGCGCAACTCCCAGGCGCGAATCGCGTCGTTCATGAGTCGGATTTCCTTCTCGCAGGCCTCTGGCCACACTTCTGGAGGGACAGTGGTCATCAGGTTCCCTTGTTCAAGCGCCGCATCCGTCAGGCGGTTCTCGCGCACAGCCATGCGTTGCTTCAGGATGGACTCGCTCGTACTTAAGAGCAACTCTGTCTCCTCTGGAAAGGCATAATGAGGTGTGGCATGCGCAAGACGACGTCGCCACGCCACTGCCTCTTGCAGTGCCTGAACGGGCAGCTCGTCTGGAATGCGCGTCTCATCGACGATGAAAACATCTTCGAACCCCGTCGCCAGCGCAGACACGATGGCCGCAAGCATGCTCCGCGAGGTGTTGTAACGCAACGCCCATGCCTGCTCATCGCTCACCAGTTGGCGTACCCCGTGCACCACATTCACATACACGAAGACGCCTGCATCCGACAAGCCATGGTCGATGCAGAAATCCTGTAGCGACGCCGCGCGGTCGGCCACCCGGCGTTCCAGATCTGCGCACGCGGCAAGCATGTCGCGATGTAAACTCTCGAGCTCGTCCAGATGCAACGCCTCTTTGAGCAGGAGGACGTGGACGCGAAAGAGCTGGGTCACTTGAACCAGGGCAGACAGGACACTCTCCGACTCTTCGCCATACTCCTCTACCACGGGGAGCGCCTCCTCGAGGGCCTCGTCGAGTTCGTCCAGCGTCGGGGCGTCAGCGGCGTTGAGGTCGTAATGATCATAGCTGCCTCCAAGACTAGCATTACGCATGCCAGACACGAGCGCCTTGCATATGTGATGGTCGTCGCACTCCTGTCTGGCGCGCGAAAAGTCAGGAATGGCAGCGGCCACACATCCGGTGCCTACGTTGTTCACCCGCGCCGATGCGAGCTCATCCTTCAGCGCCTCGAAATCCGTCGTCACGAGGCCGTACCGCAGGGTGCGCACACTCTTCACCTCCCGATGAAGCTGAGAGACGAAGGCAGGAGCAGCCATGCTGAGTGGCTCGCCACTCTCACGCCAATCCTCTTCAAAGAGTGAGTACTGCTCAATCGCTTCGTCCAAGGCCAGCCACTCCACCTGACGCACATCGCACATGCCGCGGGGTCCTGCGCTGGCACACGAGCCTTCCGCCAGCACTTTCTCTAGCGTATCGAAGAGGGTGAGGTGTCGCACATGGTCCACCAGTGGTCCAATTTCTTTTTTGAGGGCCTGAATGTACGTACTCAGTGACTCGTGAGACTGCATGTCTTCAAGCACCTGGCTGGCCTTCGACCAGTTGTAATTGCCCATGTGCTTTCGCAGGCGTACCACCAAGCGTGCCGTTTCAAGGAGATTCAGGACTTCCACGCTGGGCTGCATGAGCATGTCTGATGCTTGACCCACCACCGCCTCCATGTCCGATATGCACGCCTCGTACGGCACGCAGTCCACCGCACTCGGGGCAATCGTCACACGCGGCACGCCGTCTCGGTCCATGTCCATTGCCACGAGGTCCAGGTGTTCGAAGTAACCCCCCTCGACATGACCGTGAGACAGGAGCCGACGGACGTCCACCAAGCACCGGGCATTACTGAGGTGGTCGAGCATGACGGACACTTCGTGGGTCATCGAGATGCCTTCGATGCAGCCCTCCTCGGCTTCACCCGTTGAAGAGGGGGTATTGATCATGCCAGCAATGTCAGACACTACCTTCTCAGCCGCAGTCACCGCCTCCGAAAACTCATCCGCCGACATGGATATACACTCCGGTAAAGGAAAGGTGCGGCGGGCGACGAGCAGATGCTCACCAAGCTGCAGAAGAGTAGTGAGGCGTGCGCCCCGTGACAGGTCCTCGGACAGAACGAGATCCACGGCTCTCTGGAGCGCCGTGGTGTTGCCCGTCATCGACTCGATCTTGCCGAACTCGCTCCCTTCTGACTCGAGTGGAAAGTTGCGCACAGCCGCTTCCAGCTGCGCACAGCAGTAGCGATTAAAGCGTTCGCTGCGAAGGAGCTCGATTTCCTGCAAAATGGATGTCGGATCGAAGTCCGGAATCGATTTGAGGTAGGCACACTTGTTGGCATTCAAGTCTGCTCGCCATGCCTCGAAGAGCTTGTCGTCCTCACACGGCACCATATCCTCCGGTTGCACAGACTTCTGTAACAAGAAATGCCTGAAGTGTCTCAACATAGTACACACGCCTACAGCAAGGGCCGTCGCCTTGTCGCCCGAGGTCGTAGGACCCCCTTCGCGCACAGATTTAAAGATCCCCAATGCGGAAGCTTCCCCGAGTGCGCCCTCCAGATGCACGCACGAGCCGGCAGGAATAAACACCCCCCCAGGAGCTCCGCGCACGACGCGTGCGCGAGATGCGTCCAAGAGAAGGATCTGACAGTAGTACTGGACGGCCTGCACTCGGTACATACCGGTCTTAGCGAGGACAAGTCGGTAGAAGTCGTCCAGCGTCGGATCGACGCGGTGACTCGCTACCTTCAGCGCCGCCGCAGAGGGAGCAGGGATGGCCGTTGTACTGTGGCGGATACGTCTCGCCTCAGTGACATCACCGCTGCACCGCAAACCCGCGCTCGGCCCTCGCGGGCTGAAGTCATATCCAGCCACTTCCTCGTGAACCTCCAGCCATACATCCACTTCTTCCTGAGCTTTGAGCACCAACAGGATCTTCTCCCAGGACTGAGAAGCCACCAGGACGCGAATGTGTACAAGGAAGAAGAGATGAGGCATCATGGCCTCCAGGCCGGCTCCGAAACAGTCTGCGCTCTCGAACTGACGAAGGAGTTGACACAGCTCGTCATCTTCAAAGTCCGTTGCTTCAGGTGCACTGTTCACCTTATCCACTGCTAGAGGAATATGTACCTTCATATCCGCGCACTCACATGCAATGTCAATCATCTTGTCCGCCACCTCTAAGAACATGTTCAAAAAAGCTGCGTACGAAGGAGCCACTTCTTGAGCGAGTGTCACACAGTCTTCTAGATTTCCATCAAGGCCAGTCGAAAGGAGAGCCATGTTTGCATCACCGTTTCCCTCATGGCACACACGCAGCAGCTTCAGGACAAGCAAACAGCCGCTTGCGACCGTCTTAAGGGTCTTGCTACTTTGTGGATGTTTCTGCTCATACGTTGACAACATCTTATTTAGAGTGTTCTCCAGGTTGACCAAGGTGGGAGTAAAGGCAACGAGTCCTAAGTCGCTTGGCGCAATGACGTCAACAATCACGGTCACCTCCTCAATCAGCGAGGAGATATGCGCCACTTCTAGTTTGAGGAGAGCGAGTCGGCGCTCGGCATCCACTAGCTCTTCATTCCCGAACTGCCCATGTCTGTTCTGCAGGTCGCGGATGCGCGCACAGCATTTTGCGATACGCCGTTCATCGAATGAATCCACGGCGTTCTTCAACTCCACGAGCGCCTCACCCTTGATCTCCATCTTCTCGTACATATCCAGCAGTTCATCTTCGCGTGGAAGGGCCACGCCTTTGCGCTCGAAGAGGGCCATATACTTCTTGAATTTCCCAAAAGTCTCACCCACGTCCTCATCATCCGGGTCAGCTGTATCCAGAAGATGATTAATGTCCACCAGTGCCATGTCGATTTCACATGTTTCATCCAAGGTGACCATCGCTGCACGCGTCTCCGGAAGGTCCATATCACAGTCCTCACAGTCATGCAGGGATTCCGCCATCTCGTGCATTCGAGGATGGATGTTCTCCTCGCTCAAGCCCGACTGGCAGTGGATCACTGCCTTTCTCACTCTCACGAGTGCCGCGCGCCGACGAACAAGGAGGCGCTTACCACACACCATGCGATAGAGCGTCTGCCAGAGGACAGCGGCGCGCAGAATGAGTGCACTGCGCGCGCGCTCGAGGAGGTACAATGAATCCGTCTTCATGAAGACCTTCGTTTTGCCCACCTGAACCCCTTTCATGAAACCTGCGAAGTCTGGGTTGTTCGCAACGTTGTCAAGGATGGCGCGACAGCCCGCCAAGGCACTATGATTGAAGACCGCCGCCCGCGCCAACTTACTGAGAACCCAGTAGTTACCACGAAACTCCTCAAGTGGGCGTCGCACAGGGTACCCCAGCTTTCTGATGCGCGTCGCCTCCAGTACACCACTGTAGCGCAGCTGCTCAAGCACGAGCATGCAGTCAAAGGCCATGGCACTCTTGATCGTGTTCGGCTTGATGCAGCGCACAAAGTGGTTCTCACTGTCCCGAAGGATGTTGGCCAGACAGCCCAGTTGTGTCACGAAGCGGTTACAAAGTGTGGATTTTTTCTTCTGGGCGGAGCCTGCACTAGTACCTCTACGTGCAGGAGAATTGGGAGCATCTCTGGAAGTACTACTACTGCTGCCGTCACTCTGACTGGTCTCACCCGCAGGAGGCGCAATGGCATCAAGAATGGTCTTAAGCTGCTCCATACCCATGGCGCTGAAGACCTCACGGTCCACTCGGTCACGATTCTTCTCGACGAAATCATTGGCCGAATATTTGACCTCTCCCGCGAAATGGAGAATGCAAAATTCGGCCGGCTTCATCTTGACCGTCTTCTTAAAGCGACAGCCCGGTGTGCGCAGCGCGTGTCGTTTCTCTACTTTGGACATGAATTTGTCGGAAGCACCCTGAGGGAGCATCACCTCCTCGTCGAGCTGACTCAGGATCCCACCTGGACGTTGGGAGAGGAGGTTAATCACGGGCTCATTGTCCTCGAAATCCACGCGTTCAACACGAATCCCCTCCTCCATATATGCCATAGCTTCTTTCACCAGCACAAAATCTAGGAAGTGCTTCTGCAAAATCTCATTGCAGTAGTTGATGAGCAGTTGTTCCAAAGAATTGAGTTGCAACAACTCGAAGCCGAAAATATCGAGGAGTCCGACCACCCTAGCATCCTTCGTCTCACCACTAGAGCCAATGGACGTCATATGTAAGTTCTTGTTCGCCTCCTGGACAATATACGTGAAGATTGTCTCGTACAAATTCTTGCAAATGGAGTCACGTTCAGCAACGGCAGCTTCAGGATTGAGCTGCCTCAGCGTGGTCGTGCCACGAATGACGAGCTTGCGGTGGGTCAGCAATGAGACAAGCTCGCTCCTTTCGATCTCTAAAATGCCACATACCACCTCTAGGTCATGCTCACTCGTGCTCCCTTGCTCAACGCGAGCGCCATCTCCGTCTGAGACGAAGTTCACATTGCCCAGAAACAAAATCGCCTCGAGCAACCTGTAGACGGCCGCCACGACCAGAGGCGAAAAGCCCAGATTCCTGAAGGCGGTATCCGTACACTGGAAGTCATCCAAGTCATCGACACCCTCAATATCGGTGCAGCCTGACTGGTTCAAATAATTGAATTGCTCTGGCGAGCCAAGGGTATCACTGCTCGAAATGAGTTGATAGAAGATGTGGAAGTTGCGCTCATCCTTGCCCTGCGTCACAACTCTGTTCTTCTCCAGCAGATAGTGTGTGATGGTGGCACCTGTCAGATTGAATTGCGGAGAGAAAGTGATCTGCAGCCACTTCCCGAAGCGAGAGGAGTTGTTATTGCGGGATGTTTTGGCATTTCCGAAGGATTCGAAGAGTGGATTCGTCGCAAGCACGCGACTGTCGATGCTTCCCCTGGCGTCTGCAAGACTTGCACGCCTCAGAGCACTGATGTTGGAGTTGCTCGACCTTCTGATATTCGCCGTAGTTTTGGCTTCCTCGAAGGATTTATTGGAGGCGAGCATGGAGAGGTGCTGCAGGCACAACTTGGTCGTCTCCGTTTTACCAGCACCACTTTCACCTGAGATGACGATGGCCTGATCCCTCCCCGTCTCTCTCAGGCTATAGAAGGCACGTTGCGCCAGCGACCAGATATGGGGGGTCTCAGGAGTGTTCTCTTGCTTCCTGATGGTCTCATAAGTCTCCTTGCTGTACAGGTGATCATACACTGCGTACGGATTGACCGCCACAACGATGGTTCCGATGTTAGTATACACGCTACGAATGCTATGGCGTACACGCAGCGTAAAAAGAACGGCCTGCTCCGACACATCGTCGGAATGCTCGATGTCATCGTAACCACTTCGGAAGTGCTGGACGAAAGAGTCAGGAATCCTGGCACCACACCTCTGCACGGTCACCTTCTGCTCCTCATCCGTGAGACAATCTTTCATTGTCAATTCTACAGACCCTCTATTGACAAGACGACACGGAATACTGAACATATCCGAGTCAGGGACCCAGTAGCATTCGTTCCTCTCTTCCAGAGATTTTGAGGGCATCTTCCGCTTCTAAACGTATTATAATCTAAAAATTACAAGCGAATTACTCGTTTATATATATAATGATATATAAGACACGCTTTCCTGACACCGAAGGCGTAATCTGACTTTATCGCTTGTCGGGGAAACGAGTAGGGTAGGGTGCTTCCCGGAAGACAGAGTCAAGAATGCGTCGTGCAACTGCTCCTACGAAGGTCTTATGTACAGCATGTGTAAGTATATTTTATGTTGCACTGAACAATGCGAACTGTGAGTCCGAAACATTGCCCAAGTGGGCAGCATTGAGGCCTCCATATCCTCGCATCGATAATTCGGAAAAGACGCGGAAAGCGGGTGAAATATTGATGAAGAAGAGTAGCAAAGGGGAAAATTTGGTTCATTCTACCTTGAAGGGACCTGATAAGTTAGAATCGTACGAAATATACCTCAAAGATGACGAGCAGGAGATGGTGGCTGTGGCTCAGCTCGGCAAGGCCTTGTGCGGCTGGCCCGGTGTGATCCATGGCGGAGCATCTGCCGCACTGATTGATAACACCCTCGGTTGGCACTATTTAGTGCTCTCCAACAAGAAACCTGGCGTGACGATATACCTGAATGTGCAGTACAAGAACATGGTCCCTGCTGACTCAGCAGTTCGCATCACTAGCAGGCTGAGAAGCGTCTCTGGGCGCAAGTATTTCATTGACTGCACAATGACAGACAAAGATGGCAAAGTTCTTGTCGAGGCAGAGTCGCTCTTCCTCACACTTAGGCCCACATGGGCGAACTGGCTCAAGCAGAAGTACATTGACATATTTTTCATGTAATCACATCCCTCCTCGAGGATGACAAAGTACCAGTGACCAGGTCGTTCTTGCCATTGTATATAGCTGCATAGAAAATGACGATAGTAGACGAGCATTATGTGTATAGTGGGACATGTAAATAAGAGGATAGAGGATTATTTTTTGGTTGGGGCGTAAGATTTTTTCAAGAACGTCACTACCATGTACTCGCCATCGCCTTTCTCGTTGATTATCTTGTCGCTTTCATTGATTACTATGGTTTTCATGCCACATAAGTAAACTTTTTCCGGTTTTCATCGTCGCGTAGGAGAAAGTCGCGTTCGATGAGGGACTCAATGCGTTTCTTAATTTGCTGAGGCTCCGGCGCGAACCTGCTCGAAAGCTGTTTTGTGACCTCGGAGACAATCCCATTGAAGTCAAAGACGCGGCGTGCCTTCATGATTCGCACAATCGCTGCCTCCACGAGGTGGCGCCGATCCTCTTCCACTGTTTCTGGCACGCGCGCGCTCTCTATAGGGGTCACTTCCTTGGGGCTGATCAGGGGTACATTGATTCGGCGCATTTTGTGAGTGAACTCGGTGTTGACAGTGAAGCTATCGTCGTCCGAGATGCCCTTACCCTTGGATGCTTTACGCAGTATGCGGAGTCGAGGAGTACACAGACTAAGCAGGTGGCGACGCATTTCTACCTCAGGAATCTTGCACTGTTGACGAAAGGCATCGAGGGTTACTGTTGTCCTCGAGTTGAAGAGCATGAGCATACACATCTGGTAAGTGCTCACACTCAGTTCACGTTTCCCTTCCGGAAAGTCGCACTTCATAATAGCTGATCCCATATTTGTCTGCCACACAAGCTTACGACCCTCGTAGCTTTTCAAGTAGGAGGCAGAGAAGGCGTCTCGCATGGCACAGGCGTCGATCGGCAACTCACACTGAGGCAACGACGCAACAGGCCAGTGACCCGTGGTGAGTACACTCACACTCAGTTCGGCAGGCAGGGCCGTCGTATCAACCTCTTGTCGGAACTTCTCCATGCACACGCTACTGTGTTTCATGTCACTGGACATGCCCAGCAACTTCGTGACGTACTGGTGGCCACACTCCTTCTGCAGGAGTGTGTGCACCAGGCGCTCACTGTCCTCACTGACACTTTTCCCCGAGAGTAGGCGCTTGGCATAGGTGGCGCGGTAGGAACCTTCGAAAACATCCTTGCCTTGAATATGCCGGAAGATGGACATGACATGATCCAAGGTCTCGTCTAGATCCTCCGTCGCTAGAGCCTTGTCTCCGCGCATCATGTGGTCGAAGTACAACGCGAGACAGTTCGCGGCATGAGAGTCCTTGTTCAGGAAGTCATCAAACGCATCCTGGATTGCCTTCTCCGCCTTCTTCTCGCCACGAAAGCAGGCGCGGAGGATGTGTGAGGTCTTCGCTTCAAGGGCCAGGGATTCCTTTACGAAGGATACTGCTTCGCTCGCCTTCTCGAACTTGGCGGCAATCTCGAGTCCCCGTTGCTTCGTGAAGTCGCCAATGGAGGCCCGTAGCAAGTCGAGCGTAGAGGGCACACGACTAAAGAGCGCATAAAGACGTTTCAGGTCTTCGAACTTGTCATTTTCCATCATCTGCTGTCCGTTCTTATCCATCGCTAGAAGGGCAGCCGCGTGTTGCGCGATGAGGGCATGCACAACTATCTCTGTCAACTTCGCCTCGGTGCTTGATGAGAGGTAGTTCACCACACGTTCACTCTCCTCATTCAGTCGCTGCTCTGCCTTGATGAGATACTCGGAGCAGCTGTTGAGAGCAATGTACTTTTGTGATTCGTTCAAGTAAAACGTCTCCGTCTCCTTGAGAAAGTGCTGCTCAAACTCCATGTTATACACATTGATGCCATCGATCCCTCCCACATCAACGAGCATGTTTAGCGTCGATCGCAGAAGATCATGATCAACGGCATTTCCGAAGCGTTCCTCACGAATGTGCTTTAGCAAAAGGCTGCGCAGGCGATGCCGAATGCGCTCGTCGAAGAGAACAACATCGCGAAAGGTCCGCAGTCCCAGGACATAAATCTTGGCTTTATTATGTTGCGTCACATACACACGGTCCACATACATGAACAAATCCTTAAAGATGAGTGTAGACGTCTTGTGATGCTCCCACTTGCCCAGCAATTCCTTGAGAAGGTTTTCATCGGGAATGCCGACCAAGCGCCCCGCCTCATTCATCAGATTCTCCTGCATAGTTGTGGCGATACAGTTGTAGAGGAGGTCACCATATTTATGGAGCACTAAGTTGTATGCCTTCCGGTACACCTGCTCGAAGTACAAGGTCTTCGCATTGTGTTCATAAACCTGAATCATTGCGTGCTTGACTTCCTGGAGAATTGTCTGCGCGTTCGCACCATCCATTGGCACCAACTGCCGCAGTCGGATAGATAGTCCGCCATTTGGTCCGCTTTGACTCATATTCTGCCGTGCATGTTATATCAAGACGAGAAAGTAGCGATTAAATTTGTAAAATATTCCCAGATAACACCATTCTAATATCGCGGGAGAACTATTACTACTATTATTTATCAAGTTAGATTTCGTAAAACGCCGACAATTCTTCGCATCTTTGGACACAGAATTTTTGAAAAAATCAATGGAATCATCGATTCATGTTAAATTTAATCGCCAAGATCGGGTTTATCGCGAGAATGACACCGTCGAGGGTGTCGTGATCGTGAATGCCAATAAAGGATGGAAACACAAGGGGCTTCGCTTGTTGATCGAAGGCGACGTCCGAACACGCATGAATATTCGGTCTAAAGGCGAGATGGACTCGACTCCGGCATTAATCTTTAAAAGTGCCTTAGAACTGACGGGGCCAGGGAGCTTTCCTCATGGCAAGACGACAGTGCCGTTCTCGTTCAAACTCACGACACCCATGAACATGCCTCTGCTAGAGACTTATCATGGTGCTCATATCGACGTAATGTATATCGTACATGTGTCGTGTGAGCGCGGTATGACGTACAGGGAGCTCTCGAACTCCACTGAGTTTGTAGTTGAAATGGTCGCACGTCCTGGCACTTCTAATACTCCACCCATTCCTATTGACATCCGGCCCTCCACTTTATCGGGCATTACCGCAGCAGAAGCTGCAACTCTCAAGCAGTTTCATGTAAAAGGTTCCTTGCATCGCTCAAGTAATTCTCTCACGATGCCCCTGACAGGCGAGCTTATCGTGTGTGCATCCGAGCAACCTGTGGCGAGCATCAATCTGCAGCTGGCGCGGAAAGAGACAATCTCATCGTCAAACTTCACATCAATCTCAGAAGTACAGTCGATAGAGCTTGCTGATGGCAACGTCGTGCGGAATCAAGTGCTTCCGATTTATCTGATCTATCCGCGACTCTTCACCTGTCCGACCTTGACTGACAACTGGGGCTTTCACATTGAATGGGAAGTGGGCATCATCATCACTTTTGCGGACGGTGTCATCGTCTCAGAGACATTTCCGATAGATTTATACCGCTAGTTAGCTAGCTTGATAGATAGACATGTTTGAAATCATCTACATTGTAAAGTGTGCCGTCACCTTCAGGTGTCCTTTGGCATCGCAGATGCAAAACCTGACCCCGTCCCGAACCATTTACTATTCGCTTCTTCAATTCTCTTCTTAACTGCATTGGGATCGGCCAGCTCCATGCCTTGCACAGGTGTAAAGATAAGCGAAGTGCTGAGTCCATTCACCTGGTTCCCCGTACTTGCAGCGAGTGCCTTCTTCTGCTTCCTCGTCTGAAAGCTTACCTTCTTCTCCTGGACTGCCCTCACCTTGCCCGAGCCTTGCATCCCAAGCATGCCATTGTCCCGCCCCATAGCGCTGTCCGCGTAGTCCTCGTCATCGCGCCCAACGCCCATGGCAAGGCGATTTCGCTCCTTGGTCATCTCAGACGTGGCCATGCGCTCCTTCATTTTGCGCACACGTTTTCCCCCACGGCGCTGCTTCCGCTTATCCTCTGGAACAGGAAGTGCCTTATGCGTGCGCATTTGATCCCCCTCTTTCAATTTCTCGATCTTGGCTTCGATCTCGGACCGCAGGCGGTGACCCTCTTCTCCTCCAGTAGTGGTACGGTAGGCATCCACGCGAGCCGCGAGGGAGACTTTCGCTGCCACGATCTTGAGGATCTTCTTCCGTAGATCGCGCGGACAGCTCTGAACCAGATCACTCTGATAGATCACGCCCAGGTGCGGCATACCAGCGTCCGCCGTTTGTGCAAAGCCCGCAAGTAATTTACCCTTCTGCTGTCCCAGGACTTGCATGTTGGACGCTGGTATTCGACTTAGTGCGACAACGCCTCCGGCCAGTGCAATGAGCTGCGCTGCGACAGTGACGCCGACGATGACGGCGATATTGGGAGCGAAGATACCCATGCGCGACTTGACGAACCCCAAGATCCTTTCCTTGTCATGAAGGAGAGAGAGGCCTTCATCGCAGCCTCGGAGGGCTTCGGACAGCGCGTCGGGCGCGAGGGGACTTCCGCCGGAAGTAGACCCCGTCACGGAGACAATCATGAGGAGGTGCGTCGGTAGGATGTCCGACAGTTCGATCTTGGTCATGTCCATCTCGTTGCCGATGCGCTGCACGCATAACAGGTATTCCATCTTGTTGGGCACGAGGGCTTCCAACTCAGGGAATTTGTCCTTATACAAAAGCGCCACACTGGCCACAATGCGACCAAACTCTTCATCAATCTCCTCCACAACAGTATTACTCTGCATCATGAGACGGTAGTCGTCGTTTTGCTCAAAGTTGACGGGTGTGCATGCCTTCGCAGTACTCGAGGATGTGCCGTCACCCATGTCGTCCTCGCTCAATTTTTCCGAAATTGTCTTTAGCACATCATCGAATCGACTCGACCCCCGCAATGTAAGGACATCGTTGAGGGTCCGCGAAACTATGCCCTTTCTTGCCCTCTTCGCGCTCGGCATACCTTCACATGGGTCCAAGTCGCCTCCAATATTTTCTTCGGCTCTTTCTCGCACACCAAGGGTTACTTCTTCTTCATCACTACTTCCAAGATCATCCAAATCACCCAAGAAACTATCAGCCAGCGTATCACCCATGTTTTTGCCGAAAGTCGCGAAAATCGGTTGGGGTTAGGGTTAGGGTTTTCGGTCGCGGTGTCTCAAAAACTGTTCCCGTGAATTCCGTGTTTCAGCCCATTTTTTGACTTCAAATTATACTTGAGCATAACAAATATTATTCTGCTATTTTATTAAACGGGATAAATATCGATAATGTCTGCTATAACAGTGTGTATGTTTGTTTTGGGGATAGGGAGCCTGGCTGCTTTCCGCGGCTCTCGAGGGAATGCACGAGGGTTTTTTCGCACATCTACACTTTATTGTGACTCCAATTTTGATGAAGCGCTGAAATATGCCCAGGATAAGGACTCTGAATGGCTTCTACAAACGTTCGGACCAACTGCTAGCCCAGGTGTTGCTGCTGTGACTGATAGCGGGTCTTCTAGCGAAGTAGAAGCCGACGAGCAGGGAACTCCCTATGAAGTGGTACCAGGAGCTATGGAAGATATACAGGAGGGAGTTGGAGCCGACGAAACGGCGCGACTTATAGCATTGGATTACTCCCCTTATGAGATTGGACTTCTGAAGGAAAAGGTACGCGGTGTCATCCTAGCAAGAGGTACGCGGAGGCCACGGAGAGGCCTACCAGAGCAATGGACGATTCTTGCAAATATAGAAGACGGCTTTCCAGCGGTATCGCGGGAGCTGGACGAGAAAGTGCAGGAGCTACAGCCCGAGGAGGATACTCCTTGGTATGCCAATGTGCAAGAGGAAGTAGTAGGTGAGGTCGTTTCTTCCGGCGATTATGCCGCAGGTGAGAGAGGGTCCGCACAAAGCAATGGCGACGCTCGATTTTCACGATATGGCGGCGGAGACGACGACGACGAAGACATCATCGATGCGGCGTTCTGGCCTGATCAAGATGAATTCAAGGATATGCTGCTGACCGAGAGCCGCTTTCGTGTTGATCTGGTGGGTGACTGGACGGCTCCTTTCGTGAAAGAGGAAACCAAGTGGCGCTACAAACTATACAAGCGGTGGCTCACTTTTCTCGATGAGGGCCTGGATCTCGGCATCGATGAGGATGAATGGGATGAGGCAGATGCGGACGGGGCCGAGGATATCCCCAGGCGATGGACCCGTGGAGCTCCCATGTCCGCGGAGGAGGAAGGGGCGTTAGGGGCGCGACCCGCACCCGCATCTCGCACGGCCTACGACTGGGATGAAGAGGTGCTCCCAGGCATCAAGCGCGCGTCCAACCCGGACAAAGCGGAGGCGTACGACCGACGTCTGCGTGCGGCACTGGCCAAGCAGGAGGGCTGGACAGAATCGGCCGAGGACGAACGGCGAATGGTGGCCGAGAGTCGGGCTCGGTCTGTTGCCAATAGAGGCGATGATGGTCAGCTGACGTCATGGTTCGACGACGATGTCGACGACGACGACGACGAAGGCGGGAATGGCCGTGGGGGCGATGACGATGAGAAGGAGCCACTATCAGGGGGGCCGGCCAGGAGACGGGAGCAGGTGAGGGGTGAAGGCACCAAGGCGCGACGGAGATGGAACGTGCAAATGCGAGAGGCTCGCTCCTCGTCGCCCTTGAACGATGATACATCGGTTGCGTCCGCGCGAAGGGTGCTTGAAGAATCTGATGACTATTGATTGAAATTGTTTTCAATAAGTATCATGTAATATCCTGTAAAACGACCCCTTCTTCTCCTTTCTGCATGCGCACCGATGACACGAAGGCCTCTCGTCCCAGGGCAGTTCGCACATGCTCATACACGAGGAACTGGCCGGCGCTCATGGACGCCATCATCATCGAGCGCGTAGCAACGCCGGAGAAGGCCCCTCGCACCCCCATGTCTTTCCAGACCCTCACGAAGTCCACGGGAGAATCCAGAACAAGGCACTCACTCAGCGCCTGACTGCCACCACACACGCGGCTGAGGAGTGCATCGGCGGGCTGACTGCACACGGCTGCGCACACGCCAGCCGCCGCCCCTGTGACCAGCTGCTCAGGGACAGCCAAGGGCTGTGTCACTTCTCGTACTGGACAGGACTCCCCTGAGTCGACACTGCTGCACCTGCGCAGACGTGCAGCAGCGAGTTCACGCTTGAAGAGTTCGTATGAGGCAAGCTTGACGCAGGTATAAGGCACTTGGCGCAGCATGATGAGGTTGAGGCCCTTAAACAGACCTGAGAGACCCTCCTTGTGCACAATGGAACGCAAGGTTCCAGAGAGTCCAGCACCTTTCAGTGTCGGGTTCATCACCATGACGATTCGTGACACCTCCAAGGGGCATAAAAAGAGACTGGCGACCATCTCAGCCGTGGCTGCGCTTCCGAGGAAGATTAAATGCTTCTTTTCCTCGATTCTCTGCAGAGACATTCCACGATGGTGGAGTGTCTTCTCAATATTGTTCTTAAAACACTCATAGAGACCAAACTTAAAGCCACCCTGTAGCATATAACCTGTTACGGTTGCACTTATCCCACTGGAGAATGCGCTGACACCCTCTTTGTCCACGATGGAACGAGCCGCAGCCAAAGGGTTTAGTTTACCCAATGACGAATCAACTTGCATCCTTGTTTTGAGCACATCTAGGGGAACAGTTAACGAGTGCATCAATGAACAGGCAATTGATCCAGCTATTGCACTGTCCACGGCGTCCTTTAGCTCCCCTCGTCCATGTCTCCCCGCAATTTTAAAATGGCCACCCTGCACGCTCCCAGCACAAATAATGCTTTCTGAGGCACAGAATGCCAAAAGTAAATAAATAAAAAGCTGCATAATTGATAAATAGACGTTTACTCTCTTTCTCTATAAAAATCCAGAAGTTGTCGACTCAGGTTCGAGTGAGAATAGAACAGGGTTATTTAGGGTTACAGCTCTCCCGACTTTACACATCATGGCAGGGCCTACATTCTACATGACATTGCAAATAAAGACACGTTTTATTATCTCCATACGCTAGATGGGTGGTTCTAGTCACTTGGTCTTCTCGGCATCTACGCGTAGAGCAGCATCGATCTCTCGGAAGTGGGCAAAGAATTCAGTGAAGAGCTTGTGTGCGAACGTCAAGTCTGACAAGCCCATGGTCTCGCGAATACTGTGCATGGACAGCTGCGGCATACCCAGGTCGATGGCACGAATGCCTGTATTGCTCGTGATAATGGGACCGATGGTCGAGCCGCATGGGCAGTCGTTGCGCACCACAAACTCTTGGATGGGAACCCCTGCACGGCGAGCAATCTCTCGCGTGATGAAGGCCGTCACACCCGTGGTGGCATACCGCTGATTCGCGTTACTCTTGATCACTACACCCGCATTCATCTGCGGGGAATGTGCTTTCTCGTGCTTGCTGGCGTAGTTCGGGTGGACGGCATGCGCCATGTCGACACTAAATACGAGGCTTTTGGCCAAACCCACTTTGAAGACCTCGCTATCTTCACCCCCTTCCGAAAAGCATGAACTGATGCGGCTCACTGCATCTCGCATAATGGGGCTGCCTGCACCGGTGTTGCTGTTACTTCCCACTTCCTCATGATCGAATAGAGCGATCATACTCACCTCCTCATCACTCGCAAGCCCAGTGTTCGCATGGTCCACCAGACTTTCAACTGCGACAAAGCAAGACGCCAGATTATCCAGCCGGCTACCGACCATGTACTCACTACGACTTCCAGTTTTGGAACAGCCCT
>JACLAB010001971.1_pt1 | contig 18441 bp, 26 predicted proteins | sample 8027921 | NCBI WGS metagenome assembly JACLAB01 (sample SAMN15725117, study PRJNA655200) | protist metagenome | isolation source: fluorescence activated cell sorting (FACS) single amplified genomes of... | place: USA: West Boothbay Harbor, Gulf of Maine | collected 2000-07-19 | reverse complement strand
AATCCTGATCTATCAGAAATTGCTAAAGCATTTTTACCTGAAGCGTATCCAGCCATTATACTCCATCTCCATAAAATGTTTGTGGTGAAATGAAAGTAGATGTGCCTTGATTATCTGCATCAAGTGCTCTTAATAATTCACCTTCATATCTTCTCTCTAATTCTTGACTTGTAGCTGGTGAATATTTTAAACTTAAATAATAAGCTAGACCAGACATCATACAAGGATAGAATCTATTTACTACATCGGATGTATTATTATAAGCTCCAACATCTTGTATTTTTGATAAATAATAAAAACAAAGTTGAAAATTAGTTGGTGTGGTTGTACTTGATACACTTGAGCTTGGTGTAGCGTATAAAAAAATACTAGGGTTTAATCTTCTTGCTACATAATATTGCGAAGGTGTACCTTTAGTTAATTTATTTGGTGTTTGTGAATATTGTGATCTACTAATTTGAGTTATAGCTACATCTTGTGGATCTGTTGTAGTAGAATTATTTCTATAATAAGCTTCTAATACAGTGCTAATATCTTGTGGAAAATTAACTGAATCTGATGCATAATTATATTCTGCTTGGCCTTCGACTAGTGGAACTTTAGCTAATTTTACTTTCCATAAATGAACACCTCTGTTACCCCATTCTTGAAACATAATGTTTAAAGAACGTCTTGCTGATCTTAATTGATAACCTGTTCTAGTTCCTCTAACTCCAGTTCGCTCAAATGCTTCTTCAATAATCTCATCCATTTGTGGATTAAATTCTGTTGCTTCTGAAGTAGGTGAAATAGTTTGTGCAGTATTACCCATACCGCTGTGAGCAGTACAATAATAAAATAATAGTGGAGCGCCTGTTACTCTAACTGGTGCTACATTAAAAGTTGTTTTTGCTCCTGCATTTCCTGGAGTTCCAGTCGAAGTTACACCGGTAGTGTAAGCGGTACCTGCTGGTGTTGCGTGGGTGCCATTGTCTGTAGTTGAAAAAGCTATTTGATGAGTATTATTACTACTATCGGACTGATCAAATATGTAAGTATTACCTTCTTGTAAATAAAGGACAACATTGGCCTCTCCGTTAATATAATATTTATTACCGGTACCATATTTATTAGTTCCCGTTGCTACGGTTACTGTATAAGTTATTGTAGCCACAATTTACTCCTACGTAAATGTTATTGTAACACCTGGTGTTGTAGTTAAATCTAAATAAATTCCATCATCAAATAGAATTCCAGAACCAGCAACATAAAAATCTATTCCTTCACTTCCAAATTTAAATGTAGCTACTACAGTTCCACCTGCTCCACCAGATTTAAAAACAATAGAAGAACTTGCAGCACCTTCTGCTTGAATTCCTGTTATTCTAGCTCTTTGTCCTAAAGGAACCATTTGTCCATCTGCTGTAGCGTGGGCTACTAATTGGTCACTTGTATATCCTGACATATTTTCTCCTTAAATTTTGTGTGTGGGCCGAAGCCCACACTTAATTAATTATTACTAGTTCGCTGTTGCGTCTTGTAGGTTGTTAGCTTGAACATATGTAAAAGTAACAGTTACTTGACCTGTAGTTGCAGTACTACCTGCAGATATAAGAGTCGCTGTAATTTGTGTATCTGCACCAACTCTGTCAGCTGAATCTAAAGATCCAGTAGCTAATGTAGAAGTTTCTCCTAAAGTTTTAACATCAGTGTTAGCTATAAAAAATGCTGCAGATCCTGTTTTTCCAACTGAAACAGTTGCTGTTCCACTCGGATTACTTACTATTGCAACTCTAATTGTAGCTGTAAGTAGTTGTGAGTTTTTTGGTATTACACCTACGTTGTAAGTAGTTGTTCCCACTACGACTGCTGAATCAATCATAATTGATTGAGACATTACAACTTGACCTGTGTTTCTTACATCATCGCCAAGTGTTGTTCCTGTTGTGTTTGAGATCGTTCCCGCTTTTATCGGTCCCGAAAAAGTAGTTGTTGCCATATTAATATCCTCCTAGATATCTGAATACTGTCCCTAGGGTTGTCGACTATACGCGTCAGCATTCATCATTTATTAAATGTATAGTAATTAAAATATACACTACATTTTAATAGAGTGCAAGAGAGCCTACAGTAAAAGTGCTAATTAGCAATGTAGCTTTTGTTTAAGTAGCTACGGAAACTTCTGGAGCAGAACCTTCAATTGTGTTCTGTCTGTGGGCAATTGCTGCTTCTTCCAGCTTAATATCAGTGATGATTTGTTTTACTTTGTCATCGATTCTGACCATTTCAAGAGTGTATCTGTTGTTATCCAGATGCTCCTGTTCCCACTTCAACTCCAAGGACCTTTTTGCTTTGTATAGGTCTTGTATCATAAGTAACCTCCTCATAGGTTATTCTGTTTAACGAGTAAAACATTCCCGTTCTTTCCCACATAATATCATTTTTCCCTAGTTTGTCAACTATTGAGTTTTCCAATGAGGTTGGATTATCTTCTGAATCCACTTCAAACTTTCCGTGGTAGTCATAAGCCCATATATTTACTAGGAATTTCTTCATTTTTTCACCTTATTTAAATAAAAGGGCCGAATTGTGTTCGGCCCTTTTTAATTTTCTTATTTAATGATTACGTTGCGTCTGATCCGAATACGCCTCTTGGATCTGAGAATCCAAATACGTATCTTTCTCTAGCTTTGTATCTAACGTTTCCAGTATCAAAGTCACCTTCCATAGAAGTTTTGATAGGTGATCTGCTGAAGTGTTTCATTCCATTAGGCACATCAGTTTTAATGAAGAATTTCTTCGCAGCAGTTAAGTAGTTGTTCACTACGTATCCACCAGAGATCATTCCCATATTTTTGATTGCGTTAATGTCATTATCAGCAGTGCCTGTTCTACCAGCAGAATTCATAAGTCTGTCAGCAGTAAATTGAAGAGCTGAAGGAATTACTAATTTAACTCCTTGCGCTGCAATTTTTAGGCCTCTTTCATCAGTAAGAGCCGCGATGTCAATCAACGACTGTTCTAATGAAGTTTCATTTAACTCAGCTGCTACTGCTAACTCGTTTCTAAATGTTCCTGCTAAAGTAGGATGGTCATCAGCACAAAGTGCTTTTCCATCTCCACCAGCAAAATTTGCATCGAACGCGTTGTTTAGTACTGCTGCGCCTTTGATATTCTTAGTAGACGCCATAGATCTTGCTAACGCTTTTGTATATCTAGACGCAAGTCTGTCATACAAGTTATCTTCGATAGCTTCTTCTGTGATAGCGAATGCTAATGCAATCGTTTCGTTAGTATAACGAGCTGTGAAAGTTTCTTGTGCATCGTCAAAAGTTACACCCTGTCCTTCAGGTTTAACATTTGCATTTGCGAAACCAGCTAACATTACTTCCTCTTCGAAAGCTCTGTCTGATGATTCAGTGTCGAAAATTTCAGTCCACTGCTCGCCGTATTGTTTGTACTCAAGTCCAAATAGTGCATTTAGACCTGGCTCTAGTTCTTTAACTAGTTGTGCTCTTGATATTGCCATAATTTATATACTCCTATTTAGATTATGCGTATAAACCAGCGCCACCAGCAATCGCAACAATAACATTTCCACCTGCAACAGTGAAATCTTTATTTGTTGGATCATTGCCGTAAGCAACTAATTTAAACATATTTTTTCCACCAGTACCATCGGCTGCAGAAGCAACATTAAGTGTAGCAATTGATTGCCCACTTCTATTGTCTGTAGCTGTGTAGTTTCCGATATTAAAGTTTAAAGCGCCGCCGATAGATGTTCTTAGAACTGCCGCGTCTGCTTTCACTTCATACTGTTGGAAAGGGTTGTTGATTATAAACGCTTCAATATCATTTGATGCGTTGTTGTAGTTTTTAGATGTAGTTTGACCTGCAACAATATTATTGCTGAACGTCGGTTTACCTGAAGCGTCTACGAAAAAAGCTCCGTTGAATACACCTGTTATAAGTGCATCAGCATCGTTTTTCCATCCTGCTCCGCCGGCTCCACCATCATCTGTAAGTGTAAACGCTGCGTCTTGTTGGAAACCCTGATTGCCTGCATCTTGTGTAGACATAGGATCACCTTTGTTGACTGCAACGCCTGGTGCTGTTTGAATTTGATACTCAGCTTGACCAGATGTAGCTGGAGTTTGTCCAACTGTATTGATCGCTCTAAGTCCAAATCCTACTGTACTTGCATTTGCCATAGTTTTTGTCCTTGTTAAGTAATGACCCTGTAAGGGTCAATACAGATTAATTTAATTCGTTGGTAGGAATTACTAAATAATTAGCTTTTCTTTGTACCACCGAAGGTTACACGAGTATTAGATTCCTTTTGGAATTTCATACTTGGGTGCTGTTCCTTCATAAGATTGTTCTCTACTGCTTCTTCTTTTGCATCGTTTTGCTTTTTATAATAAGCATCGATTTGAAGCGCAATCTCTTCAGGTATCCTAGCCAGCAATAGGCCTCCCACTCCGATTACTCCAGCGTATCTGCCTTCTGTCATCTCTGGATATTGAGTTTCTGGATATTGGTCAGCTCTCACTAACTCCCATCCTTCTCTCAAAGACGATGCTACATTTTTAGCATCTGATGTTCCTAGTATTTCGGAACGTATCCATTGATGTCTGTAACCAGTTGGCGCTGGTGGTGCATCAAGTGAGTTGGGTGGAGTCCAAACCTTTTTGACTTCTATTTTGTCTCGAGTTTGACTCGCACGTGAAGTTCTTATTTTTTCATTTTCCATATGCCTATACTCCTTCCGTGATGTTAACTTGTCTCGCATATTCTTCTAGTGGCACACCTAATCTTTTAGCAATTGCTACCTGTGATGGTGTGAGTCTCACAGTTTTATTTTTGCGTCCTGTTGAAGCTGAACGTTTAGCTGAAGCTACATTTTGAACCGGTTTGGCTCTTTCTGTAGTATTGTCTTCTATCTTATCAAATTTATGGGGGAATTCAACTCTTATTCTTGAGTCAACTTCATCATAATATTCTTTAGATTTTGGATCAAAACCTTCTTTTTCTACCAACGTTTTATGTATATCAAACGCTGTATAAGTCATTGCTGAATCATTACCAAACCAAGCATTTTCTGAAGCCCAGGCTTCTGCCATAGGGTCAGATTGAGCTGGTTGTCTTGTTTGTTGAGGTGTTACATTAACCTCTTTTGGTTCTGGTTTAGCTTGTTCTGCTGCTTTCATAGCATTCAGTCTTGCACCATCCATTGTTAGATTAGCAATCTGTTCTTGAGCTGCAACTTGTCCTTCAACATCTTGAGACTCAATAGCAGTTCTAAGGGCTTGTCTTGCAGCAGTCATATTTGTTGTAACTCTGTTTTCAAACTCTGAAGTATAAGACTTATCTAGTTTAGAAAGTCTTCCTTCCAACGCACTCTTTTGTCTGTGTGATGCTTCTGCAAAAGCGATAGCTTCTTCTTTTTGTCTTTCAGCTTCTCGCATCTTACGAGTTAATTTAGCAATACGTTTTTGAACGCCATCACTATATTCTTGTACCTCGTCTTTTTTTGCTATTTTAGTTTCGTTTTCAAAAGTTTTATCAACCTCTGAAACTTCTTCTATTTCTATTTTGTCTTCAGCGGGTGCTTCAACTTTTTCGGGTTCACCTTTATCATCTAAGTTAATATCCGTTGCCTGTTGATCAGACTCACCGACATCAATTAAATTTGATGTTTTATTTTCGTTTTCTGTTGGCATAGTTTCCTTCCTATGTTGTTAAATGTAATGAAGAACTGATTCAGGATCACCTATGGTCCCTAACACTTCATCATCGTTTAGTATTCGCACTTCTCCACCTTCAATCGGTAAACGTGCGCCAGCATATCTAGCAAACATTACCCAATCTCCTATTTTACACCACGGCTCCTTAAATTTATCTTTGTCCGCGTATGCAAGATCTCCCATTTTTAGAACATAACCACAAGTAGTTGCGATTCTAGCTTTATCTAATTGTTCTTGAGAGAATAAAATTCCACCTTTAGTTTTTTCTTTTGGTGTAAAAGGTAAAACTAAAATTCTATAGCCGACCGGTTTTGGTAACTGGTCTTCTACATCTTTAATATTGTTTTGGTCTAATCTAATTGCGTGAGACTCTTCTTTTTTTTCTTCTTCGTATTTTTCTTGAAGACCAAGTTTAATTTTTGGTACTTCCTTCGCTGATGTCGACAACGTTTCTTTGCTCATTTTTTTGCTCCTTTGGTTCTAGCAGGTTAGAGATTTCCTGTATTACTATTTGATAAGCGTGTGCTTGTCCTAGCATATACTTATATTTTTCCATACTGTCAACCCCACCAGTAATCATACTGTCTCCAATTTGTTGTAGGGTTGCATTTACTCTTTTCTTTAATTTGTCTACTAACATTAAATCTTCCATCTTCTCTCCTTATAGTTTAAATTGTTGCAACACCTTTATTTTCTCTTCGGCATTTGCAATCTTTTCGATTAGTTTATCTACTTCATCTATGTGTTGTGGATGCTCTCCAATACCTACAGAATTTTCCAAGTAAATTTTAAGTGTTGCATCTGCTTCTAAAATTTGAGCTTCATATCTAGCTTCCAATGCATCTAATATAGCTGTTCTCATTTTTTCTTCCTTTTTTTATTTAAAAGTTTAACACGTGTGTGCCAACACCATTCAGTCATTTTAATAACATAAGTCTCAACAAATGCAATAGCATCATCAAGTTTTCCAAAAAAAGAGTATAAAAATTTATCTAACATTTCCATCGCTTACGTGCCTGTCGAAGTCTCGAATTGGGATTGGCCGCAGCTTTAGGAAATTGTTTCATCTGTCCTGCACTTCTAGCGCAGTACGATTTTCGCCTTTTAGCGGCAGCGGACCCTTTTTTAACTTTACCGGTCACAGCTGTTTTTAATTTAGAACCGGGATTTTTTCTTCTATAGGAAGCAACACCGGCTCGTGTCATTCCTGCTCCAGATTTTGTAGATCTAAAGTTCTTTTTGTTTCTTGCAGGCATATTGTCTTCTTTTCTCATTACAACATTCCCTTATAATATTTTTTTAAACTTGGATTTGAAACTTTTACTCCACCTAAACTACCATCTATGTAGCTACCTCTATAATTTCTTTGTGCTTGCCCTATCATACCACCATCTTTAGCAAATGTTTTTACGTTAGTTGGTTTAGGTCCTTTGTTACTGACCGCTCTTTTTCGTTTGACAGCACTCGCCTTTTGCGAACTTGTCATTCGTGTGGCTTTTGCAAGTGGGACGCATTTTGGATACTTCCTCTTCGAGCCTTTGCTTCTCCCACAAGGTTGGTACTTCCCGTTTTTCTTCGGAGCTCCAATGTCCACCCATTTGTCGTCTAGCCATTTTTTCAATCCACTCATTAGACAATTCTAGTTTTCTTTCTTCTGTTATTCATAACTTTACCACAACCTTTAGCTATGAAACCACCATCTGCTTTTTTAGTTCTACCTACTTTGCCTTTGCAATATTTAGATGCCCAGATATTTGCATATGCACTTGGGTACACATCAAATTTTTTCTTAGCGGCAGCTTTTCCTGCAGGACAGAGTTTAGCCATTTAACAGACCCTCTTACCTTTTTTATAGCCCATTCGTTTTGCAACTTGTGGTGCTACTTTTTTAAGTTTTCTTATGCCTTTACCTTTTTTTCCTTTTGGAATTGGTTTTTTCATAATTAACCTACTTGTTTATTTTGCCAGATTTTTTCGCTTTAGAACCAGACTTACCATAAGAGTCATCTCTTGATGCTTTTAATTGTTTCTTAGTTCTTTTTTTTCTGATTCTCATTGCGATAGATTCATCTTTTCTATCTTTGTATCCCTGTTTTTTCTTTTTAACAGATCCACCTTTTTTGTACATTGCTCCACCTTGCATACCCATATCGTCTTTGTAGTAGCCATCGGCCATATCTCTTCTTCTAGTAGACATTCCGCCCATCGCTTTTTTTACTCTACCAACTTGTCCTCTTGGTTGGCTAACTTGTGTGTTAAATCTTGGATTTGCCATTATTTTTTTCCTCCGTTGTTTCTAAATATTTGTGTTCCCTTTATACCATAAATGCTCGCGACGACAAGGATCCACAAATTTGTAAACCATCCCGGCAATGCTGCGAAGTGTTCAAAAAACACGTCGACTTTTTCCATAGCTGATGGATCGTCACTTACGACTGCCCAGGCCAGGATTGCGATTGGCGCCGAGAGAATTATCAAAACTGCCTCGTCCTTCCAATCTGATTGTCTAGCCTCTAACAATTTTCCCTGGTAAGCTTCCTTACCTTCGGCCATACGAGATGCGTGCATAAGCTGCGCATCTGACATAGCTATTTTCGTTCTCTGCTTGTTAGCATAAATCTTGCTTCCAGCAGAAACGGCTAATTTAATTGCCGATAACCACATTGACTAATACCATTTAGCTGTAACAGGTCTTTTATCAGCTCTCATTCTTCTTGTCCCTCTAACAGTAACTGTTTGAGTTTCATTTGGGTCTGTAGCTTGAATAGTTACGCCGCCAGTTTGATATCCATCTTTACCAACTCCTAATTCTTTTACAATTTTAGGGTCTTTAGATTTTTTCATCATAGTTTTCTCCTTAATTTGGTTTATATCTATTTTTTCTTAAAATTTCTACCGAAATCGTGAATCTTACTTTGATCAGACATTGTTTGTTTGGCTAAAGAGACTCCTGCACGTAGTCCAGCTAGTTCTTCGTTCTGTTCTAGCTTTTCATCGTGATGTTGGTCGTTCATCATCGCTCTCATAGTGTCTAAATCAAGTCTTGACTCCCTATTCATAGCTTGTTCTTGCTCGGCTTTAGCTTTTATGTCTAATTCACGCGATCTTAGTTTTAATAATGGATCACCACCTACTTCAGAGCTAATTTTGTCCTCTTCTTTAGCGTAATCAATCATCATTTCAGCAATTAATTTAGATTTTCGTGATTCAATAGTTTGAGTTAACTGTTGAATACGTTGTTGCATCTGCATTGCTTGTGGATTCTGTTGCATCATCTGTGGATTTTGCATCATTGGTGCCATTTGTTGTTGCATCATTTGCATTTCTTGTATTTCTTCTACAAATTCTAATTGAATTTGTTCTTGTGCCATAAATGAAATGTGCTCAAGTATATTTTTTTGCAAACTCATCATAGCTGCAGGATTATTTTGCACCATAGAGATAGACATAAATGCTAAATGCGCATCGATGTGTGCTTTGTGGTCTTGTCCTGGAAATGCTTGAAATGGTTTTCCATTAATTGACATAATATTTTCTAATGCCGGGTCCATTGGTTGTGGTGGAGCAGGCGGTGGCAAAATTGCATTTATATTTTTCACACCCAGCGCATCATACATAGATCTATATGCTTGATATAGATTATGCATACGAGGATTTGATTGCGCTAGTTGTAATTGACTTTGTGCGATTGAGATTCTTTGAGTCTGTGAGAAGATGTTTGGATCTGCTACAGGTAAGATATCTATTCTGTCATCAAAGTCTTGTACTTTAATTTCTCTTGTTGCACCAGGTACATCATATGGATACACCGGTGGTAAGTATGTTTTAAATACTTCTGCTAATAATTTAAATTCTTGTTTAAGTCCTACATATATTCTTTTATGAATTGCAGACATAACACGAGAACCACGCTCAAGAAGAGCAACTGTAGTTCCGACTGCGGCCTGTTGATTCATATCTCCAACTTGCATATCAGCGATGGCCGCGAATCTTTGACCTGCGTTAACTACGATTCCCATTAATTGTAAAAGAGTTTGATCTGGACCTTTGAAAGGTAAAGTCATAAACTGATCTTTGATGTTTCCACCAGGAGCATCTACGTCTCTAAACTCACCAGGTTGTAAGGGTTGTGCATCATCTCTAACTCTAATACCACGAGACTTAAATCCTGCGGGTAAGTTTGCTAAAGTTCCTGCATCAAGAAGTTGTCTTAACGCTGCTGTTGCAGTTCTAGTTAGACCACCAATCATATGAATTAAACCGAAACCATAGAAACCAGTTCCAGGTAAAAATTTAAATTGTACAAAGTAGTTTACTTTTTTTCTTAATGGATCTTGTTCGCCGTAGTTTCTTCTAATTGATAAAACTTTTTGTCCGGCTTGAGATACAGTTATAACATAAGGAAGTTTAATTCCTGTTGGCTCACCATCTCCTCCCATATCTTCATAACCTTCTAAATCTAAATTAGTATGTACTTCATACAAAGTATATTGATCTTCTTGACCATCTCTAGCGATTCCTTCAAGTTCTAATTTTTTATCTTGTAATTGATTTTCTGTAACTGGTGGTGAACCTAATTCTATGTCTCTATAGAATCCTGCTACTTGTTGTTTTCTTAAATCATTTTCAGAAATTTTAATTACGTGAATAACTGCTTCTGCATCTTCTAAACTGTTTGCAGAATATGGTACTATTAAATCATCTGCAGGTACAAATTTTGAAACGGCTCTTCCTAACAAATCATCATAGTAAACTTTTTTAAAAGTTGATCCCGATAGGGGGAGATAAAATAACATTTGATCAAACTCGGGTTCATATTCTTTCATTTGATCCATAATCTGATAGTTCATAAAATCTTTAACACGTTTAGATTGCTCTTCTTTAGCAACATCAACTGCTCCTAAAATTTGAGTTCTAACCGGACCATCCGCTGGTAATAATTCTTTGTAAGCTTGCGCTTGAAATTGTGTAACCGCTTCAGCAAGAACAGGATGGTTTACACCACTAGCTCCTCTGAAAGGTTCTGTTCTTCTCTCATATTTAAATCCTAAAAGATCTAAACCGTTTCTGTAAGTATCTTCCCAATCCGCACGTGATTCTTTATACTCATTAAAGTGATCAACCATTTTAGCACCCAATGGTGATAAAACTTCATCGCCTAAAAAGTCTGCTAAGTTTTCAAAGTGGTCTTCACCACCTTCTCCTGATACGGCTTTAGGGTCAAAGGCAATTTCTGCACCACCTTCTTCATCCATAGTAACTTCAATGTTACCCTGTTGGTCTTTTAGTTCGGTAACCTTTTCTCTTTCCTCAACTAATTCTTCTTTATTTGGAACTTCGATAACAGTTTCTGAAACGTTTGGAAGTGGTTTGTCTATAGTAGCCATTTATTATTTTTCCTCTTTATTGAACAGGTTATATATGAATCCCTCTTCATTTTGATATTTCTTATACTGGTCATATGCAGTCATAGCTGTACTCACTGCAAGTCCCGGTAAACCTGCGAACCTGCTTATACCCCTAATCGTACCAGGATTCAATCCTAATCTTAAGGCTGCATTTAGCTTACCTGGTTTAGATACACCAGATATATCTGACAAGGTAGACATAGTAGCAAGCCCTAACCAGTTCAATGGATTGCTTGCAATCTCTGCTGTGCCTTTACCCTCTTTTACTTGTTCGTTGATGAAGTAGCCATCTAAAAGAGCTGTGGGCAGCGGAGCTCCGATCGTGGCTAAAGTTCTACCTACATTTTTTAAAACACTTTTATTGGTTGCAACTTTAAGTGGTTCTTCTCCAACTCTAACCGGCATTGGATTGTCTTGAGCCCAAGTTTTAATCTGTTCTTGGCTCACTAGTTTTGTTGGATCTGCTGGATCAATAAATCCACCTACTGTGCTATCAAAAATTAAAGTACCCGCAGGATTTTCTATTTCTCCTAATAGATTTAATTTACTTTTCATTCTACCAGCTTTCTCTAATTGTTTTATTTTATATCTTGGAGCAACTGTTACTGAATCTGGATTAGGCATATCAACACTATTAATAGGGTACCTTCTTACCGGGTTGTCGGGATTGCTTAATATGCTATTTGTTTTATTTATTCGTGGTGCATACTCTTGCATTTTTAAATATTCTGCAGGAGAGACATCTACGTATTTAGTTCTACCTAATTTGTTAGTATATTTAGAAGCCATATCTGGTTTAGAAGTAAAAAATTGACCCGCTAGTGCATCTTTTTTAATGAGGTCTAAAGGGTTTTTAGATAGTTTTTGAATAGCTTTAAATTCTGCATTAGTTCTATTTGGAAAAGACTCGCCTCGAAATAAACGAATAAGTTTTTGTGGTTCTTTGTTTAACTTTTTTAAAGTTTTTTCAGGATTTTTATTTGCAACTTTTACAAAGCAACCGTCAGCACACTTAACAATATCATCAAATCCTTTTCTAATAGGAGAACCTTTAGGTTCGCTTTCGTATACTTGTTTAAATTTTTCTAATGGATCACTTGCTTGCTTATAGCCAATACCTTTTGTTTTAAATGTTCCTGTAGGTACATCTGGTTGTAAAGTAACTTTTAAATCTTCTGCTTGTTTTAAAATAGATTCTATTTTTGGACTATCTGGATTAGCTACAATAAACTTTTCAGCCATATCTTTAAAGCCTCCAGTTCTATTGTAAGGACCTGCAATTAAATTTCTATTAGCAGGTAAATTTTTACCTCTTCCTTTTTTATAAATATCTCTTTGATGATCTATTTCAAACAAACCTCTTTCGCTTAAATATTTTTCATTAAGCCCAGTAGGAATTTTAATAATGTCTCCATCTTTAGAAACTGTAATAGAAAGTTTTTCCATTAATTCTTTATTCCCTAAAACAAGATTAGGATTCTTTCTAATAGGGGCATTATATTCTTTAGCTAATTTTCTTTGTTCTAAATTTATATTTCTTTCTCTAGGAGTTAGGGCAACATCTTTTTCTTTTATTCTTCTAGTAACTCTTCTTTCAGCTTTTGAAGCTAAATCTTGTGTTCTTTTTTCTGGATTAGCATCTCTTTTTTTACGTTTAGTATTGCTAATATTTCTATCATATTTTAATTTAAAATTTTCAGTCTCATTAGCAACAATAGATTTTGCAGCTCTTAAATTTGCAGGCTCTCCAACTTCTTTTGCTGGTTTAATATATTTAGAAACATAGTTGGGATCCGCAACCATTTTTTTAAGATCATCTACATATTGTTCAACAGTTGCATCCGTTGCAATATTTAATTTTTTAATGATGTTTCTATCTTCTATATTTATTTTGTATTTTTCTTTTGCAATTTTTTTAATTTCATCTTTATCTAAAACACCAGTTTTAATTATTTCATCAATTACTTTATTACTATTACGAGCTCTACCAATAACTCCCTTACCTTTAAAGTTTTCATCATAAACTCTTTTTATAGTAGTTGATGGTACTCCTATTTTTTTGGATATATCAATGAACCTTATCGGGTCATCTTGTGCAATTAATTTTTCTATGGCATCAAAAGCTTTTTGTCTGCCTTCAATATTTTTAGCTACCACTATCGCCTCCTAGTGAACATCGTAGCGAGGCCGCCGTTTCGGTAACCAATAACACCACCATCTTTTTCTCCACCACCTGGATCATAAGCATCTTGATAATCTTGTTGATTATTTGAATTTGTAAATGTTCCACCTCCTACTCCTGTATCAGGATTAGTATATGCGGCTCCACCCCCACCTTGCCAAGTTCCACCACCGGGTGCTTTACCTTTTCTTAAATTTGCTTCTTCTACAGCAAGACGTTTTAATTTTTCTGCAGCTTCAAATTGTCTTTGTGCTTCTTGAATAGCTTCAATTCTTCTTCTGCTGGCATCTGTTTGTGCTATTTTTCTGTTTCTAATTTTATCAATTCTATTTTTAAAAGTATCAACAGTCATTCTATTTAAGTTATATCCTGCCATAACATTGTTTGGATCATTATAATCTCCTGTAGAAACTATTTGACCAATATCGTTAACTGCAAATCCTAAATTACCCATTATGTTTTCTTGAATAGCTCTTTGATTTACTGGCATCTTACTTCCTATTCCTTTAGCTACATTTTTTAACATTCCAAAAGGAGTGCTACTTGAAATTAAATTTACTAAAGGGTTATCCATTAAACCTGTTAATCCTTGTTTAGCTTTTGCAAACATACTTTGTGTACCAATTTGATTACTTGTATCAGTTGGCATATCTCCATAATAAGCATTGGCCGGATCCATTTCATTTGCAAAAGGATCTTGTATACCCATTGATTGTAATTGTTGATTTCTTTGAATAGCTTCCAAGTTAGCTTGGATTGCCGGATCTTGTTTAACAGATTTAATTGAGTTTGGATCGGGATTGTATGGAGAAAAATTATCACTTCCACTTTGAAGACCATACGTTTGACCTGGAGTTGTGTCCGGTGCATCAGGCGTTCCATTGCCTGGTGCTGTATATAAACCTTGCTCTTGTAATGCATTTGCAATCTCTTGTTCACTAAAACCATACGCGTTCATAGAATTGTAAATAGATAATGCTTGTCCATCTAACGGATCGCCTCCCATAAACAATCCGACTCGACCGCCGTCTGCTAGTTTTTCTACAGGTCTTGTATTAAATTCTATTTTAAATATTTCATTAAGTGTTTCGTCACCTTTTAAAGGTACACCTAAAATTGATTCTGCTCTTTCGTAATCTACAATTCTTTCTCCTTTTACAACTTTAGTAAATCTTTCTAATAAGTTTCCTGCTTTTAAAATTTCAGGCATTTCTTTATACAAACCATTGTCATATGTATTTTTTATAATATCTAAAGTTTTTGAATCTAGGTTTGCCATTTTTTCTACAGTAATGGGACCATCAATTAAATCTGTTGTAATGTTTTGAGATGTAAAACTTTCAGAAGGTTTTTTACTTTGACTCATTGTTTCTACAAACTCATCAAACTTACCTTTACCTGCACTGTATAATGACGCTATACCTTCTTTACCTTTTTCTAAAAGTTTTAAAGCTGCTCCACCAGATACATATCCGGCTCTACCACCATCTGCGTAAGGAACAATTCCTCCTTTTGTTTGAATACTTTCCAGTTCTTCATCTATGGACTTTTGTTGAAACGGAGTAACGCCATCTCTTAAATATTTATAGCCACCCATAGCTAGTGCTAACTTACTTCTTGGGTCTATAAATGCGGTTAAAGGACTGTCCACAACCTTGTTTGCTAAATTTTTTGCTTTGTCAAAAACAGTAGTTTTATTAATATTATTAATAGTATTAGTTATACCACCGCCTCCATTATTTTGTGCGGCTGCCATTGCTCGGTCGTGATTAGATTGTTGTTGTGCTGAAACTCTTGACCGGTCTGGTCCTTTACTTGTTTTAGATTTATCATTTTTACCACCGATAGTGTCTCCACCTTTTCTAAAATTCTCTCTCTTTGGTCCAAATAAAATCTCAATGCCAATCGCACCGCCGTCCGCTTTTGATTCGAACTCTCTACGTCTTCTTTCAATGTATGCTGTTAAATCCTCTTCCGGCATTACATCTACACCTAATTCAAAATCATCTATTAATTGACCGTAGTCATAATCTGCCATCAGTAGTATTCCCTATCTTTTTGCGGTAACGTGTCTTCTTCATAGTCATCGGGTAATCTTATAAACCCGCCCTGTCTGAAGCGCATTATCGCTTGTGTTGTACTGTCCACCAAATCGTCGTTATCTCCATATGGAAATGATGCACACTCCTCTATAACCTCTTCTGCGAAATCCTCGTCAGGCGCCCAAATCATCCCCGACTCAAACATCGGTGATACAGCGTTTACCCTAGAATGTTTATCTTGACCTTTACTAGGAGTAAAGTTTATAACAGGAATACCAATTTTTCTCAACTCATAAGTTAAAGGCATTCCGGAGGCCTTACCTTCTATAATAACTGTATCAGGTTTCCAATATTTGTATTGCTCTAGTGCTTCTTTACGAAGTTCCGGAAACTCGAGTCGTTCTTTGAACGCATCTAATAGTATTAAGTTGGGTGCTGTATCTGGATCTTCATTAGGATAAAAGACTCCCCAGGTAGTAATAGCAGAGTAATCCGCTGTTTCCTTTTTACTAAATGCTGTGTCATAAGATTGAATGATATGTTCTAAGGGTGGAATATTAGGCTTATCCCACACGTTCCACCATTCTCGTTTTAAGATTGATCCTTCTTCTGCAGTTGGGTTTTGCATCCACTGCGCGTTCCACTTACCAATACTAATTGATGCTCTAACACCTTCTAGTTCATCCTTCTTCCAATACTGTGGCCATACAGGGTTACCTGATGGAAGTATTGCCGGAAATTCTATAAGCTCCCATTTGTCTGCTTTCAAAGTTTTTTGTGATTTAATAAGTTTAGAAGTTAGATCTTTTGTACTCCAACGTGTCATAACCAAAACGATTGCGCCACCTGGTTGTAAACGCTGACGTGGACCAGATGTATACCATTCATAAGCACGCTCCAGCGCTTCGGGATTCATCGCGTCTTGCTCCGAGTGTGGGTCATCTATAATAAGTAAATCCGCACCACGGCCCGTGATTGCTGAACCTACACCAGCTGCATAATATTCACCGCCTTGTTCCGTTTCCCATTTACCCGCGGCTTGGCTGTCTTCTCTGAGTCTTGTATCAAATACTTTTTTGTATTCAGGGGAGTCCATAAGTGTTTTAGCTTTACGTCCAAAGCGGATCGCGAGTTCAGTTGTGTGGGTTGATTGGATAATTTTTAAATCAGGTTTACGACCAACCATCCAGGCAGGAAGGAGGAACGATGCAAACTCAGACTTTGTATGTCTGGGTGGCATATTGATAATTAGTCTTTTAATTTTTTTATTTGCAATGTCGTTGAATTTGTCTGCAATTTCTTTGTGATGTCTACCTTCAATAAACTCTGGCCACATCTCTTTTACAAATGACATAAAATCATTTGAAATTTTTTCTATCTTTTCTTTTTTTTCAAAAGAATTTTTTAATCTTTTTAAATGTTGAAGCTCTTCGTAGGATAAATGTTCAGTAAAGTCTGTGCGAAAGCAACGTAAGATCTCTTCTGGTAAAGCACTCATAAAATTTTTTTGCAGAATTTTTTTGGATTCTGTTTTCCTCTCGTTTCAAATTTACCCTAGATTTAAGTCTAAATCAAACTCTAAAGGTAATGATTTAGGATTCCTGTTCTGGTGGGGTGGGTGGGCCATTAGTTCGCTAGCTATAAAACCAAACCGTCTGGGACCCCTCGGGGTGGGTGGGCCCAGAGTTCTCGAGCTATGTAGTTATCGCATAGTGTGTAGGGACCTACCTACACACTAGATGTTGTGTCAAGTATTAATTCATAGTTGTCCCTTCTGCTGGTGGTAGCGCCTTCTGCTCTTTATTCCAAGTCAACCCGTCATTCTTTAAGTTAGCTTGTAGCTTATCTCGCAGATCTGCTGGGCTTCCTGCTTCCATTATATCTTTTAAAGATATTCTTTTATTATCTTCCAATACCTTTAATGCTTTACCTTCCTTGGTCTTCTCTATTTGTTTCCTTGCAAGGTCCCCGGCCCATTCTCTTATCTGCTCCCAGCAATCATCCGGGAGTATTTGATTTGTACCATAACCACGAATATTAAAGTCCTTCTCTTTAAATTTATAGTTAATGTCTTTTTGTTTAGCTACCTTGGAGGTCCTAAAGAACCGGGCCGCTTTACTCATTTTACTTTTTACAGTATCGATGGCCTGTTGTAGCTCTTCAATTATAGGTGTTGCCCCTATATCATCTGCAAGGTTTTTTTCTGCAACCTCTATTGCTTCTGCTTCAAGTGATTTAATCTTTAATTCAGCAGATTGAATTAAAGGGTTATAGTCTCGGTCCAGTTCTTTAACGAACCAGTCTCGCTGCCATTTTTGCATTGTCGCTTTTGTCATTAGTTATCCTTTCTTTTGTTATGGGATTTTATACCACTATTAAAACATTAAGTCAAATGTTTATTTATATTTATTTTAGGGGAGGGTGGGCCCCGAGGTAACGAGCACTACATATAGTAAAAAGAATTCTCTTGACACAAGATGTAGCCTCCGCACTATATGTTGTGTCAATCACTTTATAGTTGAAATTAAATAATTATTTATTTGACAGTATGGGAAATTATGCTATTGTGTATTTATATCCCGTTTGGTGGTATCCGGATTAAAAAACTCAAACCACCACAAACAAAAGAAAGGATAATAATATGAGTAAACAAATACAAACAACCGGCCAAGCAATCTCAAAAAGTTTTGATTTACATATAGATACATCAAAACAAATGACGGCCCTGCTAGAGCTAATTAGAAAGCAGGAAGAGAATGTTTCAGTAATGGCTACAAAGTTGCTAAAGATTGAAAAAACTTTGGCAAGATTTCAAATGACCGAGGGCGCTGATGTCAAATCTAGCTAATATTAATTTAGAAGAGAATCTTTATGAAGACTATAAAGGTGATCTTGAAATGAAATACTTCGGCGGCATCAACTCAATCGGTGAGCCGTGGTTCTCTAAAACTGAAAAAGAAATAGAGGATGAAGCTACAAAACAAGTTAAAGAATTTATGGACCGCAATTCATAAATGATTAAGCGCGGGTATCCGGGTCGCGCCCGTACCCCCGCGCCTGATCCCTGGTCCTATCTAGCTTGA
>JACLAB010001310.1_pt1 | contig 18445 bp, 9 predicted proteins | sample 8027921 | NCBI WGS metagenome assembly JACLAB01 (sample SAMN15725117, study PRJNA655200) | protist metagenome | isolation source: fluorescence activated cell sorting (FACS) single amplified genomes of... | place: USA: West Boothbay Harbor, Gulf of Maine | collected 2000-07-19 | reverse complement strand
TTAAAACTCGCAAAAGTGCTTTGGATTCGAAGCATCATGATATTTCCTGAAACAAACCATCGCACGTTAACTAGAACGTGCAAAAGAACATTCCAAAATGTCCGTGATTACTTTCTCCCCAATATCCGCAAGAGTTGAATTTTGAAACGGGTTAAACACCACTCGCTTTGATCGTGGTCTCCTGACGTCTAGATCACTCCCAAAGGTCTTGCTTAAACCTATGGCTAAACCTTGGGCTACTGGGGCTGGAAAGCGAACGTAGTGAGCGTGTGCGGTTGAAGTGGCGGACGAAACATTTACTTGATTTTGTCGACTTGTGCTTTTGAAAAGTCGATTATCCTCGAGCGATACCCATATTAGATCATAGAAAAGACGCATACGATGATAAAGGAGTTTTTGTCGAATATGTTCCAGCCTGAAGCTAGCCTGAAGCTTATCCCCATCGTAAACTGGACTGTGGTAGCTTTGTTGATTATGATGGCTTGGAGCGCACAATACACTGATATAGAGTCCTATCATATCAGTATCATGTGCTTTCTGTCTCTCGGGTTGCTGTTTAGTCTCAATTTCTTCTATATTGAGTTTCAAAAACAGAAAGCATTGCAGAAGGACTCTCTTCAAAACGATGATGATGTAGCGTGGAAGGATGTAGACTCCCCTGGAAAATCGCGTCATCAAAAAGTGGAGCAGAAGAAAATGAGGTAGATCAATATCCGGTGTGCGTTCTCCGCACTCACATCACATTAATGTGAAGAAGATAGTAATGTTTGTTTAAATTTTCGATGTGTGATGGTAAGATTGAAAAAAGTAAAGTTGAAAATCAGTGTGCACAATATGTTAACAGAACAAAGAAAGTTTTGGATTTCCTATCAAAAGATTTAATTTTCCAATACAAGATCGTCTAACACTTCCCCTAGGTCTTCGCCATCCAACATGTCATCATTTTCATCTCTTTCATTTAATTCATCTGAATCGTCATCTTCCGATGACCCCTTCTCATCTTTCTGGTCAGTGACTCCTTCCATTTCAAATGGCGCTGAGCGTTTCCATGGCACTTCGATAGCTGCTGAGCCTCCCATTTTCTGCCATCTCTCATTGTATATACTTTTTCTATTCTTCTTTTCAAGCGTTTTCATTCTATTGATAGATTTTGAATGTATTGTGGCAGACATTTCGTCCGCTGATTTTTGTGTACTGCGCCCCTCCCAATGCCAATTCTTCGTATCATCGGGCTTCCATTCACCAAATTGCGCATCTTTCGCTTTCTTTCCTTTAGTCAAAGAATGCATTGATGCTGCAACATTTGCGTTTCGCCTTGACTCTTTTTCTAATTTTCTTTCGAATGCGAGAGCTTCTTTCTGTTTTCTTAATTTATCTTCTTTTCGCTTGGCCAAAGAAGATAAATTCTTGGCTGCTTGGCGATCATGCTCTTCCAAATCTCTTATTTTTTTTCGCAATTCCTCCTTCTGTCCAAAATGTTCTTCTTCTTCTTTCAAATGTTCTAAAATGAATCTATACACTTCCGGATCTGCAATTTTTTCCAGTAAAGTCTCTCTTTTAGCAACGAGACTATAATTATCTCTGCGGACTTTTGCCCCCTTGTCCATTAAAATCTTTATGATTTGCAAATCATTGTTCATACAGGCAAAATCTAGACACTCATACCCACCCTTATCACGCAATTGAACATTCGCTCCTTGCTCAATAAGCCAGTTCATCATTTTTAACTGCCTCCCTCGTCGAGGGTCACGTTCATGCGCTACAACGTTAATGATCACTAGCATGAGAGGAGATTGTCCCCACTCATTTACCACGTTCACATCAGCCCCAGCTCTCCTCATCATTCTTGCTGCAAGGAAATGAAGATGACGCCCGGCATAATGCATGGCTGTCTGATAGAAATCGTCTGGGTCTGGGATATTAGGATCACAGCGTGCATTAAGGAGTCTATGTAACTTTACATAAGACATATTCATCTCGCTTACGCAATCAACTACAGGACATGGCTCCAATTCTTCTCCATCTTCATGAGGAAAGTAAGGAGGTCCATAATCAACAAAGCTTCGTGCAAACGCTTGGGCACCATCACGCATAGCCTTTTTAAGCATATCATAAGTCCCAATCTTTTCCCCACCTCCATCGTTGTCATCACTTGATTCACTGATATCTGATTCACTTTGGTCGCGTTTCTTTCTTTCTTCCATAATACGTATCTGGCGTTTAGTTAGCTTCTTTTCCTGCGGTTTTTCCTCATTCCCAACACCATCGCCCCTCTTTTCCTCCGCATTCTCACTTTCAACATCCGGCATTATTTGTATCACTACGCCACTTTCAAATCTAAATGCTCTGCTTTTGAAAAACAAAGATTCAGCACTGCAACTCTTTGCCTATGTTCTTGCTTTACCTCAATTAACTCTTTGTGATGTCGAGGATGAGGAAAGTTATAATTTATCATTTTGTTCGGAAAAAAATATTCTACTATTTGCTTCTCTATATCCAACATCGATTTCAATTATTTGGTGCTGCAAAAGGCCCTGATCTATCTTGGTAGCACTATGGTGCGAGCGCTACGGGTATATTCAAATAAATGAAAACGAAAGAAGGGATGAGGAGGTGTGAAGGGTGAAGGGGACCTAGGAAACAGGAATTGAGCCACCTTTGCTTATAAGTACAAATCTATTTTACTAAGATTCTACCTTCTAAGAATCTACTCCTCAAGAGCCTCTCTCTGTACCTGTCCGGCGACAAGATCCAAACCCTGTTGACCAGTACGGGAGATCTTGCGGCCACCCTTGCCACAACTCTCGGTCACGTTAATGTCATCAAGGTTCTTCAGGATGGTACGGATAAGACCACCGGCACCGTCCTGATGTCTCTCAGGGGCAGCACCTCTTCTGTATGCTCCGCCAAATCTCTTCTTTAAAGCTCCTACACCAGTACCCTGTCTAAGGTATACCTTTCTAACGATGGCGGCAGCACGGACGTAATACCAGTCGGGATCATAAGGGCAAAGCTCCTTGTGTACTCCGGTCTTGATGGTATCGACCCACTTGGGTACGATGAACTTATCGTTGTTCTTAAGAACCTCGGCGTATGCGGAGATGAACTTCTCAGCGGACACGTCGCGAACAGTAACTCCAGCAGCAGCTTCAGCCATTTTAATGTATGTCTGTATAGGTGCAAAGAAGAGATTAGGGTAGATAGATTAGAAAAAAAGCAACGACAAGTAAAATGGACACTCAGCCACACACTAAAGCCCAAGAATTTCTCTCGCTGTCGCAAACCCTTTTTAACCTCACTTCTGCGTGTTTATTGGTTTGCAGTCCTTGAAGACCCATCCTCCATACCACAACAACACACATTCTTCTGAAAATGCGCACAAGTTGTTCCTGTACTTACCTCGGTTAATCGAAATCAGCCAAATACTCACCGTCCACTCTCTCACCACAGAAATTTTGATGTACCGAACGTCAAAACGTACCGAACGTCTCAAAAACGTCCAATATTGGTCCGCGTGTTGGAATCATTGAGGAGCAAATCTTTTGCCAAATAACACCCAGGTAAGTGTCATTGGAGTTTGGATGCCGGTACAGGGTAAAAATGTGGCGTCTCTGCAAGCTAGATACTGTCGTGAGACTTGGTTCGCTAAATTGGTGACGAATTTCGCAGAAATGTTGATAGCAATTGCCATCGTCAACATTCATAATTTCCAGGCAGATTATGTCAATTGATGTATTATTGGAGAAGTGTTTATAAAATTTTAAGCTATTTTATCTCATTTCCTTGATGAATGCAAGGCATATCGTCGCACCTTTCGTTTCAAATCGAAAAGTCAGCAACTTTTAACGCAGTGTGAGTACCTTTGCCTGATTTGTACAAAGCTGTGTGATCAATCATCTAATTAACCAGAACAACTTTACTTTTATCTTTCATGTTATACAGGCAATATGTTTAAATTCGTCGTTCTTTTTGCCACAATCTGCGCCGTGAAAGCTTTCGTCACACCTGTTGCAAGATTGAGTTCTGCTCGTATGACCATGATTGATGCCAAGGACATGGCAGGTGTCACCGCACCCCTTGGTTTCTTCGATCCTCTTGGCTTTGCCAAAGGTGCCGACGTTGCCACCCTACAAAAGTACCGTGAGAGTGAGTTAAAGCACGGCAGAACTGCAATGCTTGCCGTATTGGGTTGGTTGACTCAGGAGCGTTTCCACCCTTTTTACAATGGTAAATTGAGTGGTAATCCTTTGAAGGCTTTCACAGAGTGTCCTCCTATTGGATTCGTGCAGATTATTGCATTTATTGGTTTATTGGAATATGCATTCACTGCGTCTGCCAAATCCGATGGTTACACTGCTGGTGACTACTATGGATTCAACAAGTTATTCGCTGATGCCTCAAGTGAAGATAGCGAGCGTTTCAAGGACTTTCAAAACAGAGAGTTAAACAATGGTCGTCTAGCCATGTTTGGTATCATGGGACAGATCACTCACGCCTTCATCAGTGGAGAAGGTGCGTTGGAGATGCAAGGCCACATGTTACCTGGAAGCATCCCTGGAGTGTAAATCTTTATATCATATTCGCTTTAGTAATTAATAGAATTAATTAGGATGAGAAAAGTAGTAGACGTTTCGCGTTTGTAAATAAAAAGGTATTTTGTGATTCGTGCTCTTCTTCAGTGAACTGAAGAATCATCTTCTTGAGGAGAGTGACTGATGAAGGAGGACGGTTCCGGGTCTAATTTGTTCAAATTTATACATGAGTACAATACTTCTAAAAATTCCCTGTTGTGAGTTGATCTTTGAAGTTGACAGGGCATGTGCCATCCAGTACGCAACCAAGCGAATATGTGGCGCGATCGTTGAAGTTGTTGATGTACTGATAGAAGCGGGTCTTGTAGTCCACTGCCGTATCGTATTCTGATCGAATCGGGGGACGGAAAGTGGAGCGGATGTCTTCGCCAGCGCCGAAACCGAATTGTCCCATTTCGATAATCATACTGATGAGATCACCGGAGTCTAGCTCGCCTTCGAAGGAATTCAGGGCACCAGTTGTGTCCATCATATCTTCAGTAAGTTCTGAAATGGCCATAAATTTAGCTCTTCTCGATGCCACAATTCTTTGTTTCCCGATAAGTTTGTCTTCCATCGCCTCGTGAACAGGGTTATCGGCAATATTAGAGCACGTTGAACGATCTTCTACGACGAAGTCAACCAATTTGGGATCGGTCTCATCCAATTGATCATCTAAAACTCTAATACCACATAGACCATCACGGTAAGATGATGCCCAAGGTTGTGCTTTCACAGCAGGAACAGATGTCTGAACCCACCAAGAATTGTCACTACTGTTCGGAGTGAAGAAACGGGTTCTTACAACAGGATCACCTTGACCGATGATAACTTTGTACTCCTCTGGATCACGGCAAATGGAATCTGTGCCTTCAATGAATTCTCCGGAAGGAACTTCGCGCACGGCGGATGAATTCAGCCGATCAATACAAAGGACCTTATATTCTATGTTCTCTTTTCTCCACCTTTGGTAGAAAACATCGTGGTAGTTGTCATAGCCTATATCATATACACCACGCAAATAATTCGCACGGAAATCTGTTGTACCATTTTTATCTTTTACTGACTCCCACACGGGTTGCATCACCGCCTCGGGTTGTAAAAACTCAACAGTTTGGTAGTATGTACGACCCAACACAGGCTTATTCTCTTCATTTATGAAGATAACTTGATCTCGTGTCTGGTTACCATCAGGATAGAAAGACCTTTTAAACATAAATGGGCCATCTTCGAAGGGAGAAGAAGCGACAATAGACATACCCAAAGTCCTTTGGGCATTATCCATCACGGCCCACATCACATAAGTACTGGTGGCAGGGTTGTACTTAACCTTGGGTCTTTCTAGCGAGAACGGGCCCTGAGAACCGAAAACCATATCAGAGACGTTCACGTAGTGAAAAATTACACCTTCGAATCTCCATGTAAGCATGTCTTGCGAGGAGCACGCCATAACTCCACCATTCATTGTTTCTGTAAATAAATCCTGGTAGTTATACTCAGTGTACCAGTACTGTCTGCCATCACCAGCGCCACCCACGCCATCTTTCGGTGCATACCACAACCCTAGCGGGGACACGGTAGTACTACTTCTACCAGAAGACGATTTGGCACTGCGGGGAGAGTCAGTCAGATAGTTCAGAGCTCCTGCCTTCAACGCACCCTGATCGACAGGGTAATCGCCATCAGGATACTTGAACTTGATATCTTGGTTAGTGGATACGAGCCCTCTACCGTCGAACTGTACTTGGCCAGTGGGGTCTAGATGAGAGTAATGTCTACTCATCTTGTAATACTCAGTGTATCCAGTAGACCCGGGGCCAAGCAACTCTTCGAGACTCCAGTGCCTCTGTTCAGGGGACATAGTGGTGGTACCTTTGTCACGACTTGTCGTGGGACACATGAAATTCATAGTGTTGTCAAAGCCTACATAAATTTCGTCATACCATACTTCACACGAGCGCATTGTCGACACACGAATACCATCAATGTCATCGGCTGCAAAAGGTTGGTCTTTAGCTAACACTGTGTCATCAACGGTCACGTAGTATGTCTGAGTATCCCAGTTGATGAAAATACCTATCTTATACCATTTATCGATACTGGGATAGTTTCCAATGGTAACCATACGCTTCAAGAATACCTTTTCGTCTACAGCTGTACCGAAGTTCGCACCGTGCATAATAGTTTTGCCAATGAAAATACCAATGACGTTAGCTGTATCCAAGCCTGCTTCACCACGAGAAAGAAGTGAAAACAATGCCCCGAAATTTTCTTTCGTAGATTCTCCAGGAACTTCGCCGAGTCGAGTATAGTAGGTGACACGAGTAGGTCGGGTTGCTTCAAAAGCAAAAATGGGTCCGTTCCAGGGAAATGGTGCCTCTCTGAATGAACCTGACGAGGTGTTCGTATTTTCGTCATTTTTAAAGTACAAAGCTTTCGTAGTTCCTTCCGCTGCGTTTGTCTCTGCCACGTACATGGACGTAGTCATTAGAGTTTCAGTCATATATGATCCTTTGCTCCCACTGTTTGCACATGCCACCGGATAATCAACTCTTTCGCTGGTGTAGGTGGTGATGTTAAACGATAACTCTGGTACCGAGGCGCTAAGAACTACTACCTGGGCAAGATTAATTCCGACGGTTTCGTTCAATTTGGCGCGGATAACATCTATTTCTGCTATAGTATAGTTGGGATTATTTCCATTATCAAACAGCGCTTCAAGCATTACATGACTATGTAGGGAGCCGAAATACGGATCAAAGCTATATGCCTTCAACTCCATTTCTTTCGTAGGCTCTAACTTCTCTTTAATGAGAGTGCTGGCTAGAGACACAATTTGGTCCTGATTCAAGGGGGTAAGCATTTCCAGATGCAAGGATATATTAACGGCCAACACGTTTCTCGTCTGTGGAGTCTTGTAAGCACCACAAGCCCCCCCATCAACGTTCGCAGAACCACCCCCAATAATACTGACACTTTCACCAAAGATGGCAATGCGTCCTCCAGATCCACCTCCACCACATTTGTCTTCGTGAGAGAATCCTCCAAAGGCGCCTCTACCTCCCTCAGCCTTCAAAGTTCCATAAATGTTGACTGTACCACCAGCTGCAATGAGAATGGCTCCACCCGAACCACCACCTCCTCCACCCTCAGACGATTGCTCCCCGTCCTGAGAAATCATTTCAATGACACCATAAGCTCCTACGACAATGTCATTACTTGCAATAATCTCAATTGCTCCTCCTCCATGTCCTCCTTTTCCTGTGGTCTGGCCATACACTGCATTTATGTCGAACGTGTTGACCCCTCTCATCGCTCCTCCACTCCCCCCAAGAAGGTCTGTGATCTTGTCGTCATTGTATGGAACTCCGGGTGGGTTCTCAGAGTACCCAGCACCCCCTTGTGCACCGTATGATCCACCACCCCCACCATATGCAAGACTAAATGGAGTGGTGAGAATTAGTTGAGACATCAAATCATTGGGGGATTTGGAGGCACCAAAGGATATGTCAATGGCTGCCCCTGAGCCTGTCAATAATTCGATATTCGCCGTCATGCGATACAGCGGTCCCGTCTGATACGTCAGCGGAGAGGTCGGAGAGTGGGGCGTCACATCATCAAAATTCAAATCAGTGGTAACGAAGCATGTCCAGATCATACCACGTGCAGCCAGAGGACCATTATTGCAAAGTCCATCATCACAGTTCTCAGTGGGGTCGATGCGGGTCACAAATGCCGTGCTTACCATAGGGAGCGCCAAAAGCTTAAGTTTCAAGTCTGCTGCAGTCTCATATGCTTTGATAGGTTCAGTCACACTTCCTTGGAAACCCAGAGTAAATGTTCCACCCAACTCGTTTCCGTGGACTGCTGTCGACACGTTCATGTTAGCTCCCAGACCTTGCAGGTAGTTCGTGTATGTGATTTGATCCATGTCACCGATGTATGTATTGAAGGTGATGCTCCACGTAAACCCCTCTTGGCTATCTTGTAGTCCCCTGCTCACGGATACCTCTCCGACCCCAGCGATGGAGCCATGAACGCGGTCAGCATTTACCGGGGCATTACTTGGTGGCACCAAGTTTAGGTTGTTTTCGATGATCTCCTTCAGTAACGCAGAAGAACAATCATGAGGAATTATGGGAGTAGAATATTCTTTGAAGTGCAATTTGAAACCACCAGAAAGAGTCTGTCCCGCCTGCGCCTGGGTCACGATGACCTGTTCCTCTCTATAGTCTACGGCACTTGAAGTGATGACAAATGGGTGTACGCGGAGGTTTCCACTGCCTGGGCCGTTGACATTGTTTGACAGAAAGCTTTCATTGTACATAAGTCCATACTTCATATCACTGGTCACGGTTCCATTGGCACAGTAGCCTCCAATGTCGCAAATATATATCGGACGTGGTGTATCACTGAGACGATCCGAATCAAAGCGCCCCACACTCCCACCCCCCTGCATACCACCGATAGTACCAGGCTCTGCATAGATCGTGGTGTTGATGATGGCCGTAGTCTTACTAACTATACTGATTGCGCGTTGTCCTACTAGACGAACTTTGACCTCAGGTCCAAGTATGATTGAGTTGAAACTAAAAACCGCAACTTCAGTGCCTGCGCTTGTGTATCTTATTACACCTTGGCCAGATATAGCCCCTGTAAGCTGCAAAGAAGAAGTATTGAAAAGAATGCTGCAATCAACAAGCGAACACTGAGAAGAGTTCAACTGCATCAGTTCACTGAGTTCGTTATTGTACCAATTCTTGAAGTCGTCTTGTACCCAAGTGAGCGTCCTTCGAACGTCCTTTCGGGATCTCAATACTGGACCCATATCCGCAACCTCTATATTTTCTCCGAGCCAGTCAATTCTTCCCTCTAGATCGGACACTAACGCTTCTTGCTTATTAATTTGTGAGCGCTGCAGTGATCTATCTAAGACAAGTCCCTGGTTGCGTTCGTCTAGATAACATGGAATATCTGGTCCAAGAGAAGCTTGGTCAAATGGCCAAAAGTGAGCCCCCCTGATGATTCCATCAGCAGCACGGGCCATGGGAATACTTGTCTGGCCCTGAGCAGTAGGGGGGATGTACCCCTTCCAACTGAACCCTCTACTCCCGGTTCTCCAGTCCTGAAAATCTAAGAAAATATTCACTGCATACATATTCCCTCGCTCGAAAAGGCGTTGAAAATATTTGACATCATTTGTGTACTGGTCTAATTGGAATTCGCCCCAATTGCAACGATGATTTTGTTTGCATCTATCGTAGGGTGTTATAAGACTATAACGCTTCGTATTGTTCAGACGACTGATATCAAATTCATAGTATTTCTTGGTGAATCTGGCCTCACCAACGCGCTTCTTCGGCGCTTCTTGAGAAACACCCCACAATGGGTCCGTCCTGATAGTGACGTTACCTAAGTATAACAATGAGTTCTCTTCAGCCATCAATTGATTCAGCTTGACTACAGAAGCGGAAATGTTTGCCTCCAGGGGATTGACAGCTGGAGATATTCTAAAATGCACCAATACCTGATCGAATGAACTTTTCTTGATAAATTGCACTTGAACCCTATAATCTGAAATGTTTAAGGCTCTGCTAACATCATCCTCGAAGAATCTTTCAAATTCACAATACATTGTGTAATTGTTGGCACCAACCACATCACAAGCACCTTTACTACCAAGGTTCAAATAATATTCATCAACCACAGCATTTGCTCCAACAATTTCAATGGCGTATGATAATTGCAGAGACATGTCCCACCCAGACACTTCTACTCCATATAATGGATCGATATATCTTGTGACATTCGTGCCGTGATATACTAATGAATCTGGCTGCTGAATAAAATTCGTGAGAGATGCGATCGTCTCAAGCAAAGTCTGTCCTGCCAAGGTGTTCAAACCTGTCGCATTACGTTCTAAAATAGCGAAGTTAACAATAACTGATGTCGATTCCCAACTAAAATGCACGTCTCCCTTTTGAACATCAATCACGAAGATTCTGTTAACATCAATGCCCAGGGCAAATTTCAGATCTAGGATAAATTGGGTATCAAATGTTTGACGGGCAATTGTATTACCAGTAAATAATAATCCATCCCAGTCGAATGGATCAATAATCAAATCCTGCCCGGGACCCTCTTGATATGGACGAGCAATTCGCACAGCCAAATTCGCAAAAGGCACGGTCTCATAATCCGTTCGTGGAGGTCTCGTATTATCATACCAGAATCCCGTTTCTACCTGGCTCTGCACACTTAACCCAGAAGGATTCCAGAAACAGAGAAACAAAAACAGCTTCAAAACCACAACCGTAAAGTACAAATGAATCATTTCTAGATAAAAGTTCACCGCAAAAGTCTCGCTTTGCTATGCTAATTCAAATCAAAACTCTCTCTAATTAACTATTCTCTCTACAGTACTATAATTCTAATCGCTCTAGTGATTCTAGCGCTAAATGAAGATGTAAATCAAGCTAATCAAGCGCTTTTTGATTCACTCCGTTAATAGATGATAACGTGCAATATAATGTATTATACGTTTTTAGATTTCCATGGATTTTTCAAAGTAGGTTTGGTTTTCGACGGATTTAGAGTAATTTATTATGACTAATCGCCGCATACTCAAGCTGGATGATAAAGTCGTAAATCGCATAGCTGCTGGTGAAGTTGTACAAAGACCATCCGCTGCGGTGAAAGAGATGCTCGAGAATTGCCTCGATGCTGGATCGACTAGTATTACAGTGACTATCAAGGGTGGTGGTATGCAGCTGTTGCAGATTCAAGATAATGGTCATGGTATAAAGAAGGATGATCTTGGAATTGTATGTGAAAGATTTACGACGTCGAAGCTCACAACTTTTGATGATTTGAAATCTATCAACACTTTTGGATTCCGTGGGGAAGCATTAGCTAGCATTACGCATGTAGCTAATGTTACTATTACTAGCAGAACTAGTGATTCGCCTTGTGCTTATAAATCGAAGTATTCTGATGGCAAATTAGTCCCTATCAAAGTAGGGGGGACATCTGATCCACAGCCTTGCGCAGGCACAGTAGGAACAATGATTGCAGTGGAAGACTTATTTTATAATATGCCAACAAGAAAACTGGCATTCAAGAACCTCAATGAACAATATCAAAGAGTGTTAGACGTTGTGACACGATACAGTATACATTTTGCATATAAAGGGGTGTCTTTTACTTGCAAGAAGCATGGTCAAGGTGTCGCTGATCTACACACAGTTGTCAGTGCAACTGCTGTAGATAATATTCGTGTTGCATACGGATCTTGCGTGTCAAAAGAATTGTTAGACGTCGATTTTGGTGCTGATGTGGAGGCAAAGGGCAACAGCTCGATAAGTGTTGAAGATCCCAGTGACATCCAAATAGAAGCAGGCATTATAAAGTGTAATGACATGCAAGACAATGGTCCATCGGAATTAAAATACCATATACAGGGTAAGATCACTAATGCGAATTATAGCAGTCGCAAAAGTGTGTTTCTACTGTTTATAAATGATAGGCTAGTAGAGTGTGCCGCCATAAAAAGGATTATAGAGAGTGTGTACGCAGATATATTACCGAAGCACACACACCCGTTTGTTTATCTCTCTCTCCGAATGCCAGCGGCGCATGTAGATGTGAATGTCCATCCTACGAAAAAAGAAGTCCATTTCCTGCACGAAACAGAGTTGCTGCAAAAAGTGTATGTAGAGGTTAGCAAAGTGCTCAAAGGGGCGAACGAGAGTCGCACATTTTACACTCAACAAGCTCTTCTTCCCCCTCTGACAGGGACCCAACAGGCCTCTGAGTATGTCGAGGCAAGTGAAGATAAAGAGGTGGGAGGGAAGGTGGAAAAGGCATTTGACGCTCCTGACCCGGGGGCATTCTGTACCACTGGCCAATCCAAGAAGAATGATTCATCATCGGGGGATAAATCAAGAAAATCACAACGTGCTGTAGCAGGTTTGAAAGAATCCAAGATTGTCATGGAGCCAGCAAGAAAGGCGCAGAAAACTGTAGATCCGAAAAAATTTGTTCGTGTTGATCATGCCCAAGACAAGATAAATGCCATCTTCCAACCTTTACCTCCTCTTTCTGAAAAGGGTAAAGCTAGAAGCAGTAATACCCGAAAGGATATATCTGTTCCTGGGAGTGAAGAGGAAACGCAATTCTTGATTTGTGGAGAGTGTGATAATTCCGGTGCAGTCCCCCCAGCGGGCCTATTCGCTTCCTCCACGCGCATAGAAGATGCTTGCGCATGCTGTGGAACAGAAGATGCTGATGTTTTCACTCACGCAACTTCAAAGTTTTCCCGTCCTGACCCTGTAGTGCCAAAACATGCGCGGAAAAATGCAGAAATTTTCCGTGAAACGACGGTTTCCTATGATTCTGTACGTGGTCTTTTATCTTCAATAGAGTTGCAGAGATGTAAAGACATGGAACCAGCGATTAAGCAGCATGTAGTAGTAGGCCTAGTTGATGAGCGTCGCACGGCTGTACAGGCTGGTTCAAAGTTATTGCTGCTTGACCATCTAAGCCTGTCTCGTCATCTGTTTTTTCAACTCGTCGTGCGCAGGTTCGCATGCCTTCCTTTGTTGTCGCTTTCTCAGTCTGTAGATATTTTTCGTTGTGTACGTGTGGCCCTTGACTCACCCAAATCACAATGGACACCTGAAGATGGAGATAAAGATAAGATAGCTGCAGAGGTGGCATCAGTACTAGAAGATAAAGCTTCGATGCTGAAAGAATACTTTTCTATTCAGATCGAGTCTATGGGTGATGGTGGGATAGCTCTCACAGCTATTCCAGAAGTTTTGTTAAATCATCGACCCGTTCCTCAGCATCTTCCTATTTTCCTGCTTAAACTTGCGGTAGACATTAACTGGGAAAATGAATTGGAGTGCTTCCAAGGAATAGCAGCTCTGATGGCTCTTTTTTATAGCAGGCTTCCAGAGGAAGGAAAAGGCTCACGGGAGAATCAAAACGGGGACAACGACGAAGTACCTTTGGATTTAATTGACATAAAGACGTCGTCATTACCAGAGAAAGCAATTGGAACAAGTGCATCGGATGTGCTCAATTCCATTGTTCTACCAGGGATACGCTCACATCTTATTCTTCCCAATGAGTGTGCCCAAGATGGGTCTATAGTACAGGTAGCAAACCTAGATCAATTGTACAAAGTGTTTGAGAGATGTTGAAGATTTTGCTCGGAATTTGTTATTAATTTGTGAAATAAAAGATGATAACATATACACTATTCTACTTTAAATACAGGCCTGACTCAGTTATGGCCCAAAATTCTGAACCACAAGTTGGATGCCAACATTACACATTGGACATCTTGTTTTAGTCGCTTGTACGTGCTTCGCACAAGTCATGCAACAGCACGAATGACTCGTTTCGCTGTCATCATGGACGAAGATAGCATTAATTGGCTCACTATAGCTACATATGCATAAGTCTATTTTTACTTCTTCAGGATCATCGCTTGTTATTGCAATAGCGACGTCAGTGAATTTTTGATTAAAAGAATCTTCTATGCCCTTGGTTCTATCAGGACCTAAGATTTCTTCAAATTCATACAGATTGCCAAAATCTGTTCCAGCCCAGTCATCCTCTTCGTGAGGAAATAACTGCCTCTGTATGTACTCGAAATCTACCGTCGTCATACCTGCAGTAGTACAATCTGGTCTATCGCGATCTCTCGCTACCTCCTTTTTGAATCGGCAAACATAGCAAGACAATTTGTCATGAATCAGAAATTCCTTAACTGACTTTTCCTTGTTCTCTTCCCTATAGCACTCATTTCCGATTAGAATTCTTGTTGCTAAATAAGTCGGCTCATATCCCAATGTGTCCTCGCAATACTTCTTCATATCTGCCCAATACGAAACATATTTCTCAGATATTGGTCGTCCAGTATCTTCATCCCAATCTAATATGCATGTCTTACAAACGTTGTGGTTATTAGAGTCAGGGCAGCACCGAAGTAAATGCCTGTTGAGCTGTGCCTTCTCACAACTTCTGCAGTAATTCATGATATCCCAAGTTGCAGGATCCCGCAGATTGGTCGCAAAAAGATCCGTGGGGGGATTAGGTACTAATCTCGTCTATTCACGTAATAAATTATTGTTAGTAATGAATATGATGGCAATGCTTGATTAATGAGAAATGTTTTGATTACTACTATCTCACCTCTTCTTTAGCAGCATTGCATGGCACCAAAACAATGTGATTGCCAGCGTTGTTGATGCTACGGCAACAGAATTTAGATGAAAACTCTTCATTGGGGCGTGCCCATTCTTCTTATATAACTGCTGGTTCGTCTAGCACGATCACATAGCACTCATCGTATTGTCTTTGTCCTAGACGAGTTATTCCTGCAAGACACCAAATTTATCATCGAGGTAAGCTACTCGACTCCCAACTTTTAATTTCTGGGCCATCTTTATGTAGTTAGGTTGGGCTTAAAGTCTTAGCTAAGTATCTCAGACCAAGCCATACAAGCCGCCTAAGACTAAAAAGAAATGCAGGAATTCCTCACAGGATTTTTCTAATAAAAAATAGGATTTTTTTTTAGAAATTCATATTTGTTTTTCTGTTCTCTACGTTAATCAACTCATCGTTAAGTCTAAATTCCCATGCTGCATAAGGGAACTTTGTTAATAGTATAAAATTATGCCGTAAGAATGAGCGGCACAGCCAAGATTTACAGTAGCTCCGTCTCAGTTAATTCTGATATAACGATGGACCTCACATCTTATGCTGGCATGAGTATGACGACTGAAGCCTTGTTGGAAGAAAAGGAGGCGAAGGAACGAGACAATCCTCATGCTCCCGTGAAGCCTGACGACCCTCATTATCCAAACCTTCATGAGGAAGTGGATGAGTACGAGACAGACGCAAGTAGTGATATGGAAGATGAAATAATAGATGGTGTTGTGATTCATAAAAAGAAACACAAAGATACAGATGCTACAAAGACTGCGGGCAAAGCAGCCTCGGAATTCGTGAGACGAAGACAAGAGATGCAGGAAAATTTGGCTAAAGAGCTCAAGGGGCTAGTCATGCACCAAATGGAAGACTACTCTGCTCTTGATGCCCCTCCTCCCCCGAAAAGGCCAGGGAAATTTGTCGCATGGTGTACTAGGATGGGCAAATTCTTTGGGTGTACGGACTTGGATCTGCATGAGGCTGTTCTTTCAGGGAGTGATAAGCACCTCGACAGTGCTTTAGAGAAAGTGCATCAGGGAAAAAAGAGCCGTAGACATTTGCTCAACCAATATAATAGTAATGGAGAAACTGCGTTGAGTTTAGCTGTGAAGAGCAAACAAACAAACATGGCATTTGCCATTATGGGTCGTAAGGTAGATCCTGATGTTCCTGATACCGATACCGGCCGTACTCCTCTATTCTATGCGTGCACACAGGGACTGCTGAATCTGAACATATTATTGTTGTCAAATGGCGCCGATCCTAATTTCGGAGACTTCAGTATGGTAACTCCTTTGATGATTGCCGCGAGACGAGACGATTATCGAACCGTTAGTTACATATGTAACATGAAAAAAAGATTAGATCTAGATGCTCAAGACATGAACGGATGGACTGCACTTCATTTTGCTGCCAGTAAGAACTCAAGTCGCGCTATAAAAGAGTTATTAGATAATGGTATTAATAGACAGCTAAAAGATGCGAATGGTCGAAAAGCACTGCACATCGCAAGATACAAAGATTTCGTTGAGTCCGTTGCTTATCTAGAGGATGTCAAGAGTAGACTGGCATTTTTTGGTGATGATGATGATGATGATAACTAGCAGACGGCGAAGCCGGAGGCAATCCTCGTGTATATTAGTAGATACTATATTGACTATATCGTAAATATTGAAGAAATATGAAGTATCACCAGATATAAATAAGATTCCATTTCTTCTTTAGCACACTTTCGGAATCACAATACCTACTTTTACTACTTCTTCTTGTATATATGTTTTAGAGCAGCAGAATATGCGGCAGTTACTCTATCTCTTTTCACTTTTAAAGTTTGCGTGAGCTGTCCATTTTTTACGGAAAATGGCTCCAATAGTAGATGGAACGATGAAATTCGCTCCCAGGGTCTTCGTGCTACGTCAGAGTTCACAATGTCCAGTTGCTCCTGCACTGCTTTACGCACAGCGGGGATTGCACTAATTTTGATGGAATCTTGTTGCAAAACTTCTAAATCGCCAGTAGGCCCAGTAGTTACAGGAGTAGGACCAACAATTCCCGCCAAATTTTGGCCCAATTCCTTGTCAATATGTCCTGCTTCTGCTAATTCACCAGCATTTAGTACTAAAATAGCCGTGAGAAATTTCTCGTCTTGTCCAACTAGCATTGCTTGGTCTACTAGTCTACCTGCTCCGACAATTTGCTCTTCCAGAGGCTGAGGAGCCACATTCTCTCCGTTGGACAGCACGATAGTATCCTTCGCTCTACCTGTGATTATCACATCCCCTGTTGCAAGGTTCTCCTTGGCGATATCACCAGTATCAAAATAATCGTCTATATCAAATGCCGCTGTGGTGGCATCATCATTATCATTGTACCCCTCCATAATCGCGGGCCCCTTCGCGAACAACACCCCCTCTTGTCCCTTGGACACGCGCTCTCCACTCTCGATGTCGACAATCTTGCATTCCGTTCCTTTACAAGTTTTGCCCACAGTACCTATTACATTGTCTTCAACATATCTATTTAGGATAATAGGACTGCTCTCGGTCAAACCATAACCCACAATTATATTGACTCCAACCATTTCGAAAAACGTTTCAATATACATCGGTAGACTAGATCCACCAGAAGTAAGCACTTTGAAGTTTCCTCCAAGATTTTCTCTTACCTTAGACCACGCCAATTTATCTGCTACTTTAAAAAATGGGAACAAAAACAATGCGGCGATTCCAGCAAACATTCTTATCAGCGGGTTTGGTTTGTTTCTACCAAGCAGCTTATTCGTGAATATCCCCCGGGCCCTCCTATAAGCCTGTGTAATAGCTGTGAAAGCTCCAATAAGCTTCTGTTTCCCCCTGCTCTGGGCTCTGAAATTTGCTTGCACTCCTTTATATATTGTCTCAAATAATCGGGGGACCGCAAATAGGTAGTGTGGCTTCCACTGAACCAAGTCTGTCTTGAACGTACGCAGCTGGGAATACACCATCTGTACACCTCTCGCAAAGCAGAAATACTCTGAAGTGCGCTCATAGATATGCCAACATGGAAGAATAGAAAGCACAGTATTTCCGATATTGGGATCCCATTTGCCACTATTTACCAGACTGAAGGTGTTGTAGTCCACTTGATGTAAGATGTTTCTGTGCGTAAGCCTTACACCCTTCGGGTAGCTGGTGGTGCCGCTGGTGTACACTAAAGTCGCCAAAGAAGACCTGCTCTTTGCAACAGAAGTGTAGTTCTCCTTTTTCTCAAGAAACAATAACTCCTCGTATGTGTGTACCACACAATCCCCAGTCACTCCAGACTTGTCCCTCATCTCCATACGATCCCATTTAATTGCATCCATTTTTTGTGTTTCTTTTTCTTCAATGGATACGTCATTAGTAACCCCCGCTACCTTTCTTACAATATTCCAGGCATGATGGGCTTTCAGTACAGTGCCAAGAGGTGCTTCTACAGATGGCTCCTCTGATTTCCCCGCATTTGGATATTCAGCTTCCCGCTGAGCCCCACTTGTGTTGATGATTGCGCCATCCACCTCTAAATCATGGCCTTCCGAGGTCTGCTGCTTCTCCTTCTCTCCCTCGTTGATGGCCTCCTCAATCTCGTTTTCGATCTTATTCATCACTCCTTTTACCTGCGAAACAACATTACTA
>JACLAB010013017.1_pt1 | contig 18482 bp, 15 predicted proteins | sample 8027921 | NCBI WGS metagenome assembly JACLAB01 (sample SAMN15725117, study PRJNA655200) | protist metagenome | isolation source: fluorescence activated cell sorting (FACS) single amplified genomes of... | place: USA: West Boothbay Harbor, Gulf of Maine | collected 2000-07-19 | reverse complement strand
CCGTCGGTACGAGTCAAGTCAATCACGAGGGTTTGGGTGCCGTTCAAATGCCCATGCCCCAACGTCGCCTCGCGCGCGTCTTTCACGCACGTACCGCCGGAACGCTCGCGCGCAATCCATCGAGATCAAACCTATTATCCCCTTCCGCCGCCCCTCGCACCGCACACGAAATCGCGCGCACCCACTCATCCGAATCATCCCTCCCAGCATTCGCGAGCGCCCTCGCGAACGGCACCGCGCGGCGCGTGCTCGCGCCCGCGTACACCGCCCCTCGACGCGCGCTCGCGGTCATGATGGCGAACCGCGTCACGAGTAATTTCACCAGGTCATCATCGAGCGCGGCGGAGGCGGCGACCGCGCCCCATGGCTCGCTCAGCGTGTGTTCCAGCGCGCGCGCGTCGTGCGTCGTCATGAGAATTCTCGCGCCCCGTCCTTCGGTGGCGCGAATCGTTTCGATGTGCGATCGTGCGGTGGTCCTGCCGAACCCTTACGCGCGTGTCGCTCGATTCGCGGAGGACGAGGGTGTGCGTGCGTGTGTGTGACTTCTCGTCGCCGGGCGACCGCGCGTCGAGAAGTACCGCGACGACGACCACGACGACGATCTGCGCGACCACGCCCCCTGTGTTTGGTTTGTTTTGTTGACCATACATTGAGGGTTTGGTATGTAATATACGTACGACGAGGGTGTTGTAGGTGCAATGTTAGGTCACATGGGCGTACACTACGTAGACGCCCCATCGCCCACGCGACGCCCGCATCGCATCGCATCGCATCGCATCGCATCGCTCGGCGGTGATTCGCGTCAGACAGAGCGCGCCAGCGCGGGGCCGATCGGTGTCATGGACGAACCATTGCTCGGACGCGCGACGTCGGTGCGCGCGGCGGCGTCCACGGACGCGCCGTCGTCCACGGATGACCGCGACGCGGGCGGCGATGCGGGCGATGCGACGACGACGCCGACGCTGGGCGCGCGCGCGCCGTCGCTGAAGCTGAAGCTGGCGCGACAAGACGCGCAAAAGGTGGTGACGGTGGTGAACTATAAGGTGACGTCGAATATTAAGTTTCGGCTGCTGTTGTGCGAATGCGTAAGTGGTTTTGCCGCGAGTGCGCGCGCGTGGGTGATCGATCGAACGATCGATCGATCGCGTTTTGGTGTTGGCGGAGCGGAGCGCGCGCGGGGTCTCGCGCGGGGTCTTGTGACGTGACGCTCGCGCGTGGCGATGCGTGCGCGTTGGTGGTACGGTGTATCGGGAATGCGCTGTTCTTGTGTGTGAAACTCGTGACTGACGGGGGTATTTTGTGTTTGGAACTGTAGTTGTTTTCGGCGACAACGTTTGCGTTCATGGCGCGGCAGACGGAAGGTTTAGCTGGACCAGAATTGGAGTCGTTGAATGATTGTGGCGATGAAGGGTGCTCGTACACGAAATTCTTTCCATTCAAGGGTATTGTTGGAATTTACGCGTCATTTTTTGCATACACGGTGTTGTTGTTGGGACTTTACGCCATTCGTCACGGGCCACCGCCGGGAACTGAGTTTGTGTCGTTTGTGTCATTTACGGCTGTCATGATTTTTTTTGTGATCAGTTCCGTGGTGGAATGTGTGTCCGTCGTGATTGATTCATCGTTTTCTATTTGCAAGAAGGCTTCATACACGCAAGCGTCGTTGTGGTTTGCGCTCGGGACGATTTGCTTGAATGTGGCTTCGTGTTACTTTTCTGGCAAACAATGGGTCAAGCGAGGAATGAAATTACTCTTGTGGAAACGTAAACATCACTTCACACCGGAATTCGAGGCGATCCCTGAGCCCGCCGTCCCGGTTTAAACGTAGAAACTATTGTAAAATAACTCGCATTCGTAGCTGTATTAAAAAATGAGAAAAAATGAATCTTTAATCATTGCTATTACGCGAGATTTCACTTCAAGCTCGCTCCCGACGGAAACAGCCAAATTACTTGACGTTCGCCTTCCAGTTCTCGATCCAAGCTTGTGCTTCAGCAGATTTTTGGTCGCCCGCACCGGCTGCACCATCGCCGCTCTTCCAAGAATCAATCCACTTTTGCGCATCCGCGGCGTTGGCATCGGCGTTGCTCGCCTTGGCGGCAGCCGGCTTGGCAGCCGGAGCAGCGGCAGCAGCCGGAGCAGCGGCAGCAGCCGGAGCAGCGGCAGCAGCCGGTTTCGCCGCGGACTTGCCCCCACTCTTCCAAGAATCAATCCACTTTTGCGCATCCGCAGCGTTAGCATCGGCGTTGCTCGCCTTGGCGGCAGCTGGCTTGGCGGCAGCGGCGGGCTTGGCGGCAGCGGCGGGCTTCGCTGCAGCGACGGGCTTGGCAGCCGGCTTGGCGGCGGCGGCGTTCGCAGTACTCTTTTGAAGCATCTTTTGACGTTCAGCGGCAGCCTTGGCAAGTTCCGCTTCTCTAGCTTTCGCGGCCTTGGCAGCGGCCGCAGCGGCCGCTGCTGCACGTTCGCTTTCGAGAGCCTTCAAAATGTCGCCTTCAGAACTCGTCGCGGCGACTGGAGCGTCGCTGAGGCTGACAAAGACCGCCTTCGACTCAGTGTTGTTGATGGCCGGAGGAGGAGAGTTGTCAATTTGTGCGAGGTAAGTCGCACGATCTTCGGCAGAAAGCTTGGAAAGAATAGTTTTATCACGGTTCGCCTTGGCGTTCATTTGGCGAGGAGAACCCGCCTCCATGGCGGCGATGGTCGCGTCCACTTCGGCAATGGCCACCTCGATGGCGGAAGACTTGGCACCAGAGCTGGAAGTCGCGGTCGTCATCGCCTCTTCAACAGCCTTCTTAGCACCACCGAAGGAGAAGATCGGCTTCTTGACCGGCGCGGCCGCCTCCTCTACGGGCTTGGGCTTGGGCGCGGGTGGCTTGGGCATGGCAAACATCGGCTTGCGCATCGGCTTGACTTCCTCCTCTTCCTCTTCCTCTTCTTCTTCCACAGGCGCCGCCTTCTTGGCACCGAAAGAAAACATCGGCTTGCGCGGTTGAACTTCCTCTTCCTCCTCTTCTTCTTCTTGCACCATTTGCACTTTCTTCTTCATGGTGAACATCGGCTTGGCCGCGGGCTTCGCGGGCGCCGAAACCGCCGGCTTTTCAATTTGCACCTTCTTCTTCATGGTAAACATCGGCTTCTTCACCGGCGGCGGCGGCGGCGGCGGCGGGGCGACTTCCTTCTTCGCACCGAAAGAGAACATCGGCTTCTTCACCGGCGGCGGCGGCGGCGGCGGCGGCGGCGCCACAGCCTTCTTCGCAGCGAATCTCGAAACCTTAACTGGCTTGACCGGTTCAAAATCTTCTTCTTCTTCATCATCATCACCACCAGTTTTCTTACCGGCCAAAATAGCAGCGGCAACGGCAGACGCACCCGCGGCGCCCGCAAACGTCGTCGCAAAGTTGGCTTCGCCGCCTGAACCGGTGGACGAGCCACCAGACTTGGCCTTGCGCGCATCATTGATCGCCTGCTGCTTGGCGACTTGTTCAGCCTTCAACTTCGCGCGTTCTTCAGCGGCAGCCTTGGTCGCAGCCGCGCGTTCCTCCTTTTGCTTGGCGATGCGTGCCTCAGCTTCAGCCTTGTCCACGGGTGCGATGGTAGCCTTCACCTTCGGCGTCGGCGCCGTCTTCGGCGCCTTTGGCACCTCAACCTTCTTAGTCTTGGTCACCTTAATCGCGGTCGTCGTCTTGTTCGCCTCACGTTCCTTCACTAATTCATCCGGCTTGGAGATTTGACCATCCACACGCGCAACACCCGAACCTTCGGCTTGCAACGCGGCTAAATAATCGGCGTAGGCATCCGCGCGCGCGACGTCGGCGCCGCCGAGCGCGATGGCAATCGCCCCCGCCGCGGTCGCCGCAGCGAGCTTCTCATTCACAGAAGAATCATTCCCAGACGCACGCACCGGCGTCATCGTACGACGAGCACTCGTTTGAACGCGTCTCGATCCAGCAACCTACGCGCGCGATACGGCAACACTCCGTCGGTTAGTCATCCGATCGACGCCGCGCGCGCTTTTCGCGTCAACCACCCCTTCGCACACCGCGACGACGAAAGCACGAATCCACACTTTGACGACGACACACATGACGATGACAACCATCCCACATCCCCCACCGCGTCCTCGCCACCCGCGCCACCCGCGCCGCTCGCCCGCGCCCCCCGCGCGCTTTGCGCTCTGCGCTTTATCCAGTCGCGCCGTCCGAGAGATTGGTCGACCGACCTTCGGACCGACGACGCCGATGGATGATGTCGCGCGATGGCGACGACGCGCGCGCGCGCGCGCACCGTGCCTCCGCGACCAATCTCACGTCATCGTCGTCGACGACGGAGATCCACGACGGGGCGCCCCCATTCGCGCGCGCGCGCATCGTCGCCATCCCGCGACGATGTCCAAGAAACCATATCGCCATCGGCGTCGTCATCCATCATCATCGTCATCATCGTCAGCATCGTCGTCGTCGTCATCCCTGCGCGCACATCGTGACGATCAGATCCACGGCGACGCCATCACGCGATCACACACGTACCACTCGTGCCGGTGCGCGCGCGGCGGTACCCATCGCCATCGCCATCGCGTTCGACGACGACATCATCACCCTTTGCCCACACGCACCCTCGCGCGCGTATCTCTCGCGCGCGCGCCCTGGGCCCGACACCTGTCGGTCTCGAGACCCCGCGCGCGTTTTCGTTTTCTTCATATATTTTCATCGCACACGGCGTTCGCGAGGGTGCGACTACGTGCGATTCGTTGTGTGCGATGTGCGCGATGTGCGATGTGCGCGTCCATGGGCGTATATGGGCGTCGGGACGCGTCGTATACGTAGATTGTCAATCTGTGCTTGGATACCCACCACCACCGATGGACGCACCGACGGACGATGGGTGCTGGCGGACGTGGGCGCGCGCGCGCGCGTCGGTGTGCGACGCGGTGCGGGATGGCGAGCGATGGCGCGGATGGGCGTGGGCGTGCCCTGGGTGCGCACGGTGGTGGGGGCGGGGGCGGTGACGGCGGCGGTGACGCGGCGCGGGTGAGTCATCATCATCATCATCATCATCATCATCATCATCATCATCATCATCATCAACAGCAACATCATCAACAGCGTGAACGGGCGAGCCATGGGAAACCGCCGCGAGGTGGGACGGCGGGTTCGGGGCCAGAGATGACGACGACGACGCCGACGATGCATGGCGATGCGAATGCGGGATACGGGCGATCGACGAAGCACACGCGGCACGAGAGCGGTGGGTCGTGGTTGTTTGAGACGCGAGAGAATTTGGCGCGACAAGCGGCGGAGGAGGCGCGCGCGAGAGAAGGGGCGACATCGACGTCTACGGTGACTGAACAGGATGATAAACACGCTAGAGGGGTAGATATTGCGACTGCGCGTGATGCGTCGGTGATGGTGCGCGAGGATTTCGATGTAGGATCGCCGAACGGTACGGGCGCGACTGGGGTGTTGCTCGATTACTTTGAGTCGTTGCCGTATTTCGACGAGTGGGTTGCCGTGTCAAACTTGTGGGAGCGGCGGGAAAACGTCGGCGTGAGCGATTATCTGTGTGCAAGATTATACCGAGAAACCTCGGACGAGGCGGTGGAGCGGTATTTGAGTCAAATAGTGACAATGTGGATCCAACGCACCGAGCTCGGCGGGGCTGAGGCGCAGCAAGCGTCGAGTTTGGAGCGCATGATGGTGATGTGTTGTCGTCGATCTTTGCGATTGGCGACAAAAATGTGTTGGTTATTGAGTGCGGCGGCGGAGGATAGTTCACGTCCAGCGGCTGTGCAAGAATTTAGAGAGAGATGCGCATATGAGGCGGTGACAAATGGCACGTGGCTCGCGCCGTTTGAAGAGAGAAGAGCGAGCGCCGCGTCGCCGGCGAGCCCAAAGAAATCACAAGCATCGACTACTGGGGAAGAACCGGTGACACCACCAAGAAAACTATTTGGTATGGCAAAATCTCCAGCGAAGTCTCGCGGAAGCGATGAAAAGGTAGCATCTGGAGATTCTCCGACGACGAGTGGCGGTTTTCTCGCTGGGTTTTCTCGCGTGTTATCGTTTCGGTCATCTCCATCCTCCTCTAAATCTGACAAGGCGAAAAAGCACCGAGAGTCACGTTCTCCTGGTAAACCGAAAGAAAGTCCCAAGCCACATGGTTCGGGTGGACGCTTGTCGTCGCTTTTCGCCGTGTGTGGAACGGAGACGCTTCCTCCAGAGGATGGCGCAAAGGAACTGCGCCTCAGGAAGAAAACTTTTGACGCGACGATGAAGTTTACGGATGAATTGTGCGATTTATCGGATAAACTGTCCAAAGTGTTTCCACTCGACAATCGACAAGGCATCTTGCGTCACGAACTGGCTCAAATCAACAGGCAATTCCGCCACACTGAAAAAGGTACTGGTGTATTATTTCCGATGGGACACGGCAAAATGGAGCGCGTTATTCGCATTCCGTTTGAAGAAGCAGTGCTTCTTAACAGTCGCGAAAAAGCGCCGTATCTCGTGTGTTTAGAGGTTGTGAGCTCGAATCCTACTCAAGAAGAGATGGACCATGCGAGCACGCATGGTTCGCCAAACGATTCAGGTGAAGACTTTTATCCATCAGGCGATGACTTCATGCCAGACGCGAGAGAGCGCATTCGTCGCTCGCTCGAAGCGAATCGTCGATTCCTTGCACCAGTTGGCGGCGGCGATGCATCGACTGGTTCATCGAGAGGCACGAACTCGTTTTCAAATGATGATTTGGAGGACATGTGGGTGAATGTCGTGCCGATAGTGAATACTGATGACAACAGCGTCGTCGTGCGACTCGTCGTGCGCAGCGAGGCAGAAATGATGGACACCTCGTCAGGACCGCACCAGCGTAAACCATCGGAAGTCGGTTTAATTGAAATGGCCGCACAAGTCAATGCTCGAAAGTGGGCCCCAGAAAAAGATGCGCTAGATGTCACTTCGCTCCCGACAGCGACTGGTGTGGGCGCGTCGATGACGTCGTCTCCGCACAAGCGTAGCGCTGGTGGTTTAGGTGAATTATGGGTTGACAAGTTAGATCGCATCCGTCGAGCATCGCCCTATGGTAATCTTCCGGGTTGGGGTCTGAAGCCTATCATCATCAAAGCTGGGGACAACTGTCGACAAGAACTGCTCGCACTTCAGCTCGTTCGAACATTTGCTGATATTTACCGAAGCGCCGGCGTGCGTTGTTGGATTAGGGACTTTGATATCCTCACAACAAACACCCATTCGGCTTTGATAGAAGCAGTGACGGACGCACCCAGTATTCATGCTTTGAAATCTCGATCGCCGAGAGGTATGACCTTGCGTCAACATTTCGAACGCAAGTTTGGCGTCGGTACCCCAGAGTTCCGCAAGGCGCAAAACAACTTTGTGGAGTCGCTCGCGGGGTACTCCATTTTGACTTACCTGTTGCAGGTCAAGGACCGACACAACGGTAACATTTTGCTTCATGATGATGGGCACTTGATTCATATCGATTTCAACTTTATGCTCTCAACCTCACCGGGTGGTATTAATTTTGAATCGAGTCCGTTCAAGCTCACCAAGGAGTACTTGGAGGTGATGGATAGCGACGCCGAAGGCACTCGATCAGAAGCGTTCGACGCGTACAAGGCGCTTTGTATTCAAGGTTATCTCGCCGTTCGTGAACACGCCGAGCGCATCGTGTTGTTGATTCAAATGATGCGCGCAAGTGGATGTCCTTGCTTCAACGCCGGTCCCAAAGTAATGAAGTTGCTTCGTCAGCGCTTCAATTTGGCCATGAGCGAAGAGCAGTGCGTGGAGACGGTTTTGGGAATGATCTCAGACTCTATCGACGCCTGGTCGACGCGACAATATGATTTCTACCAACGGTACGTGTGTTTCGATTTGTTCCCGTCATTTAAGCGCGCGCTCTTCTCGACGCTTCACGTCTTTTGTTCTTGGTTTTATTTACTAACCGTCTTTGCCGCGTCCATAATGCAGAGTTTTAAATGGCGTGCTATAATCACATAGCCATTCCCGGCACGCTATAATTGTTTTTGTATGTCTCAGCCCTGTAGAGATATGTAATCTGCATCTAGAACAACCCTCACAGCGCGCACGCGTGTCCAAACGACTTCTCTCTACGCCGTCCTCGCGCGTCAAACAGCGCGACGCGGTCCCACCGAGGTCACTCCACTCCACGACGCACAAAACGCCCCGAAACCGCACTCATGGTTCAACCCGCGTTGATCGCCGCACCCATCGGTGCCGCTGCCGCCGTCGTCGTCGCCACTCGCGCCGTCCTCGGTGGTCGTCAATCTAAAGAGGAAGTCAGACGAGGCGTCGTGGATGACAACGAAGTGTCCTTCGCGTGCGAGCGCGTGTGCGCGAGCGACCGATTGATGTCGCGTCTCGGTGGTTTAGGCAAGGTACGTCGTAGGTGCTCGTGTTCGCGCGCGTGCGACGCGTAAATGGTGCCACGCACCGTCGTCTGTCGACAAAGTGTGTGATGGATTACGCGCGCGAGCTGTTTAAATCGATCGCGCGAGCTCAACTTGCGTTGTACGAGTACTCACCGCACCTACGAACGGTTGGTGGTTCGTGATGTACACAGGCGGAAATGCCACACACGTGTGTGACGGTGTGTGGGATGTCCGGCACCGATGCGTGCGTAGATGCGTGCTCGCGCGTGGCGTGCACGGCGCAGCACAGCGTGCCGCTATGGAACGAACAGTGCGTGAAGCGGTGCACGGCGGAGTGTTTGCGCGGAAGAACGAATACACCGTGATTGTGGTGAATCATGTAGAGAATGTCGCTCGAACGGTTGATAATTTGCTGCGATATCGATCACTCGGGTGAGATTTTTGAGACGTGGTGGTGTAATTAAAATTTCTAGCATTGTAGGCCTCGCGGCGTTTCTCTGCGTATCTCTTCTACCCGTCGAGCATTTGCGACGGAGCTTCACCATCGGGATAAAAGTCTTCTGGTTTCGCCGCGTACATGGCTAACATCGCATTTTCGACATCCATCGTGTTTCCGACGAGCACAAGCGAGTGCAACGGTCCGCCCATGTCGACGCCGCACATTTCTTTGAGCGAGCACGCGCAAATTTTCTCATCATCATGACCCACGCGCGCTACAGCCACGCACATGGTTTCAGGGCCATACACACCCTCACCACGCGTCTCTTCAACCTCTATCATCTGTCTCGCCGCCGTCGCCGCCGTCATAAATCTCGGCGGCTCGTACTCTTCGATGCCCTTGCACAGCGCCCGAGTCGTCGGCTCCTTGACTCGAATATCCAATAAGCACAGCGTATGCGATCCAAACGATCGATTCTCCTTAATTCTATCATAAAAACTATCCGGTCGCCACGTTGAGGTGAAGAAACATATCGATACTGCCTGCCCAAAATTATACAACGACAATCCCGTGCCCGCCACGGCGTTCATGATGCTCGCGTTGTAAATATTCTTCACTTTCACTCCGCGCTCGACCGCACGAAGCACTAAATCCGCGTGCGTCGTCGCCGCGAACGCATCACCAACGACTAAAAATGCAACATCCATCGTCGCCGATTCATCTAACAATCCATCTACGCCTTGCTCGACGAAATTTCTATCGCACACCGTCACCTCCTTGCCGTACAGCGTCGACAACTTGTCCACGTTGACACCCAAGATGGACGTATACGCCTCCAAGTACACCTTGGCGCACTTTTGAATCGCGGTTAAACCATTCATGGTGACATCGCGTTCGTCTCCCAGCCCGAGACCGATGACGTACAGCATCGTCGACCGACACAAACACCACGCAAACGAGCTGAATCAATGAATGAGCGCGCGCAGCCGGCGGCTGACGCTCGTAACGACGCCCGTTCACGCGCGCGCGGCGACGACGACGGCGGTGACGGCGACGGCGACGCTGACGACGAGGCGCTCTGATCGACGCGTCACGCGTCACGCGCTGCGAGTTCGTCGAGCTCGCGCGGGACGTGCGCGCGCGAGTGACGCTCGCGCGGCACACACCGTCGCACCACATGTCGGGACACGTCGCGCGCGCCGCGCTCGCGCGTGGATCGACGCCGCGCTCGCGCGCGCGATCGAGCCGGCGTCATCATCGTGCGGTGCGCGCATCGTCTTCGCCGTCGTCTTCCGCGTCGTCGTCGTCGTCGTCGTCGTCGCGAGAGGTGGGTCGAGACGATGCCGCTGGTGATGATGGCGTCGCGACCAAAACACGGTTTGACGGAGGCGCACGCGCATCGACGAGCGATGTGAGCGAGGATACCGACGCGAATGAATTACACGCCGTGCGTTCGTCGCGCGGCGCCGTGCATCGCCGGGCGGTGCTCGCGTCGGTGGTGCTCGCGAGCGGCGTGGGCGACGGCGCGTGGTTGGGTGAGCGTCGGGCGAGCGCGAGCGCGGGGCCGGATTACGCGCTTCCAGGTCCGTATCGCGTGCGTGCGTTGCCGCAACTCGAGCACACGTGTTCAAAGTGTTTTCCAATGTGCGTTGGGTTGAGTTGTTTGAGTAGAATACGGGTGTTTGTGCCCAAGGCGGATGTGGAACCGGATGCGTTGTTTCCGGTGATTGGGAAAAAGACGCCGGCGACGACGCGAACGAGCGCGAGCGAAGCGCTGAGGTACGCTTCAGAGCCGCCATACCCTGTTGCTATTATTACTCCTGGGTTTTTGATCGATGGTGAGTCGTATTCGTCCATTGCACGACGATTATGTTCGTGGGGATACGTCGTCGTCATGTACACCAAGACGGAATCCGTCGCCGGTGGGACGTTGGATGACGAAGTTTCAGCGGCAATTCTAGACGATTTAATCTCATGGGTCGGTAGTGACGTCACTATCGGTCCGTATGCCAACCCAGATCAGGTGTACTTGATCGGACACAGTCGTGGTGGCAAGATATCAATGTTGCAAGCGCTTCGAGACGAACGCGTCAAGGCGATTGCGTTGCTCGATCCCGTCGACAACACCGTGTACGCCCCGTTGGGTCCGGGTTTTCCGAGCGCATTAGCCGCCATGAAAGCCAATCCAGCGCATGTACCTCCTCTCGTCGTCGTCGGTGGCGTCAATGGAGGAGAATGCGCACCGAGCGGGTCAAATTACGAGGAATTCTTCGCCGCGTCGCCCCACGGAGTCGCCGCCAAAGGACACGACGCGTGGGGATTTTCGTGCGGCGCCGGTCACTTTGATTTCATCGACGAAGCGACTTTCGTACAAAAAGTCATCTGCCCCGATGGTTCCATGGATCCAAGCGTCACTCGTGACTTGTGCGCGGCTTTAGTCGTCGCGCACGGCGAACGAGTGCTCCGTCCCGATGAGTCGAGCGACGCCGAGACGCTCGAGCGCACGCTCGGCTCTCTCCGTTCGCAGTTCGCCGATCGCGGTGTCGCGTTCGATAGCGTGCATAAACTCAAATAGTGTGCGTGAAAAAACACATCACAACACAATGCATCACACACGACACGAATCGTGCGCGCGTACGTGCGTACATTTAACCTCGATTTCCCGACGACGCAACCGACGTTCAGCTCAGCCTCTCGCGCCTCCCCACACCACGACGACGACGACGGCATGCCATCCGACGACGATGCGATCGCCGCGTACACGCGACTCGCCGTCGCCGCAGCGCTGGCGTTTGCCCTCACGTCTGCGCGCGAAGAAGTCGCGGTGTGGACCGCTACCGCGCGTTTACAGCTCCGCGCGCTCACTCGAGATTTTGTCCAAGAATTGGGCATGATTCGCCGCAGCGCCGAAACGCGATTGATTGCGATCGCAGGCGGCGTCGTCGGCGCGCTGGCATTGAGTAAACCCGACGAGGCATCGTTCGATTCGTGGTTTGATCGATACCGCGCGTGGGTGCGGGAGGAAAAAGCCAACGGCGCCGGGGACGCCGCGGGCGGTTTCGTCGCGCGGGCCAAGCGACGGTACATCGAGGCGAGCGACGCGGTGTTGACGTATGGTGGAATTTCAACGCGTGGAAAGGTGAAAAAGACGAGTTCGAGGGATTGGTTCGTGGCGCGAACGGTGGTTGTGGGGGACTCGGTGGTGTTCGTCGGGCTCGGGGGACTGTGGTGGGGGCCGGCGTGCTCGTTCAACGCCGCGAAAAGAGCGGTGAATGACGGCTTAGCGTTTCTCGCGCGCTTGAAAGAAACGTTAACGTGATGTAGGTGAAGAGACGCGTAGTGTATAAATGTCGTAGCAGCAGCAGCAGCAACAGCAGCGCGCAGCATGTAAATAATTTGTTACAGATAAAGAGAAAAGTACAACTGTAGAATGTACGTAAAGAAACGCGAGCTTTTCAGCTTAAAATCCCGTCTCATCATCGACGTACGTCGCATCGTGCTTCAAATGGTATGAAGAGTACGTCCCACCGGGCGCTGACGAGCTCGCGGCGCCAAAAAACGGAATAGCTGGTAAGAAGAAGGCGGCGATGGCGGATCCGATTCCGCCGAGTTCGCGAGACGAACGCTCGCCCACGGCGCGTTGTTGTCCCTTTTCATTCACGAGAAACTTGAATTCCTCGAAAAACGATGCCAACACTCGATCCTCACCCGGAACAAAGCTCGACTGCACGCCAGACCATGAACGTCGGACGCCCACGCGCGTCGTACCCTCTTCTGATTCGACTGAAATCAAAAGCGCCCCAGCCTCTTTCAAGCCGCCGTCAAACCTCATAAAAGCAATGCGCGCGCCATTTTCTAAGTTATCAACACTCAAAGGTAAAGGTAACGGCATTTCACTCGTAAATGCCAACGTACGTGCCCATTGACGAATAGAATCGATCATTGTCTCTTCAACATCCAAAGCGCACGCTTCGGCTTCGCACACGTCCAAGCTCGACAGCACCGTCGTTCGCAACGGACCAACTAAACCTTCATAAATCACCGTCGTCCCAGCGTTGGCGCTGTTCTTCCCACTCCCGCGTCCTTTTATCCCACTTTTTGCGTTACCTTGTCGCAGCATGCGATCGTACGTTTCTCGAGCCTTGACGTCGCTCAACGCTTCGTACGCCCCGTTGACGCGCGCCATGGCTCCATCCACGCTCGACTCTGCGCGCACGTCTGGGTGCATAATCTTGGACATCTTCAAAAACGCCCGACGCACATCGTCTTGAGATGCATTGGGCGAGATATTAAGCACTTCATACGCGCTCTCGCCATCGAAACGGCCGTCAGAAGCGATGGATCGCGTGGTCGCGATGCGAGATCGCTGGTGCACTTTTTGCGTACATTTTCGTGGGTTTACGCGCCCCGCGACCGCCGCGGCGCCGAGTGCTGTGGCGTGCATGATTGGAAGTATATGTACACCGCCGTGTGCGGGTGACGATCTGCGGGTGACGAGTCGATGTGATCGAATGCGTCGCTGAGTGCGGTCTCGGTGGCGGTCCAGTCAGCATGTAACTGTTTTCTGGGACAAGCCTTGTCCGACAAGGTTTGTAAACACTACGAAGACTTGTATGCGATATTAAATAAAACAACGCGAAAGAATAAGAATTATGAGCACAACGCGCGGGCGCGGAGAGGTTAGACCTCGAGCGCTTCGGCGATGGCGGATGCTAAAGAGAGCACTTCAAAGGGCTCGACGCCGTCGACGGCGCCGACGGTTTGCGGACACGAATCAGTAATCCAAAAGTTTGCAAACCCTTGACCACCAGCACCTTCGGTGGTGAAACGCTTCCAAGATGCGTTGGGGAAAACACCGTGCGTGGCGTATGCGGAAACACGAACCGCGCCGAGGCGCGAGAGCAACTTTTGACATTCGATGAGCGTGGAGCCAGACTGCACGAGATCATCGACGATGACTACGTGTCGGCCGACAGGTTCACCTTCCTTGAGTTTAACAATACGTTTTGGACCTTCACGAACTTTCGTGCAAACTACGCTTTCGTATCCAGCTGATGCGAAGAACGTGTGGAAACGCTTGTATGCCCCTTCATCTGGGTATGCGATGACGACGTTATTCGCATCCTCCAACTGGCTCAATCGCTCGAGCAACAGCGGAATACCGCTTTCAAAGCACGGTAAGATGCTATCACCAAAGTAAAAGCGCTCTTGTAACGCGTGAATGTCGAAAATAATCGTACTCGTCGGCCCGCCTCGCGACGGCGGAATGTTGCTCAAAATGCGCGCCAACGTCACCGCCGTCGCCACTTCACCCTCGCGCACCACGCGTTCGGCAGTACCAGTAGGGAAAAATGGTAGAACCAACGTGAACGAGGCGACGAACATCTTCGGTAGCGAATAAATAATACTTAATTGCTCAAAGATGACCTCTGGAGAGTGAAACGACGCTAAAAACGCCACGTGTCTATCTCTCACGTCGTACGCATCGTTGATGAACAAATCCGGAAATCCATCAGGGAACGTACGCCAGTCAATTTCTCCGAGTTCTACCATACCATCGCTTTCGGATTCAATCTTCCTCGCCAGCGGCTCCATCTCCTTACTGTAAAATAACACTGGAAATTTACGCCGTCTCGTCCACGCCGTCTCGTCTGAAAACCCCGGTCGCGAAATTCCCCCACGCTTCGCCTTCCCAGCCGACGCCGACGCCGACGATGCTTTCGTCACATCTTTCGCCGCCTCTCCACTAGCCTTCTTATCGCTCTTACTCACTTGCGTCGTCATCGGTTTCGGCTCCATACCGCCCGACGCCGCCTTGGCCGACGACTTTGTCTTCCCTTCATCCGTCCCTCGCGCATCCATCACCGCCCGCGCGACAACCTTAGACGTCAACACACCATCACTACCATCACCGCTACTCTTCCACCCTCGCCCATGCGCACCATTCCACCGAACCGTCGTCACAGAGTCCTCGTTCGCGCGTCTCGACGTCCAACCCCAACCCGCGCGCGCGCTCGCTCCTCGCCCTCTCGTCGCCCCTCTCGCCCCTCTCGCCCTCGCGCGCGACGTCAACGTCTCCCCAGACACGCCGCGCATCCATGCGCGCGCGTTCGCGTGCGCCATCGTCCCTCACGCGCGCTCGCGCTCGCGGAATATCCCACGCACACGCCGCCGCGGGTTCAAACCTCGCCGCACACACCGGTTCAAACCTCTCTCGCGCGCGCGATGCGAACGACGGTGGCGACGACGGCGGCGGCGAGGGGTTGAATAAATGCACCCGCCACCCCGCGCGGCGTGCTCGGCGCGCCGACCGCGGTGTGACGCGCGCGCGGCGCACGAATGCGCGTCCCGTGGGGACCATAGATTTTACATTGGTGGCGTCACACCTCGGCATCAATCGCGTTCGCGACGCCATTCGCGACGCCATTCGCGCGCGCCATGGCGGTGCGCACGAATCACAGCGCGGCCAATGCGCGCTCACATCGCCTCGCGGCGTCAGCGCGGCGTCGCGGCGCGTCGGCGCGCGCACGCGGGCGGATAATGCGCGCGCGCGCGAGCCGCCGCAACGACCGAGTTTTGGATAAAGATGGCGCGGGTGATGCGGTCGTCGATGCGCTGGCGCTCGTGCGTCGCGTCGGGGACGTGGCGAACGCGGTGATGTCGGTGGTGGCGAAGAGGCAAGGGCTGGCGGGGGCGATTGGCGCGCTCGGGCCGACGTATGCAAAGTTTGGGCAGGCGTTGGCGAGTCGCGGGGACGTCGTCGGGGAGACGACGGCGAGCGCGCTCGGGGCGTTACAGGATGATATGCCGGCGTTTAGCGATGCGGAGGCGTTGAAGATAGTGATTGAGGAGTTTGGAGATGGGGCTGTGGCGCAGGCGGTGCGTGAGGCGGGAGCACCGGTGGCGGCGGCGTCGTTGGCGCAAGTGTACGACGCGACGTTGGACGGCGAACGAGTGGCGATTAAAGTGCAGCGACCGAATATACGTGAGATGGTGAACGCCGATGCGGCGTTGCTACGGCTTGGGGCGAGTGCGATTGAGGCCACGGGAAGGGTGAAAGCCAAGGCGGTGGATGCCGTGGATGAATTTTGTTCTCGATTGTACGAGGAAATGGATTTCCGCAACGAAGCGAGGAATTTAGTCAAGTTTGCCGCGCTCTATGGTAAAGGCGGGAGCGCGGCGAAGTCGCTTCCACCTCCAGGCGTGGTTGTACCGAGATTGATTGATAAGTACGGTGTCGGACGTCGGGTGATTGTCATGGAGTGGATTGACGGTGAAAAGCTCACCGCGGGTAAGAACCGAGCGGTGTCGACGGATGATTTAAAGTACGTCAAGCTTGGAATCATGTGTACGTTGAGCCAGTTGATTGAAACGGGATTCATGCACGCAGATCCACATGGGGGCAATCTCTTGAAACTGGCGGATGGAGGTTTGGCATATCTAGATTTCGGGCTCGTGTCGACGGTGCCGCAGCAGGTGCGAGACGGTTTAGTCGCCGCCATCGCGCTGCTGATTTTCAGCCGAAACTATGCCGCCGTCGGGCGATTGTTTGGCGAGCTCATGCTCATTCCACCAGAGGTAATGCAAGACGAAGTCGAGATGCGCGAATTAGAATCGGCATTAGAGTCTGCCGCCGAGGCGACGCTGAAATTTCCCAAAGACGGCGGCGTACCAGACGTTCGTTTCGATCAACTTCTTGGTGCTCTTCTCGCACTCGTGCCGAGATTCAAGTTTGTTTTGCCGCCGTACTTTTTGAATAACGCGCGTGCACTCGGTACGCTCGAAGGCATGGCAAAGAGCGCCGATCCAAACTTTAACATTCTAGCCGTCGTGTACCCGTACTCGATGTCGCGCATGCTCGCCAATCCAAACGCTTCGCCGGTGATTCGCAAGGTTATTCGCGAAATTGCCACCGACGATGTCACTGGCAAACCAAGCACGCGCAAACTCATCGATATTCTCAACGACGTTGCGTCTTTGACTGGCATGTCCAAGATTAAAATCGCGCTCGACGCCCTCGCGCACGCCGAAGGCCGGGCGTTAGCCGCGAGTTGCGTACTTCAAGACATCAAGAACCTCTTCGCTTCACTCAAGACCCGTCTTCGACGAAAACCACCTCAGAGAACGAGCGCATCACTTGCGCTTCCAATAGCTCCAGCTTAGCGCTACTCAACATAGCTTGTACATGAATACGGCGCTCGCGCTCTCGGCGCCTTTTTTTCTTCTTGTTTGTCTCTCGCCGCACTTCGCGCCGCTACCGCGCCCGACACGCGCGCGATGACCACCGCCGCGCCGCGCACGCGCGCACAGGCGCACGACTCGCCGCTCGAGCCCCTCCTACCCCCCAACGTGTTCGCCTCGCTCGTGCTTCCGTGCCTCGACTACAGAACCATTCGCGCCCTGCGCGCCACTGGACGTTACGGCTGCGACGCGACGAACGATCCAGAGCACTTCCTGTCGCGCATTCGCGAGCGATGGGGCGACCCAGCGACGTGCGATGAGTTCGACACCAACCCCAGGCGGGTGTATGTGAACCTGTGCCGAGCCGCGGAGACGGTGCGGGCGTTTCATTGCTTGAAGCTCGCGTACGGCGAGCGACGTCGGCGGGTGATTGAACGACGCCGACGGGCGGTGGAGTACATATTCAAGCATGTTTTATTGTTGAAAACGTGTGTGAGTACGGAAAAAGCGTATGCGTTTGCGCGGTCGTCGTGGGTGGATGAAGAGACCAGGATGGAAGTGATCCCGTGCGACGCGTGCGCCACGAATTACGGCGTCCCGAGAGTCGGGACGGCGCCAAACGAGGGCGATTATGGATTGCTTCAGGTTGTCCATGATTGGCCTCGGGAACTTGGGTTTGCTCGATTTGAATGGCATGAGTTAGACGACTATGGCGGCCCCGAGAACGGCGTTGAGTGCGCGCAAGAGTTGATTAAAGACGAATGCGCGATTATCAAGATGTGCTGGCTTATGCGAGAATTTGTCGTACGCAGAGCGCGCGGGGACGTAAAAGCAGATCTTCACGAGTCGATCATGAGGACTTGGATTGGCCTAAATTTCCAGAACGCGCTTGCGGATTTGTGTTATCGATGCGAAGTGACGGAGAACCAGCTGGTGTCGTTCGTTCGCATTAGGCAACCCGGACCGTTGCGTGCAGTAGAGTTGAGCGAATTGGAAGACAAGGCGCTTTGGGCCGCGAGAAAGTTTGGCATGAGCGCTGAAATGTGTAATTGGATCGTCGCCATGGCTATCGGCGCGTACGAGTTGGGAGAGGAGGGTTGGGAGGATTTGTACCCGCCACGTCGGCTGGCGCACGGGCCGTACGCGTGCGGAGGTCGCCCGACGGCGAATGTCAATCGTCGAGCGCTCGCCGCGTCGCCGTCGACGACGCACGCCATCGATGGTAAATGGGTTGGCTATCGAGTCTATTGTCACGGTAGCCATATGGCTCACGATTTGGCTTCCAATAGAAATGTGGATGTCAGGCTCGAATCTAACGACGAAGACATGAACGAGTTACTTGGCATCCACGGGCCCATCGACGTACCCAAGGTGTTCGGGACGGGCAAAAATGAACAGTTTTTCTTTGGACTCACCATACTCGTCCCGCCGGATTACAAACCTGGACTATTGAAGCAC
>JACLAB010010933.1_pt1 | contig 18495 bp, 23 predicted proteins | sample 8027921 | NCBI WGS metagenome assembly JACLAB01 (sample SAMN15725117, study PRJNA655200) | protist metagenome | isolation source: fluorescence activated cell sorting (FACS) single amplified genomes of... | place: USA: West Boothbay Harbor, Gulf of Maine | collected 2000-07-19 | reverse complement strand
GGAGTGGAGTTGGCTCTAACGCAAGTATAGCGCAGTCTAAAGCTAATCAATTAGAGGTGGCCCAGTTCAAGATTAACCAGAGCTTCCAAGCGGTTTCATTTGGTACAGCTACTCCAGAGCAATTAGATTCAGCAATGACTGAATCAGGTGTAAATCCAATTAGTATCTTTACTGAGCCTACTGAGCAAATGTCTAATTTGATTCAAGATAACGGTAGTTATTCTGCTTCTCAAAAGACTCGGTTTGATCGGGTTGCTAGTGGGCGAACTGCAAACGTACAAGAAATTCTTGCGGTAGAAAAAGTATTTAGAAATGAAAACATGGGCGGCGGGGCCATTGGGGCCATAAGCAAAAAGCTTGGTTTGAACGATGAGACTTTTGCAACCATGTTGTTTATCTCCAACAAAATTCAAACTGCTGGCGATTCACCAACAGAAGTTTTGGAAGCTGTCACTCAGGCTAACACAGTCAGAACCGACTTGGATTTTATCCAGCACGCTACTAAATTGGGTGGTAGTCAAATTGAGGTAACTGCAAAAGATACTGGCATAACCATTGTCAGAAAGATTGCCTCTACAATTAATGAAGATATACCAGCTTCAGTTAAAGAAAGATACCTTCCGTTGTATTCTTCTATAATTGGATCAAGCGATAGCATTAGCGAAGCTGAAGATATAATTGAAAAGTTTTATGAAGATACTTATGCATCTAGTAATTATATTTATAATGCTGATCGATCTGTGTACGCACCAGAAAGAGTATTTGGACAGCTAAATGCTCTTGGTATCTTTACGGAAACCGAGGCTGACACTAGGCGTTCAGGTGTCAGAGCCAGGCCAGAAGATTCTGTTCGTGGTAATAATGCGTTCGAGCGTTTTGTAAACTCAAAGGTTATTAACGCATCTTCGTTAAGGGATAAAGATACTTATCTTTTTGGTGGAGATGGTGCAAATGTAAAGCTAGAGGTTGTTGAGTCTTTATCAGATGGAAAGAACGCTACTTATCGTTTAGTTGATGAACGTACGGGTAGCTCTTTAACTGATATTAATGGGCCTATTATGTTTAATACTAGTATGATGCAGAACCTTGTTAAACTTGACCAGATGTCTCGTGAAGAAGACCAGCAATCGGTAGAAGAAAGAAACCGTCGGGCGACTGAAAAGTTGTTAGGGTCTTCAATTATGTTTGGACGATAGGAGTTATAATGTCTAAAATTTATACAGATCTTAACCCGTCAAACTTTTATCGACCTGAAGAGGAAGCTTCCTTTGGAGAAAACTTTCAGGCTGCTTTTGGCTATCAATACTCTCCGATTATCTCAAGAGCGCAAGAACAGATATACTTTGGTAGTGCGGAGAAAGATCCGTACTTTAATGTCTGGGATAATGTTGAGGGATACGAAGGATTCGAGCAAGATTTAAGCAGAGCTAAAAACGCTGGCCACCTTAGCTTTATTAAAGAAGGTATTGATAAAAACAGAAACTACCGAGAAACCCTTGGTGAAGCAGATTTCTTTTCTGGCGCGCTTGTTGCTGGGTTAGTTGATCCGCTTAACTTATCTTTTGCTCTTCCTATTGTTGGGCAACTTGGTTTGATTGCTAAGACTGGCATGACTGTTCGCCAGGCTGCTGTTGCGTCTGCAAAGGGTGGTTTTGTTGCTGGTGCTGCTGCTGAGGCTGTTCGGGCTCCATTTGATCCCATTAACACTACTGGTGAGTCAGCCTTTAATCTTCTTACTGCTACCGCCTTTAGTACTGTATTAGGTACTGCTGCTAGTGCTGTGTTTAACCCCAATGGAATGTACGCTCGTTCTGCTGCTAAATTACGGAACCTTAACAAAGGTGATATTGGCGATGAGATTGATGGCACTAGGATTGTATATGCCGATGATGTTGACGCTGATGTGTCTGTCAGGGGTGAAGAGATTGTAGTAAACTCTCAACGCATTGATAAAGAATTTGATTCGCGTCCATGGGCTACAGAATCTGAAAATCTCCCAAAAGGTGTTGAGCCAATTCCAGTAGATGCTTTTAATGAGCCAGCAGAGTACCGTCAGTTTTTAATTAACAAAGAAAATTACAAAAAACAGGAGCCCCAAAAAGCTGGAGAGTCGGACGCTGATTTTACAAATCGTACAAACGAAGAGGCTTTAGCTAGAACTTACAGTGGGTATGCAATTAAAAAGACAGCTTTTACAAATAGCATCTGGAATAGACTTATACCTACTCCTGCAAAAACCATCCTTCTCGACTCAGAGGTTCCTACCTGGGTTAAGCGTTCCTATCAGTTGATGGAAGGCAATGCTGCTATGGCTATGGAGCAGAACATTGCTGGTCGTGGTACGCAGTCTATTCGTCAGCGCCTTCCTGTATACACTGTTCGCGCTCACAATTTGTTACAGCGTGTGCGTCGCGGTTGGAACGAAGAAGTAAATGGACAAGGCACAAAAGAAATTGCGGGTATTGATCTAAACAAGGGTCAAAAACGTAAAATGGTTGGTATGAAAACTAAGTTTGATGAATGGTTTGAGGATACAATGAATATGTATCTTGAAGCCAGCGATCCAGCCAAACAAGCTCGTGTTATGCAAAACGCTACTAAAGCGCAGAAAGATGCATTTGAGTTTATCCGTAAATATCAAGATGACTTCCTACAAAGTTCCCAAGATGTAGGTTTGCTGCGTAACATTAAAAACATTAATGCTTACCTTAAAACTGCTACAACTGAACTTGATGAAATAAATGTGCGTCAACAAGAAATAGATTTATCTCCTCCAGCTCCTACTAAGGCTGCGGAAATTGAAAAACTTAATGCTCGTCGTTTAGAGTTAGAGGAAGATATTCAATACTATAATGGCTATCGTGAGTTTGCTGGTTCTCGCAGTGAATACATTCTTCCAATCTATTACGACAAGCAACTTCTCAGCACAAGCGAAGCTGCTAGGGAAGAGCTTACTAGTATTTTTGAGCATCACTTTGCCAAAGAAACTAAGTATTGGTATGATGGTGAAAAGGGTGCGCCTGGTAAGTGGATAGACAAAGATCCTTCTTACGACAATCGAGGCGCTGCCGAAAGAGTTTTGCGTCGCATTTTAGAAGAAGATGGCGATGAGCTTGTTGACGCTGCTATCTCTCCTAAGGGTGGTAAACACTTATCGCACAGGGCTGTAGATATTCCTGAATATTTAATCAAAGATTTTATAATTAAAAATGAAGCCTTGTTTTATACTTACTCCGAAAAAATGGGACGCAAGATTGAGTGGACTCGCAACTTTGGCGATCAAAAGATTGAAACAATCCTTGATAAAATTGACGCTGATATGACAGCAGCAGGAGTCAAGGAAACAAAGATTGCTAAAGTTAAAGCTGCGTTTATGGGTGACTATGAGCGTGTTATGGGCCGATTGATTCAAAACCCTGACAGCCTTACCAACCAATCTGTTCGGGCAATTAAAGAAGTTGCTGGCCTTACATACCTACACGGAGCTGGTATATCAGCTATCGTTGATACTGCTATGCTTGTATTTGAACGGGGTGTTGGTAAAACCGTTGCGCCACTATTAAACAAAGAAGCTAAACCACTGTTTGTTAAAGCAATGGATGACATTGATACGATTGTAGATCAAACTGGTTTGTTGCGCGGCATGATTCAAGATCGTTATATTGGTGATTCTATTCGCGGCATCCAGCCAAACGCAGTAGAAAGATTCTTTAATCCAATTACAAATGCTTACTATAACATTCCTTTATTGGGAAACAATCTTGGTATTGTAACTCGTTACGGTAAGATTGTAGATGGTGTGTATCGTCAATCTGAACTTATCAGAATGTCAGTAGACGTTGCTAAAAACAGAGCAAGCGCATCAGATGTAGAGTATCTTGCTAGGTATGGTATTGGAACGGATGATGCAAAAAAGATTGCTGGCCTTCAAGGCGCGTGGGAAACTGACCCTAGCGGTAGGTTTTATTATGCAAATAGAAAAGCCTGGCCCACAGAAACTAAACTAGATCGTGATCTGGCTTTGAAGTTTGACACAGCTATGAATAGTGGTGTGGGCAATACAATTATGCACGCTACCTCTTTTGATAAACCTCTTATGGCTGATGGTGCAACGTATGTTCGCTGGTATCCTTGGATGGAAAACCTTACTCTGGGTAAATTAAAGCGAGATCCTAGAGTTTCTACAGCTAATGTTGCAATGACAAAGATTGAGACTGGTATTCTTGGTATGCCATTTCAGTTTATGAGCTTTACGCTTGCCGCTACAAACAGGATTACAGCTCAAATGTTTGATCCTGCGCGTCAGCATAGGTTAGCTGGGGCAATGTCTTTGTTTGCCTTATCTTATCTTTCATTAAGCATTAAGAAACCTGACTGGTGGTTTGAGTCAAAAAGTAACTCAGAGCTTGCAGCTCGTATTGCAGACCACTCTGGTATCTTTGGTGTGTATGCAGATTTGTTTTACATTGCAAATCACGCCGCTATTGAAAACGGTATTAACGAGCAGAACTGGGATATTCTTAAGGGTCGTTACAAAGTTAAAGACGGCGACTCTCTTTGGGATGCTGCTGGTGCTGGCCCTGGTATGGTGCGTGAGTGGTACAAAGCAACTGAAAACATGCTTAATGGTCAAACTAACGATGCCAAGAAGGGTCTTTACTACAATACTCCATCGTTACCCCTGTTAGGACTGATGGGTTTGAACGAAGATATGAGAGACTTTTTCACTAAATAAATGAAGTAAACCGTGATAGGATGCACACATGACGATCGTAATAGCAGATAACAGCCCTCGCATCTCGTATGTGGCAACAGCAGGACAAACAGTCTTTACTGTTCCCTTTGAGTTTTTTGATGACCTTGATGTTAATCTATACATCAATGACGTACTCAAAGTAATCGAAACCGACTACACGGTGTCAGGTGGTGATGGTTCTACAGGTACTCTTATCCTTGTTACTGGTGCAGCGCTGAATGATGTTATTGTTCTTACCAGGTCGATTGAACTTGAGCGTGTAACTGACTTTCCTACCTCTGGCCCATTCCAAGTAAACTCTCTGAACGTAGAGCTTGATAAACATATTGCTATGATTGCAGATCTACAGGATTTGGCGAATCGTGGATTGCGTTTGTCAGACTCCGACACGACTCTAAGTCTTACTCTGGCAAGCAAAGACGTAAGAAAAGGCACAGTTCTTGCATTTAATGCCACTACTGGAGCTGTGGAGGTAGGCCCAACCATTGCTGACACCAACACAGTGGCGCAAATTAAAGCAGATATTAGCACTGTTGCTGGCATCTCAGGTAATGTAACCACTGTTGCTGGCATCTCTTCCGATGTGACTACTGTTGCTGGCGTTTCTACTGATGTAACTACTGTTGCTGGAAACACAAGCAACATTCAAGATGTGGTTGATAACCTCACTGATATTCAAAATGCCGTTGTAAGCGCCTCAGAAGCCGCTACAAGCGCATCTAATGCTTCCGCTAGTGAGACTGCTGCCGCGTCCTCGGCCTCTTCTGCGGCTACCTCAGAGGCTAATGCGGGCACATCGGCTACTAGTGCAGCAACTTCGGCTTCTTCTGCTTCTTCTTCTGCTTCTACTGCTACAACCAAAGCATCTGAAGCATCTACTAGTGCTTCTAACGCATCTACTAGTGCTACCAACGCGGCGACTAGTGAAACTAATGCGGCGACTAGTGAAACCAATGCGGGATTACATGCCACCGATGCGAACGCGTCTGCATCCAGCGCGTTCTCGTCTGCATCTAGCGCTGCCTCGTCTGCATCCAGCGCGTCTTCTGCTCAGACTGCTGCTGAAGCAGCCCGTGATAGTGCGCTTGCCGCCTTCGATAACTTCGATGACAAGTACCTCGGAGAAAAAGCTTCCGATCCTACGGTTGATAACGATGGGGACGCCCTGGTAAGTGGTGCGCTTTACTTTAACACAACCGACGACGCGATGAAGGTTTACAACGGAACATCTTGGGTTGAGTCTTATGTTGACGGCACATCATTTGTGGCTAAGGCTGGCGACACAATGACGGGCGACCTGTCATTGGGCGACAACAACAAAGCCATCTTCGGTGCTGGCTCTGATTTAGAGATATACCACGATGGGTCGAATAGTTATGTGCGTGATGTTGGGACGGGAAACTTAAATCTTCAAACTAACGGTGCTAGGTTAAGCATTCATGGGACTGGCAGTGGTAGCACAAAAACTATGGCCGCTTTTGTTGATGGAGGCACAGTTCAACTTAGTCACAATGGGAATCAAAAGTTTAACACAACCGCCACAGGCGTTGACGTAACTGGCACGGTCACGGCTGGTGGGCTTATTATTGACAATTCTAATCCTAATTTACTCCTTAAGGAAAGCGACACTTCAGACTTAAATACTAGATTAAATAGTAATTTTGGCTCGTTCCGAATTGCCTCTACTAACAGCGCTGGAAGCACATATGTACAACGCTTTAATGTAGACCACGCTACGGGCGACATCTCCTTCTACGAGGACACAGGCACAACTGCCAAGCTAACGTGGGATGCTAGCGATGAAGCCCTAAAGTTTGCTGATAATAGCTTTGCTATGTTCGGTGATGGCTCTGATTTGCGAATTTATCATGATGGGTCGAATAGCATTATTAGAGAGTCAGGTGTTGGAAATTTGTATGTGCAAGGCACAAACTTATTGTTGACAGACCCTGCTGGCAATAATTTTGTTAGAATGATAGATAATGGAACTGGTGGGACGGTCACACTGTACCACGACAACTCCGCAAAACTCGCCACAACCTCCACAGGCATAGACGTAACTGGCGGTATTACTACATCAGATAATATTATAATGACAAAAACGAATGGTGCGGTAACCATTCAAGACGCAACAAATAACAACCAAAGGGGTCAAATCCAACAAATTGCTGGTCGCCTTATCCTTCGCTCAAGAAATGATGCTTCTAATGGAAACATTTCTTTTGAAGGGCATAACTCGCAGGAATATGCGCGCTTTAATTCTTCGGGTTATTTAGGCATCGGCACGACTTCGCCTGATGCACAGTTAGATATTTCATCTGCTACGACATCAACTCTAAGGTTGTCTAATACCGACACTGGTTTGGCGGAAAACCAAATTACAGGACAGCTTGAGTTTTACCAAGCAGATCTTAGCGCCAACCCACAAGGGCTAGGGGTTACTGGTAAAATTAGGATGCGTTCCGTACCCAACTTCGGGGGCGGCGGTTATTATGGGCTGACTGCAGATATGGACTTTAATGTCAGTGGTGAGGCCCAAGGATATGCAAGTGACAACGCATCATTAACAGCGATGACCATACAGGCTGGCTCAGGCTTTGTAGGCATTGGCACGAGTTCGCCTACAGCAGCACTTGATGTGGTTGGCAGTGTAGTATCCCAAGTCGGCATCAACGCACAGACTGGCACAACCTACACAACGGTTCTTGCTGACCAGTCTAAGCTGGTGACGCTAACAAACGCATCTGCCATTACCCTTACCATTCCTGCTAACTCTTCCGTTGCTTACCCTGTTGGCACGAAGATTGACTTCGCTCAGTTGGGTGCGGGTCAGGTAACAGTTGCTGGAGCTGGTGGTGTAACTGTTAATGCTACCCCAACTCTGAAGTTCCGCGACCAATACTCTGCTGCATCTTGCATCAAAACAGCAACAGACACTTGGTTGCTAGTAGGCGACTTGGAGGCATAGCAGTATGTTAAACCTCGGTATTGTTGCATCATCTTTTTTCGAGGCTGCTGGTGTTGACCCTGAAGCTGGCCTTACATTAACAAGGACAGACTCAGCAGGAGCTTTGGCGGCTGTCAGTTTTGCTGAAAGGACTGGAAACATTGTTATGGCTTGCGACATTAGATTTCCGACCAGCACCCCTACGGCAGGTGCTGTTCTTTGGGAGCAAGGTGGGTCAGGAGTTGGCTCATATATAGGTTTTTCAAACGCGACTGGTTCTATAACATTTAGATGCAGGGCTGGGGATGGCGGTGTGAACCTTTCTGGAGGCGCGACAACCAATGCGGCTGTCGTTGATGTAACAGACTACCCGACAGATGGTGAGTTGCACACGGTTGTCTGGGAAATGAAACCAGTTGCTTCTGGTAGTATAGGGGGAAGCGTTCGTCTTTGGATTGATGGTGTGTTAAAGAATACATCGACTACAACTGGCGGCGGCAACTTAAAAAACGCAAGTTGGTCTGGCGGTGCGGCTGGAGGATATACAGAATTTAGTGCAAATATACCAGTAGGCGAGTCAACTAATTTTTGGTCAACAGTTGCAAGTCTTGCAGACGCAAGCGGCTTGCGCGTTTACGTCGGCCAGCTATCAAGTGCAATAAGTCCTCTTGCTGCGGGTACAGGAACAGTTGGACTTGTATCAAGAGGAACATACAGCCCAGCGTATTGGGGTTATGTAGATACTTCAACGGGAACATTATCTTTGACTTCGGGAAGTTACTCAGACGCATTTGGCCCTGCCATCAGCGTTATACGTAACTTTGCTAATTGGCAATTAGGTGCCATTACTGGTGACGATACAATTACCTTCAGGGTTATCCTAGATGGCCTTGCGGTTACTCCAGCAATCTGGACTTCTATAAAGGTTACTGTTGGCGGCTCAACTTATTCGTATACCAGCGCGTCTGCAACGGTTTCAAGCCTTGGAAATGAAACCCAGTATCTGTGGACTGACACAAATCCATTCTCAACAGAGTCTTCTGGGACTGCATTTACTTGGGAGGTTATAGAATGATTTTTAATACATTCACACTTGATGGAATAACAAAACTTTCAGCTCACTTTACAATAAGTGGCACTGAACAGGAGTGTTACATTGAAACACCTGTACATCACGACACATCCAATGATGAGTTGAATGAACAATTTCTTCGTAACACTTTAAGCCAAATACATTCACATGAATTAACCGAAGAACAAATTTTATCTATAACCTTTATTGAAAGAACTGGAGACTAAATTGTTTATCGTTTTAACTTGTGGTAGAATGTTTTAATCTTAACTAAGGATTGTATTATGGAATTTATTATCTCAAACTTTACATCTTATGGTAACTACATCACTGCTATTATCTCAGCAGCTTCGATCATTGCTGCGGTTACACCCACACCTAAAGATGATGAGGCTGTATCTAAAGCTAAGTCTTATGTTGCCAAAGCCTACAAGCTGGTAGACTTCCTGGCCCTAAACATTCTACGCGCCAAGGATAAATAAAAATGACTGAAGACATCAAAACAACTGTTGATCTGGCATCTGGCGGTATTACTCTCGGAGCTTTCTTTGAGGCTATTCCTACCATCACTGCCCTGGTCGCGTTGGCCTGGTGGCTTCTTCGTATTTATGAAACCGAAACGGTTCAAAGGTTAATTGGTAGAACAAAAGACTAATAAGATTAGGAGTAATCATGTTCAAGTTTCCATGGTGCAGTGATGCGTCTGCAAAAGAAAGCATCAAGCCTAAGAAGTATGATCCTAGTAAGTTAAGTCCTCACTTTACTCTGCAAGAACTAACAAAAAGCCAGACCGCAGAGCGCCTAGCACTGGATAATACCCCATCAATCGCAGAGATAGAGGCCCTGAGAGCCCTTTGTATTCATGTAATGGAGCATGTTAGGGAAGCTGCTGGCTCTCCTGTGATTGTATCTAGCGGATTCAGAAGCCAGTTTCTATGTGAGGAGATTGGCTCTAGCCACACTAGCCAGCACGCAAAAGGTGAGGCTGTAGATTTTGAGGTGATTGGTAAAGACAATTATTTCATGGCTTGTTGGATCAGAGATAACTTAGAATACGATCAGCTCATCCTGGAGTACTATCAACCAGGCAAGCCCAATAGCGGATGGATTCATGTATCGTATAAAGACTGTGGACAAAATAGAAATCAAGCACTAACCTTTGATGGTAGGAAGTATCACAAGGGTTTGGTTAAATGAGTGAATATGATTTCAAGATGTATGTCCTCGAACAAGATGACGGAAAGCCTGTTATAGTTATGAGCTTCGAAGGCATCGAGACCATGGAAGAAGCATCAGAACTAGCGGAAGAACTATACGCTATTATTGATAGTTCAGATGAAGATAGCAAAGAAATACATTAGGAGTATACAATGACATTATCAGATCTACAGCTACATGAAGTAGTAGCTGCTATGAAGACACATGGCAGCCAGGTTAAGGCAGCTAAGGCTATGGGCATGAGTCGCTCAACCTTTCGCAGTCGCCTCTCTCGCGCATTGAATGAGGGAATGTTTGATGAAGGGATGGCAGAGACAGAGACTTACACACGCCAGCTACTCCCTCAGAGCGATGAACCGATCGAGACAATCGTTGATCAACTAACCAACCGATACGAGACACGCAAGCAGTATGTGGATGCAAAGAAGTGGCAGCGCATTAAGATGAAATCAAACGAACCAATCGGTTTGCTTTGGTTTGGTGATCCCCACCTCGATGATAACTTTTGTGACTGGACTGTCTTGCGTAGGCACGTTGAGCTAGTTCAGCAGAATGAGGGTGTATATGGATGCGGACTTGGTGATTATCAAAATAACTGGGTTGGTCGATTGTCTCGCCTGTATGCAGAGCAAGACACAAGTCACGATACAGCTTGGCGGCTTGTTGAGTGGTTTGTTAAAAACATTAATCCGCTTATTCTAATTGGTGGCAACCACGACATGTGGTCTGGGTCAGGTGATCCGTTGAAGTGGATGACTGAGCCTCACGCAATCAACGAGGACTGGGCAGCTCACGTCAACATTCAGTTCCCTAATGGTGAGGAATGTAAGATTCATGCAGCTCACGACATGCCTGGTCATAGTCAGTGGAACCCATTGCATGGCCAGAAGAAGATGGCAATGTTCAAGAGCAACTCGCACCTATACATTGCGGGTCATAAGCATAACTGGGAGCTTGCTCAGATGGAACAGGTTGACCAGGGGCATGTGTCCTGGTTAGCTCGTGCGCGTGGCTACAAGGCCAGCGATACCTACGCCCTGGTGCGTGGTTATGACGAGCAGCAGTTTGGTCACGCTATCCTGCAAGTGATTAACCCACAGGCTGAAACGCCCGAGGGTTTTACACATTGCTTTGTTGATATTGAAACTGGCGTAGACTTTCTTAACTTCCTACGATCCAAGAATAAATAATGTAAAGGGGCCAGGCAATATAATCCTGGCCCTTTTACTTAACTATTTGTATCTGGCGCTGCGCAGAAGTTGTCTACCAGAAGGAAACCTTCTTTGTCGGACTCAAAAAAAGCAAGCACGGCTTGCCTGTTTATTTCCTTACCGACTTGATGGCAAGTTTCTTGCGTTTGGAACACCTCTCCCTTTTTCACTCCGCAAGTATTTACTGAGCTTTGAAAGGAAAGGATAAGGCACCATATTAATGTTACCTGGTGCATGAGTTACCCTCCATTTACTTTGAAAAACTTTTCTTGCGCTATCAGTTCAACACCGATGCGAACCAAGTTTAGAACTCCGTGAGGTGACATACCCCACACGTTGTAGTTCTTATCTTGATCTCTAACACATAGCTCTGCTGGAAACTCTGGGTTCCCTGATGCTCTCATGTATATGAGGATGTTTTCAGGATCAGGTATAGGCAACTCATCCAGAGCCTTAGCTGCTGCTGCCCTTCGCATGTCCCTCCAGCCTGGTGTATCGTTAGGAGCTGAAGCAATCTCTCTAAGCTTAGACTCTGCTTGTATGGCTCGTTGCCGCCACGCCTCTATCTCAGACATAATAAGTTTTCATCCTCTCTAGCAGGGTGTCGTAATCTTCCTGCATCATTCTAACTTTGTGACCAACCTTAATAACTGGTATGTTATGTTTGGCGCATTGCTTCTTAACATCTTGAGGGGAAGCGGACAAAGCCGCCTCCACCTCTTCGATTGTCAGCAACCTAGAATGGCACGTCGTCGTCAAGCTCGGTGCTTTGGACATTTGCAGCTCCTTGTGCTTGGCCTTGGCCACCATTGATATTGTCGCTGAAGCTAAGTGACATGTAGGAGGAGCCATCTTTGCTTTTCTTCCAGGCAGCCACACGGCGATTGCCGATAGGGCCACTGTAGTCTGGGGCATTGTCGTTACCCTTCTTGTCGTTGGTAAACAGAGTGCCTGTCTTTTCGTAGATGTCCATAATCTTGCGGCCATCAGGAAGTGTAGACATAGTTACTGCAATCTGTGATTCCTTTCCGTCGTTGTTAGCCTTGCCAGTTAGAATCATCTTGTGGTTGTCGCGGGCCTTGAATACTGCACCGCTATTTGTGTTATCATAAGTAGTCATATTACCATTCTCCATTTGTAGGTTTACTGTCTGCCGCATACTTGTTGTCATGTTCTCCAAGGAACACATCGGCGTTGAATCCAAGGTGCGACAACGCCTTGGTTAGCCCATCAGTTACAGCCATCTTAGGTGCATCCTCTGCAATGCGTTCCTTCTTATAGAAGGTGCGGCACCCAGTGAACGGGCCGAAGCTGTTCTCTCTGCTACCATGCCAAAGAGTTACATGTGCTACACAAGCCATGTCTCCGTTCGCCACAGTAATCATCTCAGTCTTGGAATCCCATCCCCAGCCCTGACCTACTGGGCCGAAGGCTTTGGTTGCCTCTCGAACCTGATACATAGGGTCAATGCTTGTGAATGATCGTGAGCCAAAGCTAACTTTCTTCAGAAATCTTTCATCTGATACCGCTACCTTGTGCCATATATCCATGTTGGTCATTGTCTTAACTCCTCTAGTTGTGGTATTATTACTCACTGTCGTTAGTTCCTTTCCGACGGTCTTGCCCCAGGGTTTTACTCCGCCCTGGGGCGATTGTTATCTATTGATCTAGATACTCTTTGTTTACATTGATCCGAAGGGAACCGTTCTTTGCTCGTTTGATAGCCATAATATCAGAGTAAACTTCTCTCTCATTACTAGCTACCATTTGCTTGAGGGTTTTCTTTGCTGCCTCATGCTCCTTTGCCGCTTGCATAGTCGAGACATATTCATGAGCTTGATACTGAAACTCATTGTCTGTCTGTGCATTGCGAGAAACCATATCGTCGATTGCTATCTGATCTATGCCCGCCGTGATGTGTGGCATAGAGATGGGGGGAGGAACCTTATCCTCGACGAACTTCCAAAACTCTTTCAGGTGTATGTGCATACGCGCAAGATACCCCTCATCTTTAGCAACCTTCACATACTCATAGCGTCGGTTGCCGAAGATGTTTGCAAAGTAGATGTGCTGCATACCAGAGACTTCAAGGTATAGCTGTAGCTGTGGCATGTAGCGTTCAAGCTGCTTGCGCATAGTGTTCAGCTCAAAGGTATGCTTCACTTCCAAGCCAGTGCGAACACCATGATACATAAACTCTCCGTCGAGTGTCCCTCGTGTCGGCACGCCATTCCAATTATAGTTGTATCGAACTTGTTCCTGCACCTCTACACCCATCTCCTTGCGAAACAAGCTGATGTTAAATGGTTCAGTCCAGATGCCTAGCTGCACTGGCAACACATCAGACAAGTCGTCTCGCTCTCGCAAACCCATCTTGTCTAGCCACAATGTGTGCCAGTCGCCGTCCATAATCTTGAGCGCACAGCTACCGCCAATAGTTTTGGCTCGTAACTTAGCTTCAAATTCTTCGTCATAATCTGTCATGTTTGGTTCCTTTCATACTATTTCTAAGCTGTTTGCACCTGTTTGTCTAGTGCTAAAAGTCGTTCCTTTGCCTTCCTTGGAATCCGAATAAGCACTTGGCCCATGTGTCGGTTGAGTCCTTCCTCCTCCATCAGACGTTGGGTCTCGGCAATATGCCAGTCGCACTTCTCGATAGTCCAGCCTTGGCCGATGGGGTCGTTCTTGCCAGCACGCACCTCACCTGTTTCTGCGTCCTCACCTGTAGCAGTGAGTTTATCCCAGTTGCTTTGCACTGCCATTGTACGTTGCACATATTCGTGGTTTACCTTGGCGGCTTGCTTGGCAATCAGGGAAGGGGTGAACCATAGGGTGAGCATATGATTTGAAACGCACCTGTCCCATATCTTTTGCAGCTCATCTTTGAACACATCCTTGTTCGGTATGTTGGAACTCAGCCGAGTATTGATAGCTCGGCGCAGCTCCTCGCCGTAAAGTTTCTTGGCGTCCATACTATCGCGCACGTTCTTCGGTGCCATATACATGGTCGTCATCTTCTTGATGAAGTGTTCGTGAATTAAAAACTCTCTCTCCTCAAAGTCCATTTAATCTCTCCGTATTAATGCGGTCAATCATTTCGTTGACCTCGTTTCGGTACTCTTCCAGCTTAGTTTGCCGGTGTTTCTCGTTCATCATGGCAAGCAGATGCGTTTGATTCACTAGTAATTGTGTTTCAATCCCAGAGTTCGGGTCGAGTATTTGCTTAGCAATCTTATCCTTCGCATAAAGGATGGAGGTATGGTCTCGGTCAAGCATTGAGCCAAGCTTTGGCAAGCTGTAGCCTGTGTGTTTGTAGCCCAAGTAATACATGATGTGTCTCGGCTTAACCAAGCTTGACTGTCTGCGTCGGCTTAGCAGCTCCTCGCGGTCTATGTCGAACTGCTCACACACTCCTTTGATTAATGATGATAAGCTATAGCGTTCAAGCTTTGGCATGATTAAGTCTGCTTCTTCTTTGATTTCAAATGTTAGCATTGGTATTGTCCTTAATAATTTTTTCAACGATATAATCTGGCACGATCAGCACCCACTTTGGGGAACCTTCCTCGTTTTGACCGAGCTTGAACAGCGCAACATCTCGATTCTTTAAGACCGTGAAGGGGGAGGGGAAGCCCTTCTCTTTGCGGTATTTAACTTCGGTGATGTAGTCCTCTCCTCCAATGGTCACGACCAGGTCTCCAGAGTATTCACCTCCAAGCGCACCTGATAGCGGTTGCTTACGAACCTTGACGCCCCACTCCTTGAACAGCTTCACGAAATAATTCTCGTGATATGTTCCCTTCTGTTTACTTTTACTAGTCATTTGTATTTCTCCACCAGGTCCACAATTTCGCGCGCGCAGTCCTCGATGCGCGACAAGCAGTCTTTGAAATCGTTGCCATCTAAAGGAACGACTTTTAGCATTAGACAAACAGGTGCAACAAGCTCATCTATTTCATAGCGCATCTGTTCGATTGTATCGTTTAACTGTTGGGTTATAAAAGTTTTGTTCATGTTTCTACTCCGTATTCTCTGATTGGTTTCGCGAACTCTGCCAGGTAGCAGGGGTCGCACAATATCTGATGCTCCTCTGGTTCAATGCTGGTTAGCTGCATGACCCAGTTGTCATGTAGTAACCCGCACTTGCCACACTGTTGTGGTTGAACCGTGTTCTTCTTACTCCTCTTACCCAAGGTTTCGTTTCTCCCAATAGGAGATTGCTTTACTTACAAACACTCCACGTTTGAACGCTGGGTTGTCTTGCTCTAGCATATCAGCTAGGCGCTCAGCATCTGTTGGTGTTGATAGTAGGGGGCCTACTTGTTCTGCTAAGAACTCGTAGTGCCGACGAAAGAACATTGTGTTTTGTGTCATGTTTATTTCCATTCCCTGGGGTGAACTACCCCATACTTTTCTTCGTGTGCTTCACTTGATTCGATATACTTTTTACCGAACTCGATTAGGTGTCGTCGAACATTGTGATATATCAACTCTGACACTCTTCCTCCCTCATCAAATTCATTGAGAGTTTGTGGGTCTGTTGCATACAAAACAGCCAAGACATATAGATGGTCATTTTGTGGTGCAACATTCTGAACCGCTTCCAATACTTTTAGGTGGCTCATATCATTTTTTAATCTGCCCTGTCGTAACTGGTCGAGCATCATATCTTCTAGGTCTGATAGTGATGGTGTCATGTTTCTACTCCTTTACATGATTAAGCGGCTTTATCTACCGCAGTTTGGTTGTAGTTGTTGAGGTGCTTCATTGCTTTTTCTGCATCTGCCATAGCCTTCATAATAACTCGTGGGTTATCGTAGATTGCTTGACGCCAAGAGTTTAGATACTTGGCGTGGTCTGCTGTTGGTGTCTTGGCTATACCCAAATGGGCGGACATCAGCACAGAAGTTAGCTCTGCTACAAGCTCCTCGTATGCGTATGACTTCTTGTCGTAGTTGTTTGGGAATCTATCCAGGCGGGACTTGTGTCCTGTCCAGTGTGCGTGTTCATGCAACATCGTTGCGTAATAGCTTTGGGTAGCGGTAGCATCCTCTGTGTCAATGAATGCCTTTGCTGGCGGCATCATTATGTAGTCTTCTACTGGATCATAGAAGGCTCGACCACCACCAGTCTTTACAACAGATGGTATGCTTTTGATGAACGCATCGACAGCATCTAGTGTATGAACTTCATTTACTTTTTCCTTGAGAATGTCTGGCTCATAGCCAGCAAGTTGTTCGGCATTGAACACTCGGCTCAATCGCATGACGTGGTAGTCATCAGCATCTTGTCGTTCTATCTTAGAGTAGAATATTGAGAAGGCTTCTGACTTCTGTCCCTTGTCTACTTGTTTGCCAAGAGCTTCCCATTGTTTGTATGTGCCCCATTCGTTTGATGTGTATCCAGCATTAGCACCTTGAATCCAAAGGCCAAACACATTGGCTCCAGTGTATTGTTGTTGGCGTGATGGATTGTATGGGATGCCACCGCCTTGCCCGATCCAGGGCTTTGTCCAGTTGGTTCCATGTTCTTCCATCAGCTGTTCGATTTGCTTTGCAATCTTATTTACAAAGTCTCTTGTAGTAAACTTAGTCATTGCCCCAATCCTTTTCATCTTCTTCGTTTCTGTATGCTTCTTTATACAAACTGATTTCATCCTCAGTCATATCTTCAGCAGGGACACGATGCCCCTTGTAGGTTCCATTGGGCCACCAGTGTGGATTGCATGGCCGACCATAGTATTTGTCGGCACTGCCTCGATCAGCGGGTGAGCCGTGCGTTGGGAATTTGATCTCGTGTATTTGTTTCATTTCATTCTCCTATGATAACGCGATGCGGATAACTAACCCCGCAACTACGGCGGTTATGTAAAACGCTGAGACCACGATGGCCATCTCATATACTAATTTCATTTTGAGTTCCCTTTTCTCCCCACCATTACTAACAGCTTCAGACGGGGGCTGCAATAGTTTATTGGCACCGACATAAAAAAAGGAGGGGGACTTGCGTCCCCGCTCCAGTCTTTCTAGTCTGCGATGTTCTCGAGGACTTGGTGGGCTGCGTCTCGCGCTACCTTTGCACCATATAGCTGCATCTCCATGCGCTCTGCCCACTGTTTGGCTCGCTCCAACCCTGTGCTGTATACTTTGTGCGGGTCTGTAAGCTGTTCGCGTTCTTGCTGCTCGTTGATGGCTCGCTGTATAAACTCTGCCTCCAGAAGCTTCTCTTGCGCCTCGGCTGCTTTGCCTACTTGGAACTCGTAGTCTTTATCTGAGCGCCATACTTCGTTCTCTGCTTTGCGTGCCCTGGCATACCCCAGGCTGCCATCGGCTGCGTTCGGGTATACTGCATCGATGTAAGCGCGAAGCGCGTCAGCGGCTACTTGTACGTTGCTTTCGTATGCTTTAAGTTCGTTAGCTGCTTTTTTGTTCAAAGTTACTTTAGTCATATCTAATATCCTTCTATGATATATTACTTACTACTTATTCTATAGAGGCTCATCCTCTACATCTCTCTCTCTAGCATGGAATTTTGAGGTGTCTAGGACCGAAGGCCAGCTCCGCTGGGGCTACTAATCGCTCGCGCATTCCATGAGGGTCAAGCGTCAGTTGACAGCCAGCAGGGTAAAGGCGTTGTGTGTTGTATAAGGAACCGATTAGTTGCATCCTAGACTCCTCACAATTCCATGATAGTCTGCTTGAGTTGAGAGAGTGCCGTTCTCCCCCAATGCGTGTGGCCGACCTTGTCGGGCGCTAGTAGCATTGGGATGATCAGGTGCTGATTTAAGGCAAAACGTGCAGTAGCTTGTGTAATGGCCCCCTCGAAGGGGGGCATTATGCAACCAGCAGCGCAACGTGAAACGAGGCGTAGCCTAGTGTTATACGGTGTTGCAAAATTGCCACTTGATTTATGTTGACGAACCCTCTTAAACTCCGCTTAGGGAAACACCTTAGTGTTTATCTATAGGATTATGTTACTCACATAGGATGGTAGTATGGCTAATAGCATTGCTAAATTGGATAGTGGATTAACTGCAAAGCAGGAGGGGTTAGTGGAACACCTCGTAGCAAATGGCGGAACGATAAAAGATGCAGCGCACGCTGCTGGTTATGCGGAAGGTGAGAGTGGAAGAGTAAGTGCTTCCAAAGCTTTAGCCTTACCTCATGTTCAAGCTTATATGATGCAAAGGATACGGGATGAGTTAGGTACACGAGCTACCCTAGCTCTCTCTACAGTGACTAACCTAGCACGCACAGCTAAGAGTGAGTACGTTCAGCTTGAGGCGAGCAAG
>JACLAB010001915.1_pt1 | contig 18505 bp, 8 predicted proteins | sample 8027921 | NCBI WGS metagenome assembly JACLAB01 (sample SAMN15725117, study PRJNA655200) | protist metagenome | isolation source: fluorescence activated cell sorting (FACS) single amplified genomes of... | place: USA: West Boothbay Harbor, Gulf of Maine | collected 2000-07-19 | reverse complement strand
GAACGACGCGGACGATGGACGGCGAGGTCGGCGCGAGGTGCTGCGCGCGGCGGCGGTCGGGGCGAGCGCGAGCGCGGCGGCGGGGTTGGCGAGGACCGACGGGGGCGACGCGCGCGCGGACGCGGGCGAGGAGGGAACGCGGCGGGGGTTGACGCGGTACGTGGATTCGAAAAAGATGTTTGAGTTGGGATACCCGTCGAGTTGGGTGGTGGCGAGCAAGCCCGGGGCGGAGGTGTTGTTTAAGAACCCGGAGGCGAAGTATAGCAACATCGGCGTCACGGTTTCGCCGGTGACTATCGATTCGCTCGGTAAGTTTGGGAGCTTGAGTGAGATTGGAGAGAAGCTGGCGCAGGCGGAGAGTAAGAAAGAAAGCACCGTACCGGGCGGGGTGAGCGTGTTGAGTGAGACGGAGCGCGTGGGGGCAAAATCTGGGGCGACGTTTTACGACTACGACTATCGATTGATCACGACGCACGGGAATAAGCGTATTTTCACTTCGGTGTCCATCGTAGACAGCACGCTGTACATCTTGAATGCCCAGGTGTACGAAACAGCCGATCCCGAGAATCCAACGGAGGAGCAAAAAGCTTTCGACGCCAAAAACATGGATTTGTACAAGCAAGTCGGCGCTACCTTTGACGCGTCTAAAGCCATCTTAGCGTAGAGGTTTACAGCCAAACATCTAATATTTATTTATTGAGCACGCGTCGAAATGTTGTCTACTACTAAGCTGTCCACTCCACGAATCCCTTCTCTTGATCATACGTCCAGTATTTGTGTTTGTCGGTGAAGAGTTGCTTATTATGATCGTAAAACAAATCCGAAGCTTGGCAATAGTACATGCCGTCATCGGCTCTCCACGCGTACCCCTCGGGAACCACGACCGGCTTGCAACACTTAGCGCGAGAAATGAGCTCGCTCTTTTCTGCGATATTGCCCGCGACACTCCCACCATGCGCTTGAATGTACGCCTTGAGGTTTTTCACGCTCATTGAAGCGAAGTCTAAGCCGCTCGAGGGTGGCGGATCTTCAATCTTCGATGGCTCCACCTTTGCCTTCTTCGCTGCTGGCGACGAAGGCTCAGGCGCGATACCTTCATCGTCGTCGCTATCAGCAAACATGTCTTTACCGGTGCCTTCCGTCAAAGTCGTCGTCGGCGCGTACAGATTTGCTGCGCGCTCGAACGCCTCTTTCTGAAAAGTGTACACCTCGTATTCCCCTTGACCCATCAGCGCGCTCGAAAGCTCCGTCAGCTTATCAAACACTTTCTTTTCTTCATCACTCATGACTTTAGCGGGCTTGCCTTGATTACCACCGCGCCCGCCGCCACCCTTTTTCGCGTTCCCGCCGAGACGCTTGAGCGCGCCGAGCACCGTTTCCCCTGGATTCAAATATCCAGCTATTTCGCGCTGCACCACGGCCACCTCGCGCTCGCTCATCGACGTCGCCCCCTCTTCCTCTTCGAACGCCGCCGTGCTTCGTTTGATCGCCCCGCTCGCTAATCTCTCGTCGACTTTCGCGTCTTTTTCCAACCACAAATCCGCCTCGTCCTGTTCCTCGGCGTACTCGACGTAATTCCCATCGTCATCGAAGTACCCTTCTTGGCGCTCTTTATCCAAATTAAACGCCATGAACTCCGTTTCCTTTCCTTCATCGTCTCCCACGAGCGCCTCTTCGGCATCCCTCACGTCGTCGCGCGCGTCGACGTCGTCGGCGTCCCGCACGCCCGCCGCCCACTCAGACCTCAACAGCGCGCGCGTCTTCGCCGCCCCGCTCGCCTTTCTCGCCATCGCGGCGTCGTCTTCGTCGTCATCGTTCGCGAAAGACACGACCTTTTTACCGTCCCGCGCGTCGTTCGGTGCGTCGTCGTCGCTATCGCCGCCGGCGCTCGGTAAAACGGTCGCGCGCGGGACGTCGGATTTCGACTTTGCTTTTTGGCCCTCCTCGAGGACGCGGGCGACGAGCTCGGCGGTGGATCCGGGCTCGTGCGTTGCGATGGCGTCCTCATCGTCGGTGTCGACATCTTCGAACGCGGGACGCTTCTCGCGACGCATCGTCGGTGGGGGACGCGAGAGCGACTGTGAGGCAAAGGCGTAAGTGCTGCTACAAAGTTGCGACTCCGGAGTACTGTAAACCGGCGCGCGCGACTACTTCCAAGTGATGATCGCGTTGAAGAACTCGTCGTAGGACAACGAGTCGTCGCCATCGACGTCAAAAATGTCGAAGACGATTTTAACGACTTCGCGACTGAGTTTGACGCCGGCGGTGCGCTTGGCAATTTTTCTAAACTTTTCTCTGGTGATGGGCGCGCCGGAATCGGAGATTTCCTTCATCTCGGCCTGGAACGCGCCATCACCGTGTTTGGCGATGCGAGCAAAGGCTAGGAACTCCGCGCGGCTGACTCGATTCTTAGCCTCGGACCCCGGAAGTTCCTTAACTTTTTGCAAAAACGTCGCGAGGTGGTCCACCTTGGAGCCCGCGACGAGGGCGTATCCAAAGTCTCGCGGGGTAATAGAGCCCACGTTGTGATAGTCATAGTGCTTGAACTCTAGATCATCCATTTCCCAGCGAAGAGTTTGAAGAAACGAGTGAAACTGCTTCAACTTTAATCTCTTGTCGCGCTTTGGGCCAAACAAATAATCCAGCAAGCCGTCGCCGACTTCGTCCAAACTGGCGACCCCCGTGTCCAAACCCGTACGCATACCAGTGGCGTGCTTAACTTGCGTACGCATGTCTTTCATCATCGCCGTGAACTCTTCGACGTCTAAAGCACCGGAGCCATCGACGTCGTACCTGTGAAACGTCGACGTCGCTTGGTTCCGATCCGTCTTCAACAACGTCATAAAGAACAAATACTCCGCGAAATCAAGCAACCCGTTGTTATCGGTATCAAACAGCTCGAATAACTTACTGCGCATCACCTCTGTGCTCACCTTCTTCCCCAGCTCAGCGCTCCCATCCGTTTCACCTTTCAATTTCCCCGCTCGCGTCTCCCCGCTGCCCACCGCCGGGTGCAACGGCAACAACGACCGCACGAGATCGCTCAGCGTCATGTACGTGCTCCCATCTCGATGTACGCTCGCGAAGTAGTCAAACACTTTTTCAGGCGGAGAAAACGCCCGCAATCGTCGTTCATAGCTAAAGAACACATCCTGTTTGTACTCGTGCGAGAACGGATTCCCGCCGAGCTTGACGAATTCGCGCGAGTAATACTGCGCGCGTCGATCGAACCACTGCTGCCACGTCTCCTCCGGCCTATCGAGCGGTCCGTACGTGCGATCGAACGCGACGCCGCCTCCCGCGAGCGCGGCGGCGCCGAGCGCGGCGACGAACCCACCACCGCCACCACCACCGTCGTGCGCGTTCGTGGAATTATGGCGCGAGATAATCGCCGACGCGCGCGTCAACGCGGACGCGCGACCGCGCGCGGTGCGCCGCGCGATGACGCCGAACATCACGCGTCGTGATCTGCGCGAGGACGGCGCGAGGACGGCGCGACGACGTGTGCGGATACCGTTGGGACTCGCGCGAATGACGTTGGCAAGTAATCCAAACCAGCGCGAGCGTCGGCGAGCGAGGCGCGAAAGTCGATTACAAATGTCTACCAGCCACGCGGTGGGGCTCGGGAATGAGCGCCTTTGTGCGCGCTAATCGAGCGACCGTGACGAGCTTGTTGTCGATGGGAATGCTCGGATCGGCGAGCTCCAAGACGTCGATGCGCACCGAACGCCACTCGTCTCGCGAAAAGAGATGTTGATGACGTTGAATGGCTTGGTACAACGAATTCAAGGCGTAAATTAACATGCCTTGCTGCACCGATCGACGCTCAGCGATCTTCAAGTTGGTCAACGCGCGCTCGGCTTCGTGAAGGAGCATGCGCATCTCTTCCCGACGTTTCGAGCGACGACGGTAGACGGAGAGCGAGAGCGACGCCTTCATCGCGAGCGCCGTGGTGTACATGCCGAGAGCCGCGGGAAAACACGCCATGAGGGAAAAATTCAGGCGGTTCGCCCGCATGAGTTGATCCATCTGCATCAACGCCCCTTCCATCTCTACTTTCATGACTTGCGTTTGTAAGAGAAGCAGTTGCATGAGGTCTCCTGCGAGCATGTTCGTCAGCGGACTCTTGAGTTCTTCTTCGACTCGAGCCGTCACGAGGCGCGTCGGGTCGGGGGTGACTAAGACTTTTTCTTCGCCCTCACCTTTGCTTCCGCCGCCCACGGACTTGTACGCGCGATAGAGAGATTCAGAGTAACCGGGTTTCGACGCTTGTCTCGTGTATTCACCGAGCATGCGATCAAGAGACGCCTTACTTTCTTCCAATCTCTCAATCGCGTCGTCCGGGCGATCTGAGACAAACGCCGCCTTGAGCTCGTCTCGCAACTCTTTCACGGGATCGAGAATGCGCATCTTGAGGAACGTGATGAACGCAGCCTTCGTCGCTTGCAACATATTATCCAGATCATCGCTTCCACACAGGCGACTGTGACGAATCATCACCGTCGTCGAAATCACAAACGTCGCGCCGCCGATGGTGTACAGCAACCACCGTCTGACGTGCTTTGACGGCTTCGCGTGAACCTCCAAAGCATCGTGCGATGAGTCGCGAACTTCCGACCACTCTCGCTCGACGCGATTCAACGCCTGCCAAATCGTATCATTTACCTTTGGCAGAGAAAGTGGCCGACCGTTGACGACGAGAGGCTGTCGGAAGCGATGCGCGACCGCGGCGTCTTCGGGCTGCTTGCTCAAGTCCATGCTCGCCAACCGCTGCAAGCGGCTCAAAGGACGCGGCGGTCCCGGAGACAGATCGCGATCAAAATCACCACTCGATCGCGTGCTCGACCGTGGTGTGGGCTCGGGCAAATCGGGCATCATATCTCGCAGCCGCGTGCCGTGACTCAATCGTTGCAGAGACTTTAACAACTTTGGCGAATCCCTCGCCGCGAGCCGCGACGAGTTTGACACTTTTGCCAAGTCTCCCACGGTTTCTCTCGACTTCGTCACGTACTCTTTCACTTGTTCTAAACACTCTAATAAACCATCCGTGGCCTCGATGATCGCCTGGCGCGTCATCTCTCTCGACTCTCCCCCCATGCTCGCGCTCAACGAACTCTCCCCGCTCGCGTTCGCGACGGTGTCCGCGTGATGATGGACGCGGCCGACGACGCTGGCCAAGCTCACCTGCAACTCATTCAACGCGTTCACTCGCCCATCGATGATCACTCGCGCGCTCGCGCTCGGAAGCGCAAACTTCGCGTCCGTCCCGTTCAACGCCGCGCGCGCGTGACACCACAAACGATACGCCCCCTCCCTCGCGAGCGCCACGAAATTCCTCGGCCCCGTGTTCAGGAGCAAAAACCGCGCCTGCCCGCTCGGCCGATCTCGCAGCACCTCCCAAAAGCTCAGCGAGCTCGCGCACCGGTGTAAATCAAACAACAACTCCCGACTCATGTCTTGCGCGAAAAACAGCGTCGCTCGCGCGGCGTGTCCGAGGTCGCTCGCCTCGCTCGCCTCCTCCGCCCTGCCGTCGTCGCCGTCGAGCGCCGCCGACACCGCGAACGCGTCCCTCCACCACACCGCGCTCGCTCCCGTGCGTCCATCCTTATCGAAGAACACCGGCAGCGATTTCACGCGCGCGCCGCGCGCGCGCATCCTCGCGCGCGCGCGCGTCGCTCGTTTTTGCATCTCCTTGGCCACGTCCCAAAACGACCCGTACTCCCCTCGGTCCCGGCGCCGCTCTCGCTCGGCGTCCAGCGCGTCGCGCGCGACGTCCCTGAACAACCGCTTCACCGGCGGTCCATCGCGCGCCATCGCGCGAGGCCTCGCGCGCGCGCCGCGCTCTGCCGTCGCGCGTCCCGCTCGGACGACGCCGCCGTCCCGCGCGCGTCCCGCACCGCGCGACGCGCGCGCCCGCGATGCGCGCGTCGTCGACGGCGTCGACGGCGTCGACGGCGTCGTCGCGCGAGCGCGCGGACGGCGCGCGCGCGCGCGTCGCCGTCGCGCTCGGTCGACCGCTGCGACCGAACGCGCGACGCGCGACGCTCGAGACGCCGCCGATCGACGTCGACGCGCGCGCGGTGACGGCGTGCGCGACGATCGATTACGAGCGCGACGTCGTCGCGGCGCGCGTCGACGCGCGCGCGCTCGGGGAAGCGCTCGCGCGGCTGCGCGAACCGCTCGTGGTCAGGGGCGGCGCGAAGGCGTGGCGCGCGAGCGAGCGGTGGACGCTGGAGACGCTCGTGCGAGATTACGGCGATTGGACGTGCGACGTGCGCGTGATGGCGAAGTCGGCGACGAGCGACGCGCGGGAGTTCGTGTACTGCGAGGCGTCGCACGAGGCGGTGCGAGAGGGAAAGTTCGCGGCGCCGAGCGAGACGGCGACGATGGATTTCGCGGCGGCGGCGGCGAAAGTTTTGCGATGGGGCGGCGATGGGGCGTACGTGCAGTCGAAACTATCGCAAACAATGACGCTCGAATGCGTCGGGGGATTGAGCGATGCGTTCGGCGCGCTCGGTGAGGAGTCGCAGGAGCGCAGGTTGTGGCTCGCGCTCGCCGGGTCGGTGTCGCCGATGCATTTCGACGCGTCGACGAGCACGTTGGTCCAAGTCGGCGAAGGAACGAAGCGCATGCTTTTGTATCAACCGTTCGCGCTTTCTGCGATTGACTTGTATCCGAATTGGCATCCTCTTCGTCGACGAGGAAGACGCTTCGCGCCGCGTGCCCTCGTTAGAGAGGCTATCATCGCGCCAGGAGACGCGCTCATTTTCCCGCCGCGCTGGGCGCACTACACCGAAAGTTGTGGCGATCGTGTGTCCGCATCGGTTACGCAACGATTCAAGCGCAGTTGCGGTGTGAAGTACAGCGATGATATCGCAGGAAAATTTCAACGCTGGGCGAATAATCGCGACAGACCCAATGCGCTAGCGCGTCTTGTCTCCAGCGGGCTCGTGGAGTCTGACGTCGGCACGGTTTTGCCACGCAACCCACGCACGGGTGAAGTGATGCCGATCGATCCGAGTGGTTGGAAAAGATCGACAAATGTTGAGTGGCGCACTGCGGCGATCGAGTGCGCGACGATGATCAAAGAATACATCGCAGAGGGAGATTTAATTGGGATTTATAGTCGTGGTTCCGTGGCAAATGGAACCGCGCGCAAGAATATTTCTGACGTTGACTTGATCGTCATCACTCGTCAACGCGGATTGGACGAAGATTTCGTGCGCGACGATTTAAAGCAACGGTGGCTACCTCGTCACGCACACATGGTGAAGAAGTGTGATGTTCGTTTTGAGTACGTCGCGTCGGAAGCAGAAATTGCAACGAGTGCTTCGGTGGATACTTTTGTCATCGCGACGCAAAGCGTAACCATTTTCGGATCACCCCTTCCAACTTCCCTGCCGTCGAGCGCGCGAATTCCAAAGCCTCGAATCTTGGAAAGTGTGCACAACGACGTCGACGCCGCGATTCGGCATGGTTCAGAACGCTCGCTCACGTGGGCGTTGAAACGTCTCATCAGGGCGTCCTACGAGAAGTATGCTTTGCCCATCGATGGTGTCGAGTACACGAGAGATTTGTATCATTGCGTCAGATTAGCACTGCTACACGCGAATGTTGATGTCACGAGCGAATTGACGACGGCCCTCGTGCTCTGCGTGCACTCACCTCGCGAGGTGTACGGCGACATCTTGTGGAGAGCGCTGACCGAAGCCCTTTGTCGTCGCTTAATAGCTGCGCTGAGTTGTAATTGAATTATGTTGTTTTTGTTTTTGTTGCAAAGCGTACGTATTGTAGGTTTCTAGGTTGACCTACATTTGCGCGAGGATAGCGCTCAAGGCCTCCGCGTCGAGGCCCTTGAGTTCGCTCACGAATTGGGCGACTTGCGCGGCGCGTCCCTTGACCATGACATCCGCCATCACCTTATCAGAGCTGTTTTCAAGCAACGCGGCGACCGCACGGTCGTCGTTCGCGTTGACCCCCGAAGCAGCGATGGCATCTTCGACGAGAGCTTCGACTGACTTGTCGAGCTCGACGTCGCCAAGCTGCTCCTTGATCCTACTTGCTAACGCGTCCACGGCAAGTCTGCGCGTGAGCCTACCGTGGAAATAGCGGCGAGCATTTTGCCACTCGACGACGTCTCGAATGACTCCCTTGGCCTTCATGCGACCACTGCGATCGTGGAGATCGGCGAACTCGTGCGCAACTTGCGTGTACATTGGCAAGAGGCTCGCTTCCCGCTTCTTGATCTCATCCTTGTTCTTTTCCGGATCCTCAGTCAAGTTGGCGAGGATCGGGTCCAACCGGTGCATCGCGGCGATCTGATCCTTTGAGCGGAACTTGACTTCGCAGATACCTGGCGGTTCGAGGATACCACCTCGAGATTCCTTATCCGCGTACATCTCCATTCTCGCTTCGTTGATGGTCGGGTCGACGACGACCCATGCACCACCTCGAAGCTCACCGTTCGGCGGAATGTAGACAAACACCGGATGGCGGTACACTCGAAGTTCATCGACAATCATGGCACCGAACTTCAAGATCTCTCCGTACATGTCCCGGGTACCGCCGCTGAAACCACGCCAGTTGGCAAAGATGAAGAGAGGCAAGTTTTCGGCGTTGTTGAAATCTCTGATAGCAGTCGCAGTCTTGTGAGCGCTGTCGGGGAACCACACTTGACCAGCTTGAGCCAAAACCGCTTCGCGCGATTCCGGGTTGGCGGGGTCGGCGGGGATGCGTTGCTCCATCAAGCGAGTTTCGACGGCAATGACACCGCAAGGAATACCACCAAGACGCGCTCGACCGGTGACGACGGACTTACCCCAATCAGGCAACGTCTCAGTCCACGAGTTCACATCGAAGAAACCCTTAGCAAAAGCACCGTTCGACTGCACACCCGCAAGCATGTTGCGAGGATCGTACGGGGTCTTCGTCGGCATGAAATCAATGTCGCGATCGACCGGATCAGACGTGCGAAGCGCGGGCGCTTGCGACTTGGACGTGGCCGGAGTGTACGACAACCACTTCAAGATGGACCGAACGCCCTCTTGGTCGTCAGACACTTGCAAGTGAGACACACCATTTGGCATCATGACTTGCGGGCCGCCAAGCTGATCTTGGCTCGTGTAAACTTCACGGCCGAGCAGCTTGTTCAACGCCAAGTAACCGGTGAGGATGAGCGGACCATTCGTCATTTGAATGTTACGCTGGCCCAAGCGGCACAGGTAGGCACCGATACCGACGGATCGACCGGTGACGTAAGACAACGTGAAGGCGTCGGCGTACGCGGCAGATTGCTCGCCGGCAATCATACCGGAGCCTCGCAAGTTTTCGACACCGATGCCATGAATTTGACCGATGATGTCGGTAAGCTTCATACGAGTTTCACCACCCTCGACGATCTCTTCCGCCGCGACGGTACCTTCCGGGAACGCCTTGTAATCGTCCGGGGTGAGGTAGAGGTACTTGAAACCCATGCCTGGATTGGAATCATCAATCCACGCAATCTTGAAGTACGGCTTGAGTTCCTCAACGAGACCGATGCGCGCGCCGGAGTTAGACGCGATGTAAACTCGCGGCAAGCCCAAGTTGCGCGCATACTTGGAAACGGCGTCGTAGACATCGTCTTCCTTGACACCGAAAGAACCAGACATGTAGGTGCAATCGTTACCGACGATGACAATTTCGCGGCCTTGGGGGTACTCGGGCGTTTTCATGAAGCAATGCCAGCCAACCATGCCGACGTTGTTCGATCCCGCCGGGCGTTGTTCCTTCGTGAGCACTCCATCCTCGCCTAGGACGAGTTCGGAAGCACTGAAGAATTCACTCGGCATCGTACCACCGACATCGGCGATGTGAGCCCGCCAGTCAAGAACCAAGGCCTTTTCGAAAAGGCCAAGGAAGTCGAAAATGTAAGTCGTGCCGATCGCACGGGCCACGGCGCGCTTTTGTTGCAGGGCACCCGGTTGCGGATACGGCTCAAGGAAGCACGCTTGCTCTTCACCGTTCGGGCCGAGCATGCAGAACTGTTCGGCCTTGCCTGTCGTCGGCTCCAAATACTCCTTGTACATGTCAACCTTCAACCACTGGCCGGACATGGAGGTGGCCATGAGACGAAGCGGCACCTTCTCCTTGCCGACGCGGACGCGGATCTCAATTTCATCCACTCGTCGCGCGAGCAAAGACGCAGACTCGCGGCTGATGAAGTCAGCGAGCTTGTTCTTCAGAGAAGAGATGGCAACGGAGAAGTTTTGTTCTTCGAAATGCGGCAAGAAGTTGACGTAAATTCTGGACGAGGAAGCACCCTTGGCTCGGCTGTCCATCAGAGACAGAGACAACGCTTCGACGGCCTTGTCAAGAACACGCTCCAGCCCGCCTTCCATGACATCCTTGGAGTGAGAGAGACGGCGCAACAACAAGTGCTTTGCCGGACCGCGCCGAGCACCGACCGAAGACTCACCGACGTACATGTGAAGATCACGGTTCACAGTCGGGAGACGAGTCAGGCCATAGTTCTCGAGACGAGCGAGTTCGAGAAGGTGAGCGACAGTGGGTCGCTCACCGCGGTACAACAAGTCTTCCTTGAAATCCTTGGAAGAGTGGAACGTGTAGTACGACGGAAGCTCGAGGTTAGCATACGCGAGAACGTTCACGAACTTGATGCCCATCGATTCAAGACGCGGCTTTTGCGTCGCGATGAAGGCCTCAAGATCACCCGGCAATGATTCGTCGGCGCTTTGTTGGCAAATCGCCACGTGAAGGACGTGCATTTGGTCGTTCGAAGCGCCGGCCGCCTTGATGGTGGCATCAAGTCGGTCCAACATGGCGGTGAAACGCGACTTGGCCTCCACGACGTTGTCCACGCGCGCCAAGAGACCGCATCGGAGCGGGCTCTCATCCGGGAAAGTGTTGAACTTGAACTGCCAGCTGATGGACGTCATGCCATCATCGCGCGACACCGCGGTGCTGAGCACGTTGTGCGCACGGAAAACACGCTTGGCGTACACTTCAAGGGCAGCATCCTGCACCTTTTCATCCTTGTCCGCGAAGAGCGCAGGCAACAAATCAACGGCGAGAGTCGGCGACTCAACCAGAGACTGGAGATCACCCGCGCTCGCCTTGCCCCAGGCGCGCGACAACGGTTGCGAGCCGACGAGAATCTTCTTCAATTCTTCCAAGCGCTTGTCAATAGACGGCAAGCGACGCTCGATGAGAATGTTGGAAGCGACGACAGCGATATCGCCGTATTCGTTACCGCGAAGCTTAGAGAGAGCTTCGATATTTCCACGTAGAGAGTCGGAGATCGGGGCGTGATCATCCGCCCATGAAATCGGACCTCGAGAAAGAACTCGCTGCGGCAAAGTCGGCGCTTGCTTCAAAAGCGACAAGATGAGATCTTGACGCTGCTTGGATCGCATGTGCGCACGAACTTGATTCAACACCGGAGTCAAGTTGCTGCTGTTCGAGCGAATCAATTGCTGCATGACGGCATCCATCGGCTTGCCTGCAAACACGCTTTCGACGCTAAGGTAACGTTGAATGATTTGCTCGAGCACAGTCGTCGCTCGTTCCCATCGGCCTTGATCTGCCGGAAGAGCAGTGAGGCAGTTGAACAAGTCAGAAACACATTCATCCGCGTCGAGCTCATAACCGTCCAAGAGTAAGTTCACTCGCGCCACGGCGGCTTCGAGAGCTTCCTCCGGACCCGCCGGAGCAGACGCATCGACGGGGATGCGAAGCGCACCAGAGAACGTGCTGATCTTCTTCACCTTGCTCGGATCCTTCAACTCAAGCGACGCAAGCAAGTCACCGGCTTCGATAACCGCGCCAGCGGACTTGGCATGAGACACCTTGCCGCTTTCAGTGGCGATGAGGGGCATAACCATCTTCATCGCTTCGACTTCGGCGAACGGCTTCCCAGCGACGACTTCAGCACCGTCGTCTTGGAGGAAGCGAATGAGCTTACCGGTGACGTCGGTGCGAAGTTCGGATGGGTCGAAAACGTTCGGCAGTAACCACGTTTGACCGTCAAGAATCATTCTCAAGCCAAGCGGTTCCTCGAGACCCTCGATCTCGTGTTGTTCACTACCGAAAGTACCGACGAGGGCGCCATCCGCACGCTCGCGAAGCTTGGCTTCAATCTTCTGGCCTTCCGGAGTGACAATGCAGAAACTGTCCGGGCCCGGTCGAGTCACTTCAAAAGAATACTTGGTGTCCTGGTACGTGATTTCGACCGGAAAGCGAATCATCTTGTCGACACCTTGCACAGACACTTGACCCTTTTGCCAGAACTCTGTAAAGGCGCTCTCTTCAGCCTTCGCCATGTTGAAAGCACGGAACAAAGCAGCACCGATCACAATCATGTGCGGGTCTTGCTTATTGGCGATTTCCTTCTTCGCGATCAACCCGTCCAACCAAGAGGTGTCGATGGTATTATCCTTGAACTCACCCGTTTCGAGAAGCTGAACCAAGTACTCGACGGCAGTGCGGATTTCACCGCGCACGACCATGCCCTTGAGAGCGAGCACGAGCGCCTTGCGCGCTTCGTTGCGAGTTTTGCCGGATGCAAAGATGTGACCGAACTGGGAATCAGCAAACTCGTGCACGCCACCATTGGCGCCTACAGAGAAGTAACCCCACACGTTGGGCGTAGACTGGAACTGCACGCGCTCGATGCCACCTGACGTCGGCTTGAAACCTTCATCCGGGTTCTCCGCGGTGATACGCGCCGCGATGACGTGAGTTTGCGGCAAGATGTAATCTTCTTCCATGAAGTCAATGCTGTCCGTCGTCTCCGTGTCACGCCCGTAAAAGGTTCGAATTTCCGGGATGCGATGAAGCGGAATACCCATGGCAACTTGCAACTGCGTCGCGGGAAGGTTGACGCCGGTGATGCCTTCCGTCACCGGGTGCTCGACTTGCAAACGCGGGTTCAGTTCAAGGAAGAAGTACTTGTCCGTTGCTGCGTTGTACAAGTATTCAACCGTACCAGCACCAATGTAACCAATATTCTTCGTCAAACGCTGCGCCGCCTTTTCCATTTCTCTGAAAATTTCCGGCTTGGCAATCGTCGGAGGACCTTCCTCAAAGATCTTCTGGAATCGACGCTGCGTGGAGCAATCACGACCGTTCAAGGCGATAGCATTACCGTACTCGTCACCGACAATTTGCACTTCCAAGTGACGCGCCTGCGTACAAAGCTGCATCATGAACATCGGCGAGCCCGGGACTTCAGCCTTCACTTGCTCAAAGTTCGTTCGAAGCTGCTCTTCATCCGCGCTCATACGAATACCCTTACCACCACCACCTTCAGACGCTTTCAACATGACCGGGAAACCGATGCGTTTCGCCGCCGCGACGCACTCCTCGACCGTCGTGACCATCGCCTTGTTGAAAATTTCATCCGGAATCGTTCCCTCTGCCGTCAATTCTGCGACGAGACCGTCGCCAGACCACGGAATGGACGGCACCTTGGCGGTTTGCGCCAAAATATTGGCCGCAATCTTATCGCCTAGCACGCTCATCACCGGCGCAGTCGGGCCGATGAATTGCACGCCGATCGCCTTGAGCGCAGTCGGCAGCTTCGGATTCTCCGAAGCGTGACCCCACCCCGGCCAAACCGCGTCGACGCCTTCCCGCTTGGCGATCTCTGTGATCAAAGGCACGTTGGCGTAGTTGTTCTTGTTCGAACCACCCGGGACCTCGACGTAGTCATCCGCGAAACGAATAAACTCGGCGTTCGCCGCGAGGTCCTCCGGGGTCGCCATGGCCAAGAATTGAATCGCGTTTTCATCCCCAAACGTGTTGAACGCCCAACGCCGCATCGACAGAATGCTCTTCGTCGCCGCCATACCGTTATTCGCGATCAACACCTTACGAATCACCCGTTTCCCTCCTCTTTCAGCCACATACTTGGCCAACGCATCCGCGCTCGACGCCGAAGCCGTGCTCGCCGCCGAATCCGCCACGGCTTCGCGCGCCTGCGCGTCGCCGCGCTTTGTCGCGCGCGCCACGACGACGCGTCGCGCCGAGTCCGCCCTTCGCACGCACGCGCGCGCCGACGTCCCCCTCTTCACGTCACCCAAAACTACGCGCGCCCGCACGAGTTCGCACCCTCGTCAGTCTTCCTCTCTTCGCGTACGCGGCCGCGACCTAGGTTTCATCCACTCCACCTTATCGAATAACGGGATGTCGTTGGTTTCGATCGCGCGCGATCGCTCGTCGTCTCGCGCTCGCGCTCGCGCTCGCCGCGCGCTCGCGCTCGCCGCGCGAACAAAAACGTACACTTCGTCTTCGTCGATACCGCACGCGCGGCACCGCACGCGCGCTGCGTCGCGGGCGCCATCTGTGATTCGCGCGCGCGCGGCGTGAGTCACGGGGTTCGCTTTTCGCGCGTCGCGCCTCGCTCTTCGCGCTTCGCCCGCGCGCGCGCGCGATCGCCCGTCTTCGTCGCTTCGCGCGCGCGACGCGCGAAATATTTTCGCGTCGACGCGCGCGGTCCGCGCCTCGCGACGGGCGTCGCGCGCGCGTCGCGCGGCGCTCGACGCCGCGCGCCGGAGGTCACGCGCGGCGTCGCCTCGCGTCGTTCGTCCGACGACGCGACGACGCCGCGCGATCGTCGCGACGCGCGATCGGTCGCGCGCGTTCGCGCGCTCGCGTTCGCGCGAGGTTCGCGCGCACCGTCGCCGTCGCGCGCGTCGCGTTCGAGTGTGGCGATCCGCGGTCGGGCGCGCGACCTCGCGACCTCGCGATTTTCATAAATCAGTAAATCGCGCGGGCGTCGTACGCGAGCGCGTCGGAGCGCCATGAAGCGCGACGTTATCCGTCCGCGCTGACGGGGCATCGCGCGCGGTCCGTGTTTCGTTTTTTCAAATATGTGTCCGTGTGTGACGTCGTTCGTCGGTCTCGCGAAGCGTCCCGCCCGGCGCGCGCGCGCGCCAGAGCGGCGCGGCGCGCGCGCGTCGGCGATGCGGGCGTCGGCGCGGGCGCGCGCGCGTTCCGCGACGTCGCGCGCGACGCGGACGCCCCCCCCGTCGTCGCGCCCGCCGTCCCCGCGCGCGCGGCGCGGACGCGCGAGCGACGCGCGCGAAGTCGCGGCGAGCGATGGGTTCGCGCGCGCGCGACGGCGGGGGGAGACGCGCGCGCTAGGTACGAAATTTCGACGAGTTGGGACGATTACGACGACGAGGCGGACGACGAAGACGAAGGCTCGGACGAGGCGCTGGACGATGGGGAGGCGGAGGAAGAGGAGAGCGCGGCGGCGATCGTCGCGGTGGACGTCGTCGCGTCGCCGGAGTCGGTGTGGGCGTGTTTGGCGAGAGGGGAGAATTTGTCGGAATTCGTGCCGACGCTGCTCGTGGCCAAGCGCGGGCCGAAGCAATACGGATCGACGGAGACGGAGGTGCGATTGCTCGCGATGGATTACACGCTGTTCACGCCGAGAATGCTGAATACGGTGAGTGTTCGGATCGTGGATAAGTCGAAGGGGCCACCGAACTGGGAAAACGGACCGGCGAAGCTTGGATTTTTGGCGAGAAACGTCGACGAGCGAAGCGATTTCATGCTCGTGGGATCGTTTTGTATTCGGCCTATTTTTGGCGAATCGTACAAGTGCAGATTGGAGTACAGGGCTGAGTTGAGGCCGACGAATTATGAAGTTCCAGCTGCTGTCCTGCGCAGGGCGGTGGAGGAGAGCTTTCCCTTCGTCATCGCGAGCGTGACAAAGCAGGCGGTGAAGAGAGACCAACGACGACTGCGGTCGCCGGGATTCCTGCCTCAGCTCGAGACCCCTTTCGGGGCGTCAAGAGAACTGGCGAAGAAAGCGGACGATTCTTTAGTACCGAGCGGATATCTCGGATTGAGTGAGGTCAACGTCCCGACGCAAAACTCGGGATCGAGTGAGGACGAGGAGACGCCGGATGCCACCAAAGCCGCCGCGGTGCGGATGCGTCCGCGCGGCGACACAGCCAAAGCCTCAGAGGCACCGAAGAGCTGGAGAGCTATCGGTGGTGGTGCGCAAGGAGAGAAATGGTTTTCAAGCGATATTACCCCGTTTGAAAATCCAGGCTCGCTCGAGGTGCACATGCGACGGTACGATACGGACAGTTTGTTGCACAGACGCGCGCTGGCGGCGGTTCGCATCGAGGCGCCGCCGGCGTTGGTGTGGGATTTGTTGACGAATTACGAAAACATGCCAAAGTTCATGCCGCATCTCATGCACACTGAGTACATTCAAAGATACAACGCCGTCGAGCGTGAGGCGTCCGAAACGATCAAACGATTACGTCTCAGGCAAGTCTTCGTAAAATGCGAGCTCTTTCACGCCATCGAAGAGTCGACGGCGATGGACGTCGTGCAGAAGGACGACCGCACCGAGTTACAGTTTCGCGTGTTACAGAACCCGAAATTCGGCGCGCTTCAAGGTAAATGGCTCGTCGTTCCTACCGAAGACTCCGCAGCCACGGTGTTGAAATTCGCCATCGAGGGCGTCGTGAGTAATCCGGGGACCGATGGGACGGTGAAAAAGGTGGACCCGCTCAACGAGCGCATCGTGTTTGAAGAGATTTCAACCATGCTCAAACAAGCGAGAGATTTCATGGAAGGTATCGCGAGTAAAGAGGTGCAGTCGTACGGGAACATCAATATCAAAGTCGCCGATCTTGTGCTGAAAGGCGCCGGGATGTCCGTCGACGAGGAAGACGCCGTCGACGAGCAAATCGTCGGCGCGCTCGACTCTGAAGCCACCGACAACCAAGATGAACAGATACAAGCGTTGAAGCGCGAACTCACCACTCTCGGCTTCGGCGAGAACAAGTGCATGCCGACGCGAGAACAGTTACGCGGCGGCCGCCACTGGGACGCCATCCAGCAAATCGAAAGCCTCGGCGGTTTCGTAAAGGTGGCGCAACTTCTAGATTGGTCGGGCGCGAAGACGCGCCCGCGTGGGTATTGGACACTGCGAACGTTGGAGTTGGAGATCAAAGACTTCATCGCCAACACGGAGGATCGTAATGTTCGACGGAATCCTCGAAGGATGCCGTCTCAGAAATCTTTGCGCGACGCCGGGCGATCGGATATCGTCAACGCACTCAAGCGTTTCGGCGGCGCCGAGAAAGTGGCGGCGAGCATGGGTCTCGAATTCGGCACGAACAAGCGTTCGTCCGCGAGCGCGCGCGGCGGCGGCGGCGATTAGAATTTAGCGAGCAGCAATTTTAGAGCGTTGTGTGATTTATATTTTCCATTCGGAATCAGATGAAATACGTGAACACGTCGCCCTCCGAATCAATCTTCGTCGGATACACCGCCAACGGCACGGGCGTCGCCGCCTTCTTGAGCCCTCCCAAAAATTTGCGCATCATGTTATTTTGCGGGCACCACGTGATCACCTCCCCCGTGGCCAAGTCGTACTCCGTGCCGTCGAGCGGCACGCGAATCGCCGCCCCGCTCGGTCCCTCGAACAGCTCCCCGTCGATGAGCGGATACTGATACGCCGTCGAGTTACACGCCGTGATGAAAACCATCGATCCATACTTCACCATGCAAAAGTTCCCATTCGCCAGCAACAGCGCCTTGATCGGCTTCTCCTCGAGTTCGCTCACGTTGCCCACCTTAATCCACTTATCCCGCGCGCTCGACGTCGTCCCCATCGGTCTCCGCTCGAACTGCGCCCCCCCGTCGCGCGACCCCCCGGCGCGCTTCTTCTCACTCTTCTTCCCATCGCCCGCGCTGAACTCGTCGTCCAGGATGTCCCCGATCCCTCGTCGCTTCCCCGCGCGCGCGTCGACCGCGCGCTGACGTCGACCATCGCCCCGCGCGCGCGCGCGTCTCGCGCGCGCGTCGCGCGTCGCGTCGCCGCGCGCGCGCGTCGTCGTCGTCATCGTCGTCGTCATCGTCGTCGCCGTCGTCGCCATCGTCGCGCGCGTCGCGTTCTCGCGTCGCGTTCTCGCGTCGTCGGCGTCGCGATTCGTCGCGTCGCGCTCTGCGCGCGCGCCCATCGTCGCGCGCGCGCCCATCGTCGCGCGCGCGCCCATCGTCGCGCGCGCTTCGCTCGCTTATTCGCGCGCGCGCGCGCCGTCCGCGCGCCTCTCGCGCGCGGCGCGCGAGACGCGCCGACGTGCGCGCGAGTCGTTACATCGCGACGCGACGATCGACGCCCGCGCGACGCGCGCGCGGCGCCGAGACCGCCCGCGATGGCGCGCGCCGACCGCGCGCCGCGCGACGCGACGGCGCGCGCGCCGAGCGCGCGCGCCGGGCGACGGATGATCGTCAAGGAGTTCGCGCTGCGCGAGTGCTTCGCGACGCTGGACGCGAGCGCGCGCGGGACGATCGTCGTGCGCGCGTTCCTGGATCGACTGCGCGCGGACGCGGCGATGACGGACGCGCTGCAGGACGCCACGGAGGCGTTCACGACGACGGAGATGCTGGACGGGGTGTTCGACGCGCTGGAGGAGGCGGCGACGCGGACGGTGGGGGTGGAGGAATTCTTGGAATTGTTCAGAATCAGCGCGAT
>JACLAB010006773.1_pt1 | contig 18516 bp, 19 predicted proteins | sample 8027921 | NCBI WGS metagenome assembly JACLAB01 (sample SAMN15725117, study PRJNA655200) | protist metagenome | isolation source: fluorescence activated cell sorting (FACS) single amplified genomes of... | place: USA: West Boothbay Harbor, Gulf of Maine | collected 2000-07-19 | reverse complement strand
GACATTGGCGAAGGCGACGGAGAAGGCGCGACGATTAACATTCCATTGCCCCCGGGGAGCGGGGACATTGCCGTGCTCACCGCGGTGGAAGAAATATTAATGCCCGCGGCGAAGCGTTTTCAACCTGAAATTATCATCGTCAGCGCTGGGTACGATGCGCATTGGCGCGATCCGCTCGCTGGGTTGACGTTTCGCACTGGCACGTACCATCGCTTGTGCGCGGCGTTGAAATCCATGGCGAACGAATTGTGCGGCGGGAAGATTGTATTTTTACTCGAAGGCGGATATGACCTGGTGGGGTTATCCGAGGGCGTCGCTGATTCGTTTCGTGCGCTTTTAGGCGAAGATAGCACGGATGTGGGTGACATTCCGGGCTTGCGCGACGAGCCCATGGACAAGGTGCGAAGAGTCATCGACGAATGCAAACGCATGCACCAAGTATGAGATAGACGATATAAGATTCATGTAACTGGTACATTTATTTATTGCGCGCGCGCGATATCGCACACTTCGCCGTTGATTTGTATGTACGAAAGATTGAGCGCGCGTCGCGCACGCGCGCGAGTATTGAATCCAATCCTCCGAGTAGAGTACAGCGCCAACGCGCCGTCGTACCCACGGTCGCGCAATCTGAACATCCGCTCGCCGCTCGAATCGTACGCAATCGATGCAGATGCGCCGTATGCCGAGTTTGAGTACAACATGACGTCGGGTGAGGAAAATTTGAAGAGAATTTCCCAACCGTTTGAGATGTCGGCTCCCGACGTTAAGACGACGTACACGTCCATGCCGAATTCGTATGAACCATCAGCCTGGGGTGATTGCCAGCGCACGTTCGTACGCGCAACGCATCGTGACCATGGCGGCGGTGGCGACGGTGGTGGCGATGGCGGCGGCGATGGCGGCGGCGATGGTGGCGACAACGTCGGCGGCGACGGCGCCGATAACGGCTGATTCCGCGTGGCGAGATACGTCCCGAGCGGATTATTCATCACCACCCCGTCAATCTCAAACGGCTCATCGGCTAAAATACGCAACACTAATGTCGATGTCGCATCTAACAATTTCATCGCCTCGCGTTTCCCCGCGCTCGTCGCCTGAGGATCTCCGAGCGTCTTGGCCGCGCGCCGAACCGCATTCGGCTCGGCGACGTCCACCGCCGCCTCCACATTCTCCGCACACGCCCCCCAAAATCCATCCTCCGCGCGACACCACATCACGCCTGTATCTCTATACGGCACACACGCGCTCGCAACCGTTCGCCCATCACCACCGACATCGAACCGATCGAGACACCGTCGTCCATCCGTGGTGTACCATGTGGCATGCACGCGACGCAAGTCACATGTCCACGCCAGCACCAGCGCGCACGTCACCGCCAACCGCGCATCAGCCCGTCGCGCGCCATTCACCGTATTGCGTCGCGCCATCGCCCGCGTGCGTCCGCGCGTCGCCGTCGTCGTCGCCGAATGCCGCGACATGTGACGTCACATGTCACAAATGTCACATGAAGAAACTCTGTGTCCCTCAACACTCCGACGTCATTCGTCGAAGATGACCGCCGCGGAGGCGTACGAGCGACAGTGCGTGCGCGAAGTCATCGCGCGATTGAAGCGACAGCGCGCGACCGCAGACGCGGACGACGGCGACGACGACGACGACGACGCGCGACGCAATAAAGCGTTAAAGATTGATGATTTAAAACTAGCTGTCGCTCGGGACGTCGCGTGGGCGCGCCGCACGGCGGCGGCGGCGATGTCTCGAGGTGACGACGATGACGATGACGATGATGATGATGATGACTTTGCGGGCATGCGCGAAGAAGATGTCGAACGGGCGTTGGTTGCTATGCAAGACGCGCTCGAACGCGCGCTCGAAGAGGAGGAACGCGAACGCGCGCTCGCCGCCGCGGAGGCGTATGATGACGATAGTGCGTCGTTACAACACGCCATCGATGCGTTTGAGCGATGGAATTGCCGCGATGGTGTGAGCGGTGACGACGACGGTGACGACGATGACGACGGTGACGACGATGACGACGATGTGTTGTGTCCCGCGTGTTTGACGAGGAAAGTTTTAGCAAACCGACACGTTTTATTTTGCGCGTGCGGTGATTTTCGCTTAGCGCGTCGGGACGAGAACGTTGGTTTGCGGTATTTGAAGACGCAGCTCGCGGCGGTGTTTGATGCGCACGCCGCTCGCATGCCGGCGTGTGGTCGAGGTGGCGCTGGATTGGCGTTTCGCGTCCGCGACGCGTACGGCATTGACGCGTTGTACGCCCGGTGCGACGCGTGCGAGTTTTTTGAGGTTGTCATGTAGTCAAGCATAGTATTTTGAACGCCAGTAGACGTAGACGTATTAGTAGCAGAGATAGCAATAGCAATAACAGCGGTAGCAGCAGCGATAGATGTGATTTATATGATGTTTTACACGGATGGATGTGATGCGTAGCTATACACGGGCGCATGTTTTTCAAGGCGCCGACTCCGCTTTGGCGTTTGTAATTTCTTCTCGCGCGTCGTCAAAGAGCTGAATCAACACCTCAGGTGCGATTGGATCGACGTTCATGCGCTGTACGTGATAGGTGATGTTTTCTTCGCTATACCCGAGCGCGAGACCGACGAGAATTTGTTCTCTCGCGCCGGCGATGGGGCGCGCCGCTTGCGCGCCCATGCGCGCCAGTAACCTCGCCACGCCCGCGTATCCTTTACGATAGACCACGCCTGTGATGCCTTGACCATCGGGATATGTGCACTTCGAGAGCTCGATGCCAACATCAGGATCGTTTCTAAGCACGTCCTCGAGTACTTGCGCCGCGTACGGCGCGAAGACGCTATCGCCCACGTCGCACTTTGGTTGCCAGCTCGCGTCGCTCGCGAGCTGCGTGAGCACCACATTTTTCGCACCATGCTTCAACGCCAATAATTCACCAGCCATTTTCGTCGCGCGCTCGCGATCGTCAATCACGATGCGCCGCGAATGTGCGCCTTCGCCCGCCGTCCACGCCGACGGGTTCGCCCGCGTGGCGTCCTCGAGCATCTCATACGTCATCACGCTCTCCACATCCGTCACCAGCGTCGCCACATCATCCTCGCGCTCGATCATTCTCGCATACGCATCGCACGCCGCAACGTATTCGCTCAAATCTTTCGCTCCACCGAGCGATAACCACTCGGCGTCGCTTGAAATTTGCGTTCCGGCGACGCCGATGCGCGCCTGATTCGACTTGCCTTGATCTAAAATCCTCGTCAACTTCCCATCGAGCTCGCCGCTCACTAACCTCCGCCCACCCGCGGATAAATCTCCACCGCGCACAACGAACCATCGCGTTCGGAGTCGCGATAACGTCCCCGCGGCGTCGCGTCCGCTTCCATCCGCGGCTTCGGCGGTTACGCGGAGCAAATCACCCACGCGCGCGCCGTTGAGCACCGCGCGCGTGCGATCGAGCGCAAAGCTCGACAGCGTCGTCGTCGCACTCGTCGTCGTCGTCATCGTCGGCATCGTCGTCGTCGCCCCCGACTCCCCCGCACTCGTCGTCGTCGTCATCGTCGTCGCGTTCATCGGTCCAACGCTGTTGCTCGTCGACGTCGCATTCGACGCCCTGTGCGGCGGCGCATACTTCTCCAACGGGTCCACGCTCGGCTCCGTCGACGACGACGACGCGCACGTGCGCGTTTTCCGCGATCTCGCCCGCACCGCGCGCGACGGCGCGCACACGGGCGCGCGATGAGTGATGGGTGAGATCATGCAATCCAAATTGTTGCGTCACTCTGTGACGACTTTGTTTCGATGCGGTCGCCGTAGACGACGTCGCGCGCGATCATCCGCGCGGTCGAGGCGATGCGCGCGTTCATCGTCGCCATCGCCATCGCGGTTTGCGCGTGCGTAAAGGCGCGAGAGGCGTCGCACGGGGGTGTTGATTACGACGCCGTGCGTCAGGCGTTTGCGACGTTGCGCGCACCGATGACGACGCCGTGCGACGTCGCGGACGTGCAGCGTGCGTTCCGCGCGCGCGCGTTGGACGTGCATCCAGATAAGTTTGCGTCGGCGGCGCGGCGGCTCAGGCGGCTCGAGCGAGGCGAGGGCGAGGGCGATGGGAAGTTTATAGACGTCGTGGAGGCGTACGCGACGGCGCGCGAGGCGTGCGCGTCGGGACGGATGTTTCCGCCCGCGCGCGCGCGCCTCGGTGTGGTGCATCGCGTCAGAACGTTCGCGCGTGAATGGATGTACGCGCGTAAGCGTTCGTGGGACCACGCGCGCGAGTTTGTGTATCGAAAGTTTGCAGAGACGACGCGGCGGCGAACGCCTCGACAAAGCGTACGACGCGTCGTCGACGACGTCGAAGACGTTTCGCCGGACGACGCCGACGACGTGGGTGGTGTTGATCGGCGCACGTTCTGGACACACGTCATGGATACGTTAGATGTACCGTATGACGACGACATAGACGACGAAGACGTAGACGACGAAGACGTAGACGCGAGTACGTTCATTAAAGACGAAGCGTACCCGTTCGCGTCCCGTCCAGCGCGCGCCGTTCGATGACACCTCGTCCCTCATCCACGCCCTCCGCGTCACGACGTAGCACAATAGTCACGTGTATTATTATACCGCATCGTGTTCGAGCGTCCCCCGTCGCCCGCGTCGTCCATGTCGTCGTCAATCGCGATATACGTCGCGTACGCGGCATACAAAACGCCAAAAGACACGCCGCCGCCGCCAGCCTCTGTGCGCACTTTCGCGGCATTGACGCGCGCGCCATCGCGCGACTGACGGCGATCATGGGAGGCCAAAAAGTCACGGGAAAGACGCGCACGAAGCGCGACGCGCGGCCGAATAACGCCAAGGCGCGCAAGGCGCTGGCGAAGACGCTGAGCGCGCGTAAACCTGGAATCACATTTGCGCAAAAACGCAAGGCGGACAAGGCGGCGCGGGACGCCAAGCGCGCGAGTGGGGACAGCGCGCGCGTGATGCATGATCAAGGGATGAGGAAAGATACGTATGGACCGCTTGAAGTGCGTTATCGGGCGTTGGCGAAGAAATTGAGGCAGATTGAGGATTTAGAAGCCAAGGCGGCGACGGGCGAGCGGTTGGATAAACAGCAAGAGAAAAAGGTTCGACGTCGCGAGTATTTAGAGGCGGAGATGGCGAATTTGAAAAAGTTAATTTCTGGTGAAAGCCCGAGCGATGACGAGGACGAGGACGAGGACGAGGACGAGGATGAGGATGGGGCTTCGGATGAGGAGATGGCGTCTGACGACGAAGACGAGGACGACGACGACGACGACGATGAAGAAGAGGAAGATGTAGACGACGATGAAGAAGAAGATGATGAAGATGAGGACGAGGATGATGACGACGAAGAGTCCGACGACGACGAGGAGGAGGAGGACGAGTCCGAAGAGGAGGAGGACGAGTCCGAATAAGTTGTGATTTCTAAGTAACCGTCGTCGTTATAATAATCATACAATCTACTGTAGGCACGAAACATACGCGATGGCGAGAGTAGATGTGAGGTATTCACGTCACAAATCAACTGCTGCCAATGCATCTATAAATTTCTTTCTAAACTTCTCCTCGGTAAACAACAAACTTTGCTTCCTAGCGCGCGCCGCGATGACTTCACGCTCTGGCCGAGACATCATCAACAAGTGTTGCAAAAAGTCGGCGTATTCTTGCACACTAAGCGCGGTGTATCCCGTCGGACCTTCGGGCGAATCAACGACAATGTCCATCAAAGGTCCACCCGAGGCGTGCGCGACGGGAACCGCACCCGCCGCCATGTACTCCACCACGCAAATCCCAAAGTGTTCATCAATCATGGAATGAATACCGACGGATGCGCGAGAAAGCTGACGCTTAAGCTCATCATACGACGCATCGACGACAAACTCAACGCTCTTTTCAAGTTCTAAGTCTTTCACGCTTTGCTTCAAGTCTTCTAATCGCTCACGATCGCCGTCGTCTCGACACCCACCGACGAAAACTAAAATTGCGTTTTCAAGCTTGTACGAAAGTGATTTGACCTTTTTCAACGCCGCCCACGCGGCGACTTGCTCCAGGTGCGCCTTTTCGGGGCGAAACTGCCCCACACTAATCACTCTCAAGCACGCGTTTTCCTTCTTTGCCGCGTTACCCAGCTTATCCAACCGTTGACGCGTCAATGGTAACTTTGTCAGATCCTCAACGTTGCACGGCGGATACACTACCTGAGAATTCACCCCCCACAACGCATCAATGTGCGCCTTTGTCCACGACGAATTCACCATAACACAAGAGCACGACTTGCCACACCATCCATACGCGGCTGAAAATGCACGATAGTACAGCACTTTTAATCCAGTGAGATACTTTGACGCCGCGAATCGACCGCTATTGTTGTACATGACCCTGCCCTCGCGCACGCGTTCAATCATATCGCTCGATACCGTGGGATAATGCACATACGCCACGGTTCTACATCGAAAGACATACTTTGCCAGCGGATATATCGCCGCGTGTCCGACGGTATCGATGAACACATCCGGCGTTAACGCGCTCAACGCTTCGACGCCCAGCGCGACGCTCCCCAACGCCTGCTTCGCAATCGTACACCGCCCATACGTCTCCGCCCTCGTCCATCGTTCGCGCGTGAGTTTCACGGTGTGTATAGGTCCACGTATAGTGATTCCAAAACGCGCTTTGGCGCGCGCTATCATGCCCTCGCCCGATAAATTACTCGACGTGTACACCACCGTCACGCTCGTCCCGACGTCGTTATCATCATCGCCATCCTTTGTCGCGTCTTCGCCGCTCGCGGGCCGCGCCGCATCGCGCCTCTGCACGGCATCAATGGCGGCCCATAACACGCGCTCACCACCACCGCCATCGGCGCTCGTGGGATGATAAAACCCATACACGCGCGGCCTCGGAGCACCGCCTCGGTGCGTTTTTGATGCCAAACCCAATCGCCGCTTCGTCGACCGCCGCGCGTGCGCCGTGCGCTTAAACAACAGCGCCACGTGCACGAACACAATCGCCAGCACGCTCACCGCGATGGCGTGCGCGAGGTTGTCGAACCGCCCGGGTTCTACCATGTGCGCCGGCGTGACACGCGAAACGCCAGAGTATGACGGTTGTCGGTGTCTGCCGCGCCACCGTCGTGCAGCGCGCGGTGGTGTTCGAGGCGACGCGAGCGGTTTCGTATTCGACGGCGTGTTTGCGACCGTCGGTGCGGTCGTCGACGCGCGCGCGACGTCGAAAAGGCGCGCTCACTCGAGCGTCTGCTGAAGACGCCATGAGCTCGGGAGGCGAACGAATCACCGTGCGCGCGATCGAGACCGCGACGGCGACGCAGAGAACGGATTTAGCCGTCGTGCTCGTGACGCCTAAGATCCCTGGGAACACTGGGTGCATCGCGAGGACGTGCGCGGCGTCGCGGGTACCGCTTCACTTGGTTGGTGAGCTCTCGCGCGCTTTTCGCCGCGCGACCGACGGCTGCGAGTTTTTTACACAATGTATCGATCTCGCGCGCGCGCACATATTGCGATGACGATGACTGACATTTGTGCTTGTCGTGCGCCGCGTTTTCGACGCACAGGTCCTCTGGGATTTTCTTTGGACGACACGCAGCTCAAACGCGCGGGTCTCGATTATTGGAAAAGCGTATGCGTGCGCGTTCACGATGATTGGGATGCGTTCTACGAGTATTGGCGCGGTCTGGACACACCGGGACGGTTGGTGGCTTTTAGTAAATTCGGTGCTCGACCGCACGCGGAGGAAGGGGCGTATAAGCCGGGCGATTGGTTGCTGTACGGTGCGGAAACCACGGGTTTGCCTGACGCCGCCATGGAGGCGTGTAAGGCGTCTGGGGGCGTGCGACGGATTCCAATTGACGAATCTCACGTGCGTAGCTTAAATTTAAGTGTATCATGCGGCATTGGCGTCTATGAGGCGCTTCGGCAGCTCGATGGGCCACCTTCTGGGCCGTGCTCTGACGACTGAGCGCTGAGCTGGTTTGGAATTATTCAAGTTTGTATTTCCTACACGTACCCCTCGTACTGTTATTAAAATTTCTAGTTCATACACATCATCTCCATCTACGACGACTTTTAACTTCCGAGCTTGAACGCATCTGCGGTCAACGAGTAGCAGTATCCAATTTTAAACCAGTTGATGAATTCGAGCCACCGGTTTGGGGACGCCGTGCGATAATAAATTCTTGTGATTATCTCAAAGAACGCCACCGACAGCGCACCAGCGACGACGTCGTTAATACCAATTGCCCCGAAACTCAGCGTCAGAACGTTGGCGAGATAGAAACCAAACCACGCGCTGATGCCCCGCCACAACGTCGTGCGGTACGACTTGCGCGCAAAGTACAAATTAAATCGCTGCGGCAACGACGTGAGCACCGAGCCGAGCCTCGTTTCTCGTTCAATACGTTCGGCGCGAACGTCGAGCGTACGACGCATGCGCTGAGCGCGCGTTGGAATCGCGCACACGGCGTGCGTGACGAGGGCGGACCCGCGAAAGGTTATTCTCGAGGTGAACCCGCGCGCGGGACGCGACGTCGTCGCGACTGACGCGCACGACGGCGACGTCGCCGACGCCGAGGGTAAGGTTTGTGCAAACGATCGAATCATGACGAGTGCGTTGATCGTAGACGCGCCGCACGACTACGAACGCAGCCGAGTGAAGACGCGACGACGACGACGGCCGCGAGTCAAAAAGTGAGGTTTGCCGACGGCTGCGAAACGCCTTTGAAAGTTTTCTCCTACTTGTGCGTGTGTGTCATAACAATTCTAATCCCTCGTGGCGGTCCTCGCGCGATAGAGTTCCATTAACTTATCGCGCTCACCCATCTTGACTGAAATATTCGCCTTGGCGTAAAAGTCTCCGTCGCGCTCGATGTTGTCGATGATGTCCTCGAGCAAGTGCGCGCGTTCGGTTTGACATCCAACCTCCTGCGCACTCAACGCCTGATAGTGCACATGAAAGTGATAAAACTGCGGAGGGTAATGCACGAATACGCGCATATCCTCTTCGTGCACGCCGTAGACACGCGCGATGACGTCTCGAGCCACGCGTAACATTGCGCGTAACATTGGTAAATGCTCCGCGCGCAAGTCCCGCATCGACCGCACATCCTTGCGCTGACACAACCCCAAACAATACAAATCCATCACCGATGGATGATTAAACCAACTCGCTCGATCGGTCGTTGCACAATCTGGATGCGTCTGCCATTTCGGATCGGTATTCAACAAAAACTCGTCATCCGCGTGTAACAACCGCTCGCGTTCCTTTTCCAAACTTAAAATCTTATACACCCACGCCGTCGCCGCTTCGGGTATGCCCGCAATGTACGCCTCGTGCACATCGTTATACACCTCTGGCGTCTCTCGAATCAAAATCATCTTCTGTGTCGCGCTTCGTGCGATATGTTTCGCAAACAACGCGTCTCTCGCCTCCCTCGACGTCGTCGCCGTCAACCACCCCGGGCAAATCACATCCACGTGCACGTCCCCATCCTCCCCTTCTCGCGCCTCGCGATCGATCGCACCCGTATAATACATATACTCCGCACCAGAATACGGCGCCCGCAACCGCACGTGCGCGCGCTCGAGCACGCGCTGGACCCCAGCGACGTCGCTCGGAAGGTGCGCCCGAGACACCTTGACGAGCGCACTTTCCTCGTCGCCGTCGCCGCCATCGCGCGTGAACCGTCCTCGCGCGACGACGGTACCGCGCGCGTCATCGCGCCCGGTGTTTATCACCTCGTCCACGGCGAACGCATCGCGCAGCGCGGCGCCGATCGCGCGCGGATCGACGCGTAAAGTCATGGAATGACGACGATGACGACGGCATTTCGCGACGCGCCTTTTAGTGACATGCTCGCGCGGTGCGGGACGACGACGACGCCGACGACCGCACACGCGGTGCGCGGTGCGCGGTGCGCGTCGAGAGCGCTCGCGGCGACGGCGACGGCGACGGTGGAGCACCGATCGAGACGATTGGTGCCGCGTCAGCAATCGACTTCATCATCGTCGTTAAAGTCGTGCGAATCGCCAGCGGCGCGACGCATGACGACGCGCACGAACGCGCTTCCGGCGCTTCCGGCGCTCATCGCGTCGCACTACGCCTGGCCCGCGCTCACGGCGGTGGCGATCGCACCGGTGTGCTTGGCGTACGTCAATCCAATTTACTCGTTTAGCGTCGGGTACGGGGCGTCGGTGCTGGCGGCGTCGATCGCGGCGTATGGCATGCATGCGGCGTCTGGCGCGGCGGCGACGACGCTTTTACTCGCGCACATCGCGGGTGGGGTGTTTTACGGCGCGAGATTGGCGGGATTTTTGTACTATCGTTCGGTGACGTGGGACGAGTGGAAGGAGCGAGCGAAAAACGCGCCCGAGGTGAAACAAACTGGATTCGCCAAGCAAACCATGGTGATCGCGCTGTGCGGGTTGCTGTATTCGTGCATGTCATCGCCAATGTTATGGCACGCGCAAAACGTCAACGTGATCAACTATGCGACGTGTGAGATTGTCATCAAGGCGGGCGTCGTCGCGCAGTGGCTCGGCGCCGTCGTCGAAGCCGTCGCGGATCAACAAAAGTATAATTTCAAAGCCACCGAGCGCGGAAAGACGCGCTGGTGCGACACCGGGCTCTATGCCAAGTGCCGACACCCAAACTATCTCGGGGAAATCTTATTTTGGGTGGGTACCTTTGTCGCCGGAGTTCCCGCGATGCTCACCCGTCCAATCACGTGTGTCCCGGCATCCGTCGGCTTGTTCTTCATCGTCATGCTCATGCTCGGCGCGGCCAAGCGCGGGGATAAGAAACAGGCTGAAAAGTACGCCGATAACGCCGAATACAAGGCTTGGGCGGACAACTCGTGCTCGTTATTCCCAGGAAATTAATGATTATAACACCGTACCGCCCTCCTTCTTTTATTAAAAAAATACAAAGACGACGTACGACATACGACGACGACGACGACGATGATGATTGTACAAATGTGGACCCACGCGCTGCGCAATACCCTAAAGCTTCCCTTGCGCCTTGAGCTCAGCCTCCAACGCCGCCACCGCCGCCGCATCCTCCTCGCTCAAATTATCCAAATCAATCCCCTCAACCTCCTTCTTCGCCGCTCGCCCGTACATCGCGTCGTCAAACTTATCCGGAAATGCAACCTTGGCGATCGTCCCCACGACGAATAACGTCCCAGCGCCCGCCATGTAGAGCGGAATCGCCGCCCGCATGGCGCCGATGACCATTTGGTCGAACGACGACGTGTCGATGCCGAGTAAGGCGACGTCGGCGAGCGGCACCGCGCGCGCGAGCGACAATGAGCCGCGGCGCATCGCGATGGGTTGGGATAACGCTGGGACGCTGCGCGCGCGTGCGGACGCGTGCGGTGCGCGATGCGCGACGCGCGGCGCCGTCGCGGTGGTGCGTGCGATGGATGATGATGCGATGGACATCGTGACGCGAAAGGCGGCGGAGTGCGCGGCGCGGTTGGTGCGCGAAGGAATGGCGATCGATGTGGTGATGATTGATGACGCCGGGTGGAGATTTTTGTAGCGTCGGGACGCAGTCGGTCGGTTGGTGTTCGTGACGCGATTCTAGAGTTGGATTCTAGATGAGATGGGTATGTATTTCATGATGGTGATGATGATGATGATGCGCGATGGATGGGTTATTCTTCCATGGCGCGTGAGGCGTTGGCGGCGTCGCGTTCGGCGTCGAGTTTGGCGTTGAGCGCGGCGTAATCGACTGGCGCGCCTCGTCTGCCGCGCTTACTCGGCGTCGGTTCGGCGTCGATGGCGTCCGTGGCGGGGCGCTTTGCGTCTGTATCTGTTGCCGGCGCGTGTGCGTCGGTGTTGTTGTTGTCGTTTGCGGCGGCGTTTGCGGTATCGAGTTCGCGTTCGCGCTCCATGTACGCGAGGCGCTCGGCTTCCATTTCGGCTTCGCGCTTTTCGCGCGCCTCGCGGCGGTGGCGCAATTCTTCGTTGAGCTCAGTCTTGCTCGCCTCGGTGTCGTACTTTTCGCTATTTGGGGCGAAGAGCGTACGAACGTGCGACGCGACGGAGCGTCCGAATGCGGACACTGGGCCACCTTGGATTCGATAGCCGCCTTCGAGGACAGAAATGACGCGGCCCTTGGCGTGAGCGTTGGCGATTTTGACGAGCTCAGTGGTTAACCACTCGTAATCTTGCTCTTTGACGCCTAAATTTACCGGACCTTGAATGTCATCTTTCGCGTGCGCGTCGAAACCAGCGGAAATGATCACGAGTTCGGGTTCGAAGGCGTTGATGGCGGGCAAAATTTTACCCTTCCACACGCGACGCCAAGCGGCGCCGCGTTCAGACTTCTTCCCGGTGCCCTCCATGCCGACATCCACCACCCACGGTTGTTCACCCTTGGCCGTGCTCACGAGTCGCTCGGCGTCGACGTGAGATGGGTCTTCTACGACGCCGTCTTCGTTCCATTGCGCCGCCTCTTCAGTGTCCAAATCGTATTCACCCTTGGTGCTCTTCGTCGGTCCGGTGCCCGGATAAAAGTGATGTTGAAGCTCTTTGCGACCGTAGCCGTGCACAGAGGCAAACATGATTTCTTCTTGGTCGGTTTCGTCCAACCACGGTCGGTACATGTTCATCGAGAACGACCCGCTACCGATGGGCATGGCAAACTTGAACTCAGGGGCGCTCGGCGCGGTGTTTTGCACGCACGCCTCGGTGCCGTTCCCGTGGTGCACGTCAAAGTCAACCAAAGCTACGCGACGAATCTTCTTACGGTGCACGCATCGCGCGTACGCCGCGGCAACGGCGACGTTGTTGATTAAACAAAACCCGTGAGATCCAGTACCGATGGGTTCTCCTGGCGTGCCCACCGGTCCCAGAGGACCGCTATGGTGGCCCGGCGGCCGCACGGCGCAAAACACTCTGTCCGTTTCACCAGACACCACGCGCTCGACGGCTTCGATTGTCGCTCCAGCGGCGGCAAGTGCAGCGTTAAATGATTGCGAGCAAACCGCGGTGTCGCCATCAATCGTGCCGATTGCTTGCGGCAAGATGCGGACGTCTGGTAAACGTTCGCACGCCTTTTGCACCTTTTTCAAGTACGCATACTCGTGACAGCGTAGAATATCAACCCAAGCCGCGGGTTCGACCTCGGAGACGTACTCTACATCTTTAAACTCTTTCGCCCTCAACGTTCCGTTAGTGGCGTTGAGCAACACGTTGAGTCTATTGACGTTTTCCGGCGGCGGATCCTCGCCGCCACGCGTAATAGGCGGGCACGAGTGGTGCAAAAAGCACGTATCCGGGGCAATGATAACGCGCTTCTTTGCCTCATCCGCCGCGATCGATATTGACGTTTTGAACATCTTAGCGATTGCCCCAAAGCCTCGCGCTGACGCCATTTGCGCGGGTGTTTGTCCTTGCGCATTGACTTCCTTGGCCATGTCGCCATTCGCCTTTAACAAAAGTTCCACACAGTTTACGTCGCGTCCGCGCACGGCGCAGTGCAACGCGTTATCCTTGTGGTCATTCTTCAACGCAGGGTCAGCGCCCTTCGAGAGCAAGTACTCGACGACGTCAGCGTGCCCGTACGCTGCGGCCCAGTGAATCGGGCGGTTCTTCGTCTTGTCTCGCAAGTTTACGTACACGTCCACGGTATCATCCTCGTTAGGCGGAGTAAAATCATCCACCAACGCCTTCACGAGCGCCAACACTCCATGTTGAGCCGCAATCGACACCGCAGTGCGCCCGTAATCATCCATCACGCACTCATTCTCCATCGAGGGTAACAACGCTTTCACCGCTTCCACGGCGAACGCCTCGTGACGCTCAAACCCGCTCATCGCACACGCCATGTGCAACGGCGGCGACCCTTCAAGCGTGATATACGTTCTACATTCCGCTTCAATCAATGCTTTGACGCAATTGATCGAGCCTGAAAGTAACGCCACGTGTAAAGGTGTGTGTCCCTCTCTGTCCCTGCCGTCGACATCCACCTTTTTCGCCCCGTCGCCGCTTCGAAACATCGCCGCCGCACCATCAGAGCCTTCATCCCCAGACCCACCCTCGGCGTCTGGATCGAAATCTTCTTCGTCTTCAGAATCATCGTCTTCCTCGCCGTCGTCACCGTCGTTCGCATCGCCGTCGTCCTCTTCCTCGGCGTCTTCGCCCGGCGCATCCTCTTCACCCACGGGTGCGCGAATCAACGCCATGAGCGTCTCGATATCATCCGTTTCGCAGCATTGATGCAACGGCCTGGTGATTTACATCGCGTACACGCACACTGGTCAGTCGTCGTACGCGTCGCCGGCGCTTCGCGAGCGCATGACACGCGGAGGTCAACGCGACAATTGGCGTCTTGGTCATCAAAATCACATTTCCCGCCGGCGCAGTCGCGCGCGTGCACGTACAATACCATCGGACCATCGTCGTCGTCGCTGTCAAACGTTCCAAACATAGCGTTCGCGGCGCGCGCGGTGCGGTGCTCGGCGTCGCACGGGTGCACGCGTGGGAATGCGGAGAAGGAGCGCTGTGACGAGTGGGGACACTGCGGAGAAAAATGTGTGCGTTTTGTTTTTGTATGCAAGACGACGCCGCGAACCTGAAATGCAAGGCTTCATCAATGAAAGAATGATGTGCGTATTGAACAATTCGAATTTTGTCTACTTTTTCCCCGAGTTCTTTGCCGAGCTGACGTTGAATTGGAAGTGAATAATGTCGCCGTCTTGAACGATGTACGTCTTTCCTTCTTGGCGATACTTGCCAGCTTCCTTGACTTCAGCCATACCTTTACGCGTGGTGTATTGCTTGAAGTCGTCGTACGACACGCATTCGGCTTTGATGAAGCCGCGCTCGAAATCGCTGTGAATGACGCCCGCGGCTTGCGGGGCGGTGGCGCCCTTGTACACAGTCCAGCATCGAACCTCCTTTTCACCTGCGGTGAAATAGTACATCAGGTTCAAGTCGCGGTAGCCTTGCGTGATCATCTTTGGCAACACAGATTTAACACCTTCGCCGCACTCGTCTAAAAAGGCTTTAATCGCCGCCTCGTCGTCGCCTAAATCAAAGAGTTCTTGCTCAAATTCGCAACTAAACGGAATCATCGCGCCGCCTCCGTGTTCCTTAATCCAAGCATGAATTTTCGGAAGCCACTTGTTCTTCTTACGGCAAAAGTCCTTCTTGGACAAGTTGATCAAATAAATCATCGGCTTGGTGGTGATTAAGTTTGGAAGCTTTTCTTTAATCATCTCCACCTCGGGAGTATTCCAGTCGCCGGTTCGAACAGCCAAATTCGATTCAAGCATCTCCGTCACGCGCTCCATCGTCGTGATGAACAACTGCGAAAGCTTCATCGTTGGATTTTTCTTAACATCGCGCTGCTCGTCCGCTATCGCGCGCTTCACCTCAGCCAAATCCTTCTTACATAATTCGCTCGTAATGGTATCCAAGTCGCGCACCGGATCGACGTCGTCGTCCACGTGGACCACATCGACATCGTCAAACGCACGAATCACGTGAAATACCCCATCCGTGGCGCAGATATTTGATAAAAACGCATTTCCTAACCCAGCGCCTTCAGATGCGCCCTTGATTAAGCCGGCAATATCCACGCAGTGCAAGTACGCCGGATATTGGCTCGGCGGCTTCCACATATCACAAAGGTAATCATACCGTTCGTCCGGAACCGGACAGCGCGCCTACACGTCAAACGTAAAATGTGAACAAACACCCTCGTCAGTCATCGCGATCAATCACTCACAACCATCATCCACCCATCGTCAGCGTCCTCGCCCTTGTCCTCGTCGTCATCTCTTCATCGTCATCGCCTCACGCGATCGCAAACGCACCTCGTTCGGATCAATCGTGCAAAACGGATAATTCTCACTCGCCGCTATAGATGTCTTCGTGAGCAAGTTGAACAGGGATGATTTCCCGACGTTCGGCAAGCCAACGATGCCCATCTTCAGGTTATTTTTCACTCGTCCAAACTTCGCCCCAGAGTTTTCAGCGCCGTCGCTTTCCGCCGTCGCGGCCTTCGGCGGCATGTTTGACTCGTGTGAGGTGTCGTTTTTCTTGTGTCCGCGTGCGGCGCTTCGGGCCGTGCGACGTCCGAGCTCGAAAACTGCGCGCGCGCGACACAGACTGGCGGCGAAAAAGTGCAACGCCGTCCTCACACACATGCGCGCGATAGTCGGCGCCAGTCGACATCTGTCGCGCGTTCGCGCGCGATGGGCGCGCGAGAGCGATGCGAGTGTGCGCTCCGTCGCGAATTCGGCGCCGACGCTCGTTGATGCGGATGTGAACGCGCACGGCGAGAACGCGAGGCTGTCGTTAGAGACTGTAGAATCCGCGCCGTCGCCGTCTACGGTGCCGCGTTTACCCGCAGCGCTGCGCACGACCGCGCAAGGGCTGAATGCGCTTTCGCCGCGTGATGTCGAGCGCACGGTTCGCGCGTCGCTGCGTCTGGCGCGGCAGCACGTGGGCGAGATGGACACGTTTGATGTTGACGTCGAACGCGCGCTGCGCCGAGCGACGCGAGACGTATTCGACGCCTCCAACGGTGGTGTTCGCGTCGGTCGACGCGTTGGAACGCGTGCAGAGCGACTGTTGAAAGCGCTTCGTGCGCGATCGGGCGGGTACGTGACGGCAAATGGTGAGGATGGCTTGGAGCCGCCGCGTCGCGCGCTCGAGCGCTCGAGCGCAAGCGCGAGCGCAGACGACAACGTCGTGGCGGCGTGGGACGAAGACATCACATGGGGCGCTCGATTGAGTAGGCGTAAACTTCGTCGCGTCGAGACGGGTCTGTTGGCGTCGTCGTCAGCGGCGGCGGCGAAAGAAAATGTTAATAGTAATAGCGGGACAAGTTTAGTATTGGAGGAGCGAGACGCGGCAGTGTACGCCGTGATGCGGTCGCCGATGAAAATGGCGGCGTTAAAACGGATATTTTATGAAACTCGTGATCGGGTTGGAGATGGATTCAAACCCAAGAGCGTGTTGGATTTCGGGAGCGGTCCAGTGCCGACGACTATGATGGCGCTTCGGGACGTATTTGGATTTGACGCAAACGTCGGCGCGACTGCGGATGGCCAAGATCTGCGTCGTCGGCCAAGAGCGGGTGATGCAGAATTGCGTGTGGCGTTCGTGGATGGTAATCCAGAGATGATGCGCTTTGCTAGACGCGTTGTGGGATACGCCGAACGCGAGAGAGAAGATCGCGAAGAAAAGGCGCGTATTACGGCTGAATTCGCGGCGTTGGAGAGTTCGTCATCAGGCGACTCCGCTTTCGATGCCTTCGCTGACGACACCGTCGCTGAAGATGACAATGGCATCACGCGACTTGATTTCACCGATTTTGAAGCCACGGACGAAAAACCATCGACGCGACCCGCGAGCGCGTTTCGCCTGAAGGTGCCTCATCCGTGGCACGAGGCGGAAGGCGTTCGCACCACGGCGACTCTTCGTGGCGCCAATCGTCGAGGCGGATTCGATGTCGTCGTGTGCTCTTACGCGCTCGGAGAAAGTTTCGACGGGATGTCATCTCAGCGAAGTAGAGATGTGACGGTGCGACAATTGTGGGAACGCGTGGCGCCCGGCGGCGTACTCGTCATCAGCGAACCGGGCACGCCCAAGGGAAGTTTAATCGTACGCCGCGCGCGTCATTTAGTTTTAGAAGTCGCCAGACGCGAGATGGAGCAAAATGCACGTAGATTACAAGCCGAACCCGACGCCGCCGACGTTCAAGCATACGTCGTGGCGCCGTGTCAGCACGACAAAGCGTGCCCGGTCAAGGATGAACATCGCGAAGACGGCTTTTCGACATGGTGTCATTTCCCACAGCGCGCGCTGCGGAGCTCGTATTACCGCGAAATCAAGCAAAGCGCCAAGCCATATCAAGACGAAAAGTTCTCTTACGTCGTTTTACGCAAAATGACGCGCGCGCAGGCGCGTCAAGAGGCTGAATTGGCGACGAAACGCGCCGCCGGACGCCGCCGGACACCAAACGCCACAGCCAATGACAATGCCGACGAGCACGACGACGAAGACGACGAGCACGAGGAAGCCTTCCACGCACATGTTGCGCGCGAATCCTCCGAAGACTGGTCCCGCGTCATCCGCCACCCACACAAACGCAAAGGCCACGTCGTCGTCGAACTCTGCACCTCGCGAGGCGAGCTCGAACGCGCCACAATCGCCAAATCCCACGGTCAAGGCGATTGGGCCATCGGTGCCGACGGCTATAAATTCGCCCGAAAACTTCGTTGGGGTGATTTATGGTCTTACGCCAACAAAACAACCATCGCTCCGGGTGATCAGAAACACTTCATGCTCGAAGCCGCCGCGTTTGAAGAAAAATATCTCGCCGACCTTCGCGCCGCCGACGACCCGTCGGCATCCCTGCCCGGCGCCGCCGCCGCCATCGCCGCCGACGACGACGTGCCAGACGATAGCACATTCTTCGCCATGCTCGAAGAACTCGACGCCGCGGTGTCCAATACGTCCAAGTAGAACTCAG
>JACLAB010012341.1_pt1 | contig 18530 bp, 13 predicted proteins | sample 8027921 | NCBI WGS metagenome assembly JACLAB01 (sample SAMN15725117, study PRJNA655200) | protist metagenome | isolation source: fluorescence activated cell sorting (FACS) single amplified genomes of... | place: USA: West Boothbay Harbor, Gulf of Maine | collected 2000-07-19 | reverse complement strand
GCATTTCATCGATTACACGCAGCAAGTGGTGCGTCAGACGGCGCCCGCGCTGGACGCCGGAGTCGCCGACGTCGCGCCCGACACGTCGCAGGCCGGTGAGCCGAGCACGTCCACCGCGCACGCACGCTTTCCGGGCGCTTTCTGTGGTCCGTTCCCACCGCTTATGAACCCACACGTAATGGCTGCATTGCTTTCCACGCAGCCGGTGATGGCGGGCGTCGGGCGCCCCGACGGCATTGGCGGCGGCGGAGGAGGAGAAGTGGGAGGAGGAGGAGGAGGAGGAGGAGGAGCGCCGGATCCGCAGCAAGCGCAACAGCAACTTCAACTGTTGAATATGTTGATGCGACAAGCCGCGGCGTTTCCGATGTTTAGCGCGGGATTTCCCGCGCCTCCAGGCGCGTCACCCGCTGGTGACGTGATGGGCGTGCCGATGTTTCCTCCCATGGGAGACAACGCGATGATGATGGCGATGATGGGCGCGTCGATGCCGCCTCACGTATTGGAGGCGATGAACGCGATGGTGCAGCAGCAACAGCTACAGCAGCAACACGACCAAGTTCAAGCGCCTGTGGGTGATAAGCTGCCTGCGGCGGCTGCGGCGGCTGCGGTGAAGGCGGAAGTCAAGGTTGAACCGCCCGTCGCCGCGGCGCCGTCGTGAGCTGCGAGCGCCGAATGTATTTTCACGCGGTACGAACGAACGACGAGCATGTATATTTGAGCACACCTTAGTTCAGCATCACTACTAGAGCGAAACGCACGATATCGATATAATTACACCACTCTGTAGACCACCCAAAAGGGCCAAACGGCTAGGTTTTAGCTTCGGGGCTTTTCGTCGCCCGACCCATCCGCCGTCGCGTCACACCGCGCCGCCGTACGCGACGACGACGATGATCGCCCCCCAAGCGCAGCTCACGATGCGCGCGTCTTTGGCGCCGCGCCCGTGCTCGCAAACCACCACCAACGCGCGCTCGCAACCGTCGCGCGGCGCCCTTCAAGTCGTCGGCGCGGCGACCAAGGCGAAGAAGAATCGCGACCTCGAGCGATTGCGCGAGCTCGCGAGCGCGGAGGAGACGTTTTTGGTGGCTGGGTTCAACTACAAGGGATTGACGGTACGTGTGATGGCGTCGCACGCGCGATCCTATCGCGTCGCGCGCGCGAGGACGCGCGAAGACGCGTTCGGATGACGACGCGCGCGACGCCGACGTCGTCGCGGGTTATCGAGAGGGATGCCCTTCGGCGCGCGTTCTTGGCGCCGCGACGACGCCGACGGCGTGCAAGACGAAAGCGGCGCGACAAATAAAATCGCCACGCCAGTCGGAGCCCCGTTCGCCGGCGTGCGAACGTCGAGGCGCGCGCAAAGGCGCGGGGCGCGTCGACGATGGGGCTCGCAGGGTTTTAGGGCTAGGTCGCGCGCGTCTCGCCAAGGCCGAGGCAGAGGATTGGGCGCGTTGAGAGGCCGAAGACTGACGGAAATGCGCTCGTTTCGATGAATAGGTCAAGGACATGATCACGTTTCGCCGAGCTTTGCCGGAAGGAAGCCACATCATGGTTGCCAAGAACACGCTCTTGCGCAAGGCGGTGGAGGGCACGACGTTTGAGCCCCTCTCCGAGTGCTCGACTGGGATGAACGCGTGGGTTTTCGTGGATGAAAACGTTGCGCCGACGATGAAGGCGGTGAAGGCGCTCACCAAGGTCTGGAACAAGGCTGGTAAGGAAGTTGCGTTCACGGGTGCGTGCATGGACGGTCAATTCATCGCCGCGAACAAGATTGAGCCGCTCGAAAACTTGCCGACGAAGCTTGATCTCATCACTAAGATTGCGGTCGGCATCAAGCAAGTGCCGACTAAGCTCGCGCGTGGTACCAAGGGTAACGCCAACAAGCTTGGTTACGCGGCGAAGGCGATCGCCGAAGGTAAGAGCGATCTTATCCAAGCGTAGGGCGTCTGATTTTTGCTCCAAAAATCTCCTTAGTGGCGACGTTTGTATTGAGGCGGCGCGTAGTTAAACTTCTGTAACATTCGCAGATTGATTAAATCACTTGAACACACGCTCGAAATCACCCACATACTCGCGCATTCGTCGTCGAACCCGCTCGTTCTCAGCGCACACATCGGCGCGACACCCGAGGCGCGCGAGGGAGCTTGTGGATTTCACACCTGCCGACGAGGCAGCGCGTTGACCGCGTCATTACCCCTCGCTGTGGCGCGCCCGACCCGCCGCGCGCGACCAAATGAGCGTGAAAACAAAGACAACGCCATCGAACGAGAGTTTCGCCGCGGCGTGCGCGAGTTTGGAGCGCGCGATGCGCCGTTTGACGAAAGAAATGACGATTCATAGTCCGCAGCCGCGATGTGGATCCGCGACGGTGCGGCGACACCGCGACGGCGCGTCTGTGGCGAGACAGAGACTGAGAACTATCGATGGTAATCGTGATATCAATCCCACGCGCGAGGTGACGACGTCTTTGAGCACGCTGGAGAACGCGAGCAAGACGCCGTCGTGGGAAAGCGAGCTCGAGTCCGTCGACGTCGACGCCTTCGCGAGCGACGCGTCGCGTGAGACTCGTTTCTTGGATGCGGGCACCCGCGTACGCTCGTCCTCGGATGACGATGAAGGTTATGGCGCTCATACCGCGCCCGCCCGCGAAGTGCGACGTTTGGAAAGCAAGTGTGCGCGATTGGAAGCGACGGTTTCGACGCTGCGCGACGCGCTCGAGGCGAAGTCGCGCTCAGAAGAAAAGCGACACTTGACGACCACATCTGGGGACAACGTGGTGCACGACGCGCTCGTGAGTGAGATAGTGGCGCTTCGTCAACGCGTGACGAGTGCGAACGTCGAACGCGAACGATTGATAGAAATGAGCAACGATTTACGCGCGGCGCTTAAGAGGAACACGACGACGACGACTGTCGCTCCGTCTTCGTCACCGGTTCACACCAAGTCGCCGACCACCACCGCGATCCCGCTCGTCGAAGCGACGCCGGCGGTGCGACCGATCGATTCGCGTGTGAAAATGCTTTCGTCGTCTTCGAGTGAACGCGAGACGCAGAGTCAGAAGGTGAAGCTGAAGAGAGCGATTCGACGAGCCAAGGAGCTGCGCAGCGCGACTCCGGGACTCGTCGTTCGCAACTGGAATCGGACGTAGTAGTTTCGTTAGTGTTCAACGCCAAGGAAGAAAACCAAAAGTCATGGTTTATTTACGTTTCGGCAAGGAGAGCGACGCGAAAGAGTTAGTGTGTATCAATAAAATGTTTGTGTCTGCGTGTGCGCGAAGAGCTGCTAAATACTAATAATCATTCATAATTACGCCGTGCCGTCGGTGAACGTCCACATCGCACCCTTGCCTTCGCCCCGCTTCTCGACGGCGACGCACTTGGACGCAACGCGCATCATCGCCGCCCAAATCGGCGTCGGATCATACAAATAGTAGTCCGGATACTTCGTCTTCAACGCCTCGGTCGCTTCGACCGCCTTGTAGTGCGGAATCGCGCACTCGACGTGGTGCGCCACGTGGGTGGATCCGATGCGATGGTGTAAGAAGTCAAACACGGGTCCGTACGGGCGGTCGATCGTCAAGAACGCGCCCTTGATGTACGACCACTCGTCCGCGGCCAAGTGTTGGACGTCCACATCGGTGTGCTGCAACCACGTGTACAAGACGAGCCAAAAGTTGACAAACAAGTACGGTCCCAGGTACAGGGCGACGAAGGGAGCCCAACCGCACTGGGCGACCCAGGCGGCGAGAACGCCGACGAACGCGAAAACGCCGATGTCCGAGTAGTACACTTTCTTCTTCCAGCTTCCCGGGAACAGCTCCAAAGCGCCGGTGTTGATGTTCGGCAAGAAATGGTTGGTCACGCCTCTCGCGCTCCCGCCCGTCGCGCCGGTGAGCAAGTACGCCGGCCAGCCGAAAACCAAGTGGGTGACGAGCTGAAGAATCGCGAACGGGCCCTCACCCAAGTTCTTCTTCGCCTTGAGGTTCAAATCACCCTTCAATTCGCCCTTGACGTACGGCACGTGCGTTTCTCCTTCCGTCAAGTGGTTCGTTCGTGAGTGGTGCACGGCGTGCGAGCGCTGCCAAGAAAAGTACGGCACGAGGAGCGCCGAGTGCAACGCGTACCCGACCGCGTCTTGAATGAGACGGTTATCGCTGAACGCGTTATGGCCGCACTCGTGCGCGATCACCCAGCATCCAGTGGCGATCGTGCCGTTCACCGCGGCGTACGCCAGCCACGCCGGCCACCACGCCGCCTGCAACGGCAACGTCGCCGCGGCGATCAAGCCGCACCCCACCGTCATCGCCGTCGACACCGCGGCGTACATCAACGACTTGACCGTATCCTTCTTGAAGCATTCATCGGGAATGTTCGACAACACCGCCGCGCGCGAGGGAAAATCGTCCTTGTGCGGGAACGCGAGCGCCTGTCCCTCCAGCCCGCTCATGGGGAGATCTTCAAACCCGCCGAGCGCGATCGCGCCCGCGCGTCGGTGCGCCCGTCCGCGCGCATCCGTCGTCGTCGGCACCGCCGTTCGCGCGATGGATTTACTCTTCACCACGCGTCGCGTCGACGTCGTCGACGTCGTCATCGCGCGCGTCGCGGCGACCCGCGAGACGTTCGCCGTCGTCATCATCGTCCTCGTCGTTCGCTATCCGCGTTCGCGTCGTTCGCGTCGCGTCGAGACGGCCGTCGTCCGCGCGTCTCGGACTCGCGATTCGCTCGATCGCGGTGAATTAATTCGCGATCTTCGCGCGCGTCTCGAGGGCGTCGGGCGTCGCTCGCGCGCGCGCGTGTGCGCGCCGCGCGTCGGGCGCGGAGGACCGCGAACGCGCGCGCGGTGTGTGTTCGGACATTCGGGTGTGTATCAAGCAGTGATGCGCACGTCGCGTGGACTTTCGCGGGTTTACACCGCGTCGCCCTCGCATTCGAGCGCGTCGGACGGCCATCGGCGACGCCGCGCGATCGGGGCGCGGCGACCGACCGGCTCGAGACCGACCGCGCCCTCGCGCGCGCCCGCACTGTCGCGCCTTGGCGCGCGCGGGTGGTCGATCGAGCGCGCGCGCGCGGCGAACGCGCGTCGGCGAACGCGCGCGCGGGATCGGCGCTTCGCGCGCGCGTGACGACGCGCGCGCGCGACGGCGACGCGGCGAATCGACGGCACGCTCGAGCACGCGCCAGCCGCGCGGTCGCGGACGCGGGCGCGTCGGTGAGCCAGACGACGTCGTCGGCGACGCGCGCGAGGGCGAGAGCGATGGCGTGCGCGACGCCGAACGCGGCGTGCGCGACGCGCGCGACGTCGCGCGCGAGGGGGGGGATACCGAGCGAGAGGGCGAGACGCGCGGCGTCGGGACCACGCCGCGCGGGGGAAGGAATCCGAGCGCGCGGGACGACGGCGTCGGCGTCGGCGCGCGGTGGACGGTCGGGCGCGCGGGATTCCATAGACACGCTCGTCATCGAGCGAAAAGTCTCGTCCATGCGCACGTCGTCGTCGACATCGACGTCGAGGACGCGCGACGGCGCCGACGGCTCGCGAGGTTCTCGAACAAGGACGCGAACGCGAGCCATCGACGAGCCGCCGGGGATCGGTAAAATTCCGCGCGAGGGACCGAACGGTGACGAAAACGACGGCACCGGTAGCGATGAGGACATGGACGTGACGTTCGCGGAAGGCACGGTTTTTAAAAAGCGCGTGAAACAGCCCTCGAGCGAAGAAGTTTGGTACGCGGGCTACATACGCGAGATGGAGGGCGTGAAATCGATGGACGAAGACGAAGAGGAAGAAGACGATGACGATGCGCCGTCGAGCGTGGATGGAAGACGTGCGAAAAATGTGGGCGGACAGGGCGTGCCCGGGATCATTCACTACGTGTTGCACAGACTGCCCGGGCAGGCGAGAACGCCGCTGCCGACGGTTGTGCAAAACCCAGTGGATAATCTCTCGGTTTGGGCGCTCGCGACTTGTGGATTCTTATGGACGGCGTCGACGTGCATGGTGTTCTCCTTGCTGCCGGTGTTCATGCAAACGGAGTTTGGATTTAGCAACACGCGCATCGGCGCCATGGAAGGGTTCGCGCTCTTCGTTTCAAACTTTAGCCGAGTGTTCTCTGGCGTGCTTTCGGACGTCCTCAAGTCTCGCGTCAAGGTCATCGCCGTAGGTTCAATCATGACGGCGGCTATGAAACTCACGTTGGCTTCCGCGGTGAGCGTGCAACAGGTTGTGCTAGGCAAGCTTCTGGATCGATTTGGCAAGGGGATTCGCGCCGCGCCGACGGACGCACTCATCGCAGATTTATCGCCGAGACCGAAGCGTTCATCCACGTATGGATTGCATCAGTCGATGACGACGCTCGGCGGTGTTTTAGGCTCTCTTGCGGCGATGACGTGCATGAAGGCGACGCACAATAACTTTCGCGCCACCTTCACGTTGGCCGCCGTGCCGTCCATCATCGCCATCTTCATTCTCATTAAGGGCGTGCGAAAACCGAAGCGTCTGATGAGTAAGCCGAAGTACAAGCCGCTCATGCTGCCGGGTCGAGGACGCGCGCTGCCGTCGTGGAAACGTCACACGCGGGGTCCACTAGCCATGCCCCATCTTCGAGCGCGGTGGCGACGTACCGCGTGCACGTCAAACGTCAGAGAAATCGTTTGGCATCGCGGGCAAAAGACATGGAAGACGGTGCGAGATTGGCTGTGGCAAATGAAATCTCGGGCGAAAATGGTGTCGCCATTCTTAGATCAAATCGTCGATGGCTTTGAAGAGTCTAAGGGCGCTCCCGAAGACGAAGGAACGGTGCGCATCAGAAAAACGAGAAGGCGAAAAACTTGGTTTCGGCGCGCCGACGGTGGTGAAATGACTCAAGATGACTTGCGGACGCGAGCTTTGATTTGGGCCGATGATCCGTGGGCAGAAGCTCAACAACAAGGCGCCGGAAGAGTGAAAAGCTCCTCGGCTACGAGCTTCATGTGGGGCGAGTGGAATTGGAGTTGGACAGAGGTGGCGCAACTGCCTTGGGCGTTTTGGCGAGCTCTTCTCGTGTTTTCGATTCTCAAAGTCGCCAGATTTAGCGAAGCTTTCGTCACACTGCACGCGAAAGCTGTCGGAATGCAAGTGGCGTACTTGCCGGTCCTCATGTTTGCGACGAACATCATGCAGTCGGCGTTGACGTATCCACTCGGAGTGTACGCGGACAACGCCGATCAAAGAGGACGAGACGGCCGTAAGAACATGCTTCTCGTCGGTTTCGGCCTCATGGTCGTCGCCGACGTCATTCTAGTCATGGCGAACGTCCCGTGGCAAGTGTTCTTGGGGTATCTGGTTGTCGGCGTTCACATGTCCATGACGCAAGGGAACATGAAAGCGGTGCTGAGCGCGACGATGCCACCAAACGTGCGCGGCACCGGATTCGCCATCGCCGCAATGTCACAGGGTCTTTCTCTTGGTTTCGGCAACTACATGGCGGGATTCCTGTGCGATCAGCTCGGCTCCGCTGGCGCGTTCTGGGGCGGAGGCGCTTTCGCCATGCTCGCTCTCGGAGTGGGATGGCTTCTACTGTAAATTACTGCGCTGCGTACGCGAATTTGAATAGCGCGAAGATAGATGTTTTGTTTTAATACGAAAGCTCCATCGTTGCCGACGCCATGCGGTCACTTTTGTGCACTAGCGCGCGCGCGCTCGCCGCGACACCGCGACGCGCGTCTCCGAAGCGTCTCGGCGTTTCCGAGGGTGTCTCGGCGTCGCGACTGCGCATCCCGAGGCGCCAGTGAGCGCCGCGACGGTTTTGCGGTGAGCATTCACCCGCGAGTGTTTGTGTATCCGTGATAGCGCGATTTCGCTTTCTATTCTATTCTATTCACGCCGCGACCAATATCCGCTCTTACCACCCACTTTGGCCTCTAACCTCACGTCTCCGATGACGATGTCCTTACTCACCGCTTTACACATGTCGTAAATCGTCAACCCACTCACCGCCGCCGCCGTGAGCGCCTCCATCTCCACTCCCGTTTTACCAGTGCACGAAGCCATCGCGACGATGTCGACGGCGCGCTCGCTTTCATTCAGCGTTAAATCAACTTTCACCGCATCGATCGCGATGGCGTGACACAACGGAATCAAATCGTGCGTTTTCTTCGCCCCCATGATCCCCGCGATGCGCGCGGTGGCGAGCACGTCACCCTTTTTCATTCTATTTTCTCGTACCAACGCAAACGCCTCGGCGCCGAGCCACACCCGCGCCGACGCCGTCGCTTCTCTCGACGTCGATGACTTTGAACCGACGTTCACCATGGACGCAGCACCCGAGCGCTCGTCTACGTGCGTTAACCGGCCCGTAGGCGCCGCGTCATCGCCTCCGCCGCCGACGCCTCCGCCGCCGAGGCCGAACGTTTCGTCGAGCGAGGCGTTCGCCTCCTCCACCGCGCTCGCGCGGTCGCCGTTCGCGTGAAACGACGACGCGGAGAGCGGTGCGCGCGTTCGCATCGACGTCACCGAGCGCGCCGTGCGCGCGATGATGCGTCGAAGGTTCGTCATGCGTGAACACGCGCGTCGCAGTCTGCGGAGGCGTCCGCGCGCCGTCACACGTCGCCTCGCGCGCGCGCGCGTCGCGCGAACTCGCTCGCGCGCGCGCGTGGGGAGCGCGCGCGCGTCATGGGTCCCAGTAACGCCCAGAAGAAAGCCTTGGCGAAAGCCAAGCGCGGCATCGTGTCATCGGGAGCGATGAGCTCGAAGAGCGGCTTCGACCCAGCGCAAGTAAAACCAAAAGAGCTCCCGTGTCCGCACTGCGATCGGATATTCAAGCAACAGGACAGACTGAAACAGCACATCGCGAAACAGCACGCCGACGTCGTGGCCGAACAGAGCGGTTCGGAGTCCGTGGTGGGCGATGGGAAGACGAACAAGGTGAGCGCGAAGGCGGCGCTCATCATCGCCGAGCGCGAAAAAGCGAAGGAGGAAGCGGCGAAGGAACGCGCCGCGAATCCCGACTCCAAGGTCGCCTCGCCGTTTACAAGAATGAGCTGTAAGCTCCCGAGCACAATCTTACGCGAGTTTGTGCAGAAACAGAAGGATTTCAAGGCTCCCGTGTTTCGCGCGAAGGAAGAAAAGCTCGACGGCGAATCTTCGACGTGGACGTGCAAACTCGTTTTAAGAGACAAGCACAAGCCCGACAAGGACAAGGTGTTCTTCTGGAACGAAAAGTGCGAGACGAAATTAGAGGCTGAACATAGAGTCGCGGTGGTGGCGCTCGCGAAAATTGCCAATACTCTACCTTTGCAGCGCTTGTTGCCGAATGAGTACAAGGAGACGTTTACGCAGTGCGAAGAGATGGAAAAAAAGAAATTGGAGAATGCGAAGAAACAGGCGGCGAGAGAGGAACAACGCATCGCCCGAATGAAACGATTTGCAAAGCAGGAGATGGCGCAAGTCTTGACGATGAGTGAGGAAAAGCGAGCACTCGTGGAATCCATACTCAAAGAAGATTACGAGTCGGCGTCTGACGAAGACGAAGACGTGCAGCTCGAAGAAGACGTTGAGATAGCTGGGGTGAACGCGTTGTGTGACAAATTGGAAAGCTTAGGGTTCGGGCGCGAAGACGCACTGGCGGCATCGAAAGCGACGAAGTCGAAAGACGTCGCCGCGCTGGATGGCGCGATTAGCTGGCTGTGCGTTCACGTGCCCGACGACAGGCTACCAACGGTGTACGCTCCTAAATCGCTCAACGAGGGCGGAGTGGTGTTACTCAGTAAAGCAAAACCCGCTCAACCCGTGGAGATCGATTCGAGACCATCGAGCGAGGATGCGGCCTGGCTCTGGGAGCGCGGTTACGCGGCGACGGCGTGCGAAGACGCGTTGCGCGCGCACTCCAGTCGGGAGGAAGCGCACGCTCACTTATTCGGCCGAGTTCTCGCTGGAATTTCGAAAGCGCACGAGGCGTGGCCGATGGGCGATCCCGATGCAAGCGATGAAGATTGGGAAGACGAATTGACGGCGATAGAAGCCATTTGCGGCGAAGACACAGTTGAGCGCTTGCCCACCAGCGTTCGCATCGCCATCGATACATCCGCCGGCGTGAAGGGATATCTCGAAGTGTACCGCCTCAAAAACGGTGGCTATCCAGCGGTTGAACCGCCTTTGATTGCATTTCATGCGCACGGTGAACTTCGAACTGAGTTCTTTAGCGCGACTCGAGCGCTTGCAAAGCTCGCCATTGATGGATGCGGCGCGCCTTGCGTGTACACTATGATAGAGGCTGCCGGAAGCTTGGTGACGAAAGTCGTGAAAACACATTCGTCGTCGCAAAATATCGGCGCGGCGGATGTATCGAATCGGCTACCCGTACCGAAACCACGAGCGCTGCACGCCGCCCCTAATCGCGCCGCGACGCCATCTCTGGCGGCGGGGGATTCAAAAAGACAGAACACGAAACGCCCACACCGAGGGCTTTCCGAGAGCGATATCGTGTCTGAGAATCGAAGGTTGCTCGATGCTTTCAACGCGTACCTTGAGTCGGCAAAATCAGGCAAAGGTGAAGCGTATACGATGATGAACGTGCGTTCGAATTTGCCGGCGAGCGGAAGTCGAGAAGAAGTTACTCGAGCCGTGAACAAATCATCTGTAGTTGTCTTGAGCGGCGAGACTGGTTGCGGCAAGTCAACGCAAGTGCCTCAGTTCATACTTGAATCTGAAATCGCCGCGGGCCGTGGCGGTGAGACTAACATCATCGTCACTCAGCCACGTCGAATTTCCGCCATCGGCCTCGCCGAACGAGTCGCGGCGGAGCGCTGTGAGAGGTGCGGTGATGTCGTCGGCTATTCCGTTCGTCTCGAGTCCAAGCAATCGTCGAAAACGCGACTTCTTTTCTGTACTACTGGTGTTCTGCTTAGAAGGTTGCTTTCCGATCCCTTGCTCGCGAACACGACGCACGTTATTCTTGACGAAGTTCACGAACGTTCAGTCGACTCCGACTTGTTGCTGCTGCTCTTGCGAAGAGTCATCGCGAAGAACCCGAAAATACGAATCGTACTCATGTCGGCCACAGCGGACGCGGACCTGTTCGATGACTATTTCAAGAATCCATCCGAAATCGCCGCGGTAAGCGGCGTGTCGACGACGCAGGTCCACATAGCTGGCTTCACGCATCCCGTTCGCGAATACTTCTTAGAAGACGTGTTCGAAATGACTGGTCATACGGTCGGCAAGGGTGGACCATACGCGAAGCGCAAGCAAATCAAACGTGTGAAGTCAAACGCAGAGGTGGAGACGCTTTTAGCCGAAAAAGCTGCGCAACGTAAGGCTGAGCGCGCCGCTCTCGGGCTGGACAAAGGTGGCTCGGACGACGACGACGACGACGACGACGACGACGACGACGGCATCGACGACGTTCCCGACGATTGGGATTTAGCTGATGATGAACGCGCGTATGAGGTAAAACGTGCGCCAGACGTTGAAGACGAATTCGGCGAGGTACCTGCGATGACACCCGCGCAAATCGAGGAGGAACGTCGACGAGCGGACTTGCTGTCTGAGGCGTCGCGAGCGTTGAATGCGTACTCTGTCCCGACTCAAAGAAGTATTCAAAACGTCGACGAAACCATCATCAACTACGACGCCATCGAGCAGCTCGTCGGTGCAATTATTCGAACAGAGCTTGAAAACGGTCCGAGTGCGCTAGTTCCACCACCCATCGCGGGAACGAAGCCGAAAGATGTCGGCCTCGGCGCGATCCTCATTTTCATGCCGGGTCAATTTGAAATTTTGCGGTTGATTCGCAAACTCGAGCTATCACGCCTTTTAGAAGAGGATGACGTCGGTGCGCTCCGCATTCTGCCGCTTTACGGCTCGCTGTCCTCCAAAGATCAGAAGCGTATATTCGAACGTCCGCCAGATGGAGTGCGCAAAATCGTCGTGGCGACCAACATTGCTGAGACATCCGTGACCATTGACGACGTGCGGTATGTCATCGATACGGGACGCGCTAAAGAGATGCAGTATGATACTTTGCGCGGGTTATCAGTGCTTGCGGACACTTGGGTCTCGCAGGCGGCGGCGAAGCAACGGCGAGGTCGTTCTGGTCGCACGGCGCCGGGCGCGCGGTTCGCAATGTTTTCGCGCGCGCAGTTCGCGAATATGTCGCCTCAGCAACCGCCCGAAATGCTTCGAACGCCGCTTCAGCAGTTGTGTTTGTCCATCAAGGCTATGAGCGAAGAACCAGTCGCGCAAACGCTTGGCGCCGCTTTGACGCCGCCCGATACTCGCGCGATTTACGCCGCACTTGACGAGCTTCGCGCATTGCGAGCATTCGACGCCGACGAACGTTTGACGCCGCTCGGCCGCCACTTGGCGCAGATGCCTGTCGACGCTCGCATAGGTAAAATGCTTTTATTTGGCGCGTTGTTGGGTTGTCTCGATCCTATTCTCACGATCGCCGGAGCGATGAGCGGTAGACCGTTGTTCTTCTCGCCGAAGGATAACCGCGACGCCGCCGACAAGGCGAAGCGGAGTCTTTCCGCGAGCAAATCGGACCACCTTACCATGGTTGCGGCGTACAAGGGATGGGCAAAGGCGAAGGCGCGAGGAAAACCGTTTGAACGAAGGTATTGCGAGGAATACTTTTTGAGCTCGCAAGCGTTAGAGGCGGTACAATCGAGTCGGCTCGACTACGCTACGATTCTCGCCGATTTAGGTTTCGTGAGGCGCGAGTACATTAACAACATGCGCCGTTTCGGAACGGGAGGAACGGAGGCGGATTCAAACAGCGAAGTCGCTCGCGTGATCAAAGGCGCGCTCGTCGCTGGCTTCTATCCTCACGTCGTTCGAGTGAAGCATCCAGAGACCAAATACGCTCAAACCACGTCTGGGGCCGTGGCGAAGGCTGCGAACAGTCGCGAGCTCAAATACTACTCGAAGGACCTTGGACGCGTGTTCTTGCACCCGGCGTCCGTCAATTTTCACTGTGGAAAGTTCGAGAGCCGGTGGATCGTATACAGCGAGCGCGTCGAGACGGCGAAAGTGTACATTCGCGACAACACCATGGTCGGCTCGTATTCGCTTCTGCTGTTTGGCGGCGACATCACCGTGCACCACGATCAAGGTCTCGTTCGCATCGACGATTGGGCGACGTTCGCAGCGCCCGCCAAAATCGGCGTTCTCGTGAAAGAGTTGCGCGCAAAGGTTGACGAGTTGCTTCTCGCTCGCATCAACCATCCGTCGGCGACGCTCGCGTCGACGCCCGTGGTGCGGGCGTTATTATCCCTTCTGGAATCGGAAGGGCATTGATTGATTCAACTTAGGCATCTAGAAAACGCGCGATGACGTATGTATGTCTTCTGTGTATGTATTTTACTCGGGGCAAGCTGCTACGCGAGGCGCGCGCGACGGTGACGCTCAGGTCGCGGCGGCTGCTGCTCGAGATAGTTGAGCGCGGCCAGAACCGCCGGCTCCGTGCCGGCCTCGCGGAGGCGATCGCCGATCTTGCGCCGGACGAAGTCACGGTACCAAGAGCCCACGAGCACTTTCTGTGGCCGAGCGCCCTCTTCGCTCCACCCGGCGAGCTCTGCCGTGTCGTTCGCCCGCGGCACGTACCCACCGCACGCCGACTCGACGTGCCGTTGCATAATAATAACTCTGCGCGAAGTCTGCTCAGCGTCGGTGAACCACAGAGCCCGCCGAGGTCGCGGGGAGCATTAATTTGAAACACGCGTACGAGATAGCCAAGGTGAAGGCGTCGGACGAGACGATGGGACACGTGGGATTGGAGAGCGCGACGAAGTCGGTGCTGGGGACGGCGCGAGCGATGGGGATACGCGTCGTCGATCCGCGCGCGACGAGCGCGAATGCGTCGAGCGAGGTCGCGCGTTAGGTTTTGAAATCATCCGATGAATAGTAGATTAGCCCACGATTTAGTTCTACCCCCGCGCGCGCGACGTCGCTTTCACACGCTCGGTCGTCTCGTCTGCGCCGCGCGCTCTTTTTCCAGCGAGGCGACGTGGGAGTAATACGATATCCCCGCGATGGCCACTAACCCGCCGATGACGTTGTTCCAAGTCACGGGAATGTCAAACAAGAGCCAGCCGAAGAAGAAGATGAACACCGTTTTGACGTGGCCGATGACTTGAAAAGACAACGCGCTGAAGGTGCCGATGCACATGTACTGCGAAATATTCACCCAAATCGCCAGCAAACACGACGCCGATAGGAACATCACCGACTCACCGGTCCAATAATAGTCCGTGATAAAACTTCCAGTCAATATTTGATCGAGAAACGGGCCGACGGTGAGCATGGCCAACGCCATGAGCGGCGCCGTTCGCCCGAGTAAATCGTTACTACTGATTGAATATTCGCTCTGTAATCGACTGACGAGGATTTGCTGCGCGCTCGTGGACAACACCGCGATCGCGGCCACGATGGTTCCCCAAAAGTTCATCGTCGTCTCCTGCAACGTCGCGATACCGACGCCGAACATCACCACTCCGATGGCGCGCGCGAGTCCCCAAGAAACCTTTCGCCCGAGGAACGCCACCTCGATCAGGCACACCGCGGGAATTTGCAACAGCTTGGCGAGCTGATAAAACCCGACGTGATTCAACATCAGCGACAAATTGAGCGATATGATGCTCGTCGACGCCACGGCGACGAAGGCGAGCAGTTTCTTTTGCGGCAGCTCGCGTCCGCCCTTCGCCGCCTCCGCGCGCGCCGCCGACGCCGACGCCCCGCGCGGTCGACACCACCGCACGCTCATCGTGCACAGAAAGTGCATCCCACACAGCGTCGTCGCGTACTGAAACGCCAATCCAGACGCTCCCATGAGCTGTTTATTCACCATCACGATCGCCACCGAGCTCACAAAGTTGGACGCCCACTTCATCGCGTCCGCGGTGGACAGCCGCGACGAGGACGCGGCGACGGACATGACGACGGCGTCGTCGAGGGATTCGCGCGGGCGATTCGCGTCCGTCGACTCGCGCGCGCTCGGCGCGCCGCGCGCGCGGACGAGTGTCGACGCCGCGCGGGACGCCGGCGTCGCCGCACACGCGCGCGCGCCGTCGCCGCGGACCGCGCGCGGCGAGGATGATGCGCGCCGAGTCGCTCGGGCCGGAGACGAAACGCCTCGTCGTCGGTGACGTCGCGTGCGACACGGTGCGAGACGACCAGTTCGGCGTGATTCGTCGCGCGGAATCGATCGGGGATGATTTCTTGGTGGCGAACTTTGATTTCGGCGACTTGGGATCGGGCGGGGGGAAAGGCGGTGATACCATGGCGCGAACGCGCGATGGGAGATATTTCATCAAGACGCTGAGCGAGGGCGACGGTAAGAGCTTGCTCGAGGATGCGTTCCTGAAGGATTACGTCGCGCGGGCGACGACGGGGCAGAGCCTGCTGTCAAAGATTTGCGCCGTGATATCGCACGATAAACTCGGACGATTCATCGTGATGAATAATTGCGTGAATCCCAGGGTGAAGTGCTGGAGTCGGTTGTACGATTTGAAAGGCACCGCGGACGACAAGACGCTCGTCGCGGACGGGGCGTCGGTGTATCATGCGCACAAACGATTTTACAACGTAAATTTGCTCGTGCGTGAATGTTTCGGGTGTTATCGCGACGTGCCCGTGCTCAGGCAGAGATACGTCAAGGGTAAGCACGAGGCTTTCGACGCGCCGATATACGTCACGAAGGCGCAGAGGGAAGAGATTTTAACGGCGCTGAAGAACGACGTGGCGTTGTTCGACAAACACGGGCTCATGGATTACTCCTTGCTCGTCGGTATCCAGCGCGTACCCGCGAACGAGGTCGACGAGGCGATGCGAGCGTTTGAGCATGACGTGCACAACAAGCCTTACATCGTCGAATACGGTGGAGAAACGTTAATACTGTATTTTGGGGTTATAGACTTTTTGCAGCGCTGGACCGGGGGCAAGAAGGTCGCGCACGTCATCAAATATCTCTTCGCCCCGCGCCCGATTTCGACGGTAAACCCCAAGGCGTACGCCAAACAGTTTCTGGACTTTTTCGACTTCAAGTTCAAGGGCGTGGCGTTCGAGCACGAGAACCTGGCTCGAACGTCGAGCGTGCGCCGTTCGTTCAACTTTGGCGGCGAGTCGAGAAAGGGCGGCGCGTCGCCGACGGTGCTAGAACGTCTGAAATCCGCCGCCGGGGTCACTATCATGGCCGCGGAAGAAGACTAAATAATCATATTCATCGCACTCTAGCGACTAGTAGTTTGTATTCCACCAGAAGCCGCGACGCTCGTCCTAGTCCGCTCCGCTAGCGAACCAAATCGATCCGGCTCCGCGAGCGCGTCGCGACGCGACGCGACGCGTCGACGGTGGCTTACTTTGCGAACAGACGATGGACATGACGACGAACACGACGACAAACACGACGACGAACACGACGCGTGCGCGGGACGCGACGATTATTTCACGCGCGAGGCGACGCGCGAGCGCGCGAAGGCGAACGTCGGACGACTCATCATCTAAACAGATGCGTTTTGCTCAACAAAGAAGCGCTAAAGTAGTTTTAATGGTGATCCCATCGCCGCGCGCTTTAGTTAAAGTAACCTTGCTTGCGCGCTTGCACGCCGATTTGCCCGAACATCATGCACGCGAACAACCCCATGTGCCACGTGAGCATGTACAACCAAATCTTGTCGTCGGCGGCCGGACCTTGCGGGAAGTTGGCCAAGTTGGCGCCGATGCGATCGCTGAACACCTGGAACAAAGACGCGTTGTTCTCGAACGCCGGGCACGGCGACGCGGACGGGATGACCCAGCCGAACAAGGACGCGAGGTGCACCGGGACGGAGGACTTCTTCCAGTCGTCGTCAAACTTCAAGTCGGACGACGCCGCCACCTTGACGGCGGCGCGAGCCTTGACGGTCTTGCGACCTACGCGCGAGCGAAAGCAAGCGACAAAGCTCCAGTCAGTCTTCCGCGCGCACTTCGATCGCGCACTTCGATCGCGACGCATCCAGCCACTCGTCGCCGGCTTCGGTCGCCCAATCCATGAGTCCCGACCCAGCCCCGACCCCCTCGCGCGCGTCGTTCGAACCGAACCCGCGATCGGTCTCCCCGATCGACGCCGACTCTTCGCCGTCGCCGCGCGCGCGACGCGCCGTCCGCGTCCCGTCCGCGACGCGCGCATCCTCCGTATTTCGCACGACGCTCCGACGCGCGCGCCGCGTCCGCGCGCGCCGCGTTCGCGCGCCCTCGCGCGTCATCTCGACGCGTCGTATCCACGCGTATCCCAAGAGCGATTCGCGATTCGCGACGCGTCGCGTCGACGCGACGCGACGCGACGCGACGCGCGCGCGCGTCGTCGTCGTCGTCGCCCGATCGAACGCGAAACTTACCTCGCACATCGCGGCTGAGCGCGGATCGACGAGCGACGGTGATTTGCGTGAGCGCGAGCGCGACCATGATTCGACGCGAGAGTGCGGCAGTGCGGTGCGGGCGAGCGACGACGCCGCGGGGCGAGGGCGACCGACCGCGGCGACCGACCGCCCGTCGACGGGCGTGTTTTATTGAAAGCAGTTCGTGGCGTTGAATATGGACACTGATCCGCCTGCTTCAAGTACGAGGACTGGTGAACGAGATTCGAAAGTCAACACCTGCGCCAGCCCCCGCGCGCGTCAGTCAACTCGTCGCGCGTGACGAAATCGATGTCGGTCGGCGACGAGATCGCGCTTGGATGGTGACGGCATGCGCGCAAAAGCTTTCTCACGGTTAGCTTTCGCGTTCGCGCTCGCCTCGCTCGCGTCGACGTTTACGCTCGCTGCGGCCGACGAATGCGGCGCGAGCTCCAGTGGGCGGATACGCGCTCAAGGCTTCGGCTTGCCACAGACGGCCGATTTGATAGAGTGGTACGAGGCCAGTGCGATAGATCAAGCCAACGACGGCACGGTGAGCGGGTGGACGAGCACTGTCGCGAATACGTATAACGGAGGTGCCTGTTTTTTCAGCCAAGTCGAGTCACACAACAACTACCTACAAAACGCTCAGAAATTGTCTGTGACAGGGCACGGCGCTACTAAAGCCGTTGACGTCTTATCAGGGGGCACCTCCACAAAAGTTTTATTCTCGGGTGGTCGTTACGTCTCTGGCACTTACCAAGACTGGCGTCACTCGTTCAGACCGCAATGGACATTTTGCACGATGGCACGATACTCGGGTGCGACTAAAAAGAGAATCTTTAAAGGGACCACAAACATGTATCACGGGTTTCACAGTGGCAGACGCGGCGTGTGCTATTACAACAACGCCAATGGCTCTGGGGAACTCTGTACCGCCATCGGCGGGACTTTGACGGACTGGCTCATTCTGTGCACGCATAACGGCAACGACAGCGCATACGTCGTCGGCGGCGACTCGACGCGAGTGACGGCGACGTCCACGATGACCTCGACACTCGGTAACAACTACTACAACGCATACTTTGGTATCAATGGTGGGATAGGGTGCGGCGGCACGCATTGCACGACTGAAAATTCGGACTTTGAGGTGGCGGAAATCCTGATGTGGCAACGTCGGCTCAC
>JACLAB010016770.1_pt1 | contig 18532 bp, 11 predicted proteins | sample 8027921 | NCBI WGS metagenome assembly JACLAB01 (sample SAMN15725117, study PRJNA655200) | protist metagenome | isolation source: fluorescence activated cell sorting (FACS) single amplified genomes of... | place: USA: West Boothbay Harbor, Gulf of Maine | collected 2000-07-19 | reverse complement strand
ATTTAAAAAATCGACGTGCACGTCTTGCTGGAGAATTAATTCAAACACAATTTAGACTTGGGTTGAATCGACTTGAACGTAGTGTTCATAATCGCATTAGTGATGAAACATTATTACGACAAAAACGTTTACGTGTTGCTTTAGCTTCACTTGTCCGTACACAAATTGTAGGTTCTGTTTTTAAAGAGTTTTTTGGTTCAAACCAATTATCGCAATTTATGGATCAGACAAATCCTTTAGCCGAGATTACTCATAAACGACGTTTAAGTTCGTTAGGTCCAGGTGGTTTACACCGTGACCGTGCCGGTCTTATTGTACGTGGTATTCACCCAAGTTACTATGGACGTATTTGCCCAATTGAAACACCTGAAGGTAAAAACGCAGGTCTAGTAGGTTCGATTGCAACGTATGCTCGAATTAATTCAGACGGTTTTTTACAAAGTCCGTATAAAGCAATGGCTTCTCAAAAGCATCAAGGTCAGGATGGTTTCTTTTTGTTAAATGCTTCATACGAAGATCAAGTTGTGGTTGCTGCGGCGGATACGCAATTTTCAGCAACACGTGTTCCTGCACGTACACGTCGTGAATTCGTAGAAATTGTACCTAAAACAATTGATTTTTTAGGCTTATGCCCGATTCAATTTATGTCGATTGCCACTGCTCTTATTCCATTTTTAGAACACGATGATGCAAACCGTGCGTTGATGGGATCGAACATGCAGCGTCAGGCTGTTTCATTATTAACACCTCAACGAGCTTTTGTTGGTACTGGTTTAGAAGCACGCGTTGCTCATGATTCTGGTGCTGTAGCTCGTATCCAACGTAGTGGATATGTTTTATATGCAGATGCCAACCGTATTGATGTTTTAACAGAAAGTGATTCTGTCTTAACGTCAACGCCTTTTACACGTGAAACAATTTGGTTAACACGATACCAACGTTCAAATCAAGATACATGTATGCATCAGCGTCCAAGTGTTTTACCAAATACTTGGGTTCATGCAGGTGAATGTTTAGCTGATACATCATCAACTGTTGCCGGAGAGCTTGCACTTGGTAAAAATATTCTTGTCGCATATATGCCATGGGAAGGGTACAACTTTGAAGATGCAGTTCTTGTCAGTGAACGTTTAGTATTTGATGATCTTTTTACATCCGTGCACATTGAACGTTACGATATTTCTACTTCGCGTACCCGTGAAGGACAAGAATATATTACGTCCAAAGTTGAGAAAAATACTCATTTAGACGCATTTGGGGTTGTTGAAATTGGAACTTGGGTTGAACCTGGTGATACGTTAGTGGGAAAAATTTCTCCACAAAAAGAGTCGGAGAATACACCTGAAGGACGTTTACTTCGAGCTATTTTTGGTGGAACAGCGCGTGATGTTAAAGATACACCTTTGACGGTACCAAGTGGCGTTACAGGTCGTGTACTTGAAACACGTACATTGTTTGAAACAACTATTTATAACAAACAAGTGGAATGTTCAGAATCCGTTGGTTCTGTATACGTCTTTTTAGTTCAAAAACGTAAAGTTCAAGTAGGAGATAAAATTGCAGGTCGCCATGGAAATAAGGGAATTATTTCTAATATTCTTCCTCGACAAGATATGCCATTTTTACAAAATGGTGTTCCTGTAGATATGGTTCTTAATCCATTAGGTGTTCCATCCCGTATGAATGTGGGTCAAATTTTTGAATGTTTACTTGGTTTAGCAGCGCACACATTAGAACAAAATTATAAAGTTCTTCCATTTGATGAGATGCATGGTGACGAAGTTTCTCGTGGATTTGTGTATCAACAATTATATAAAGCGCGTTGTGCCACAAAACAAAAATGGCTTTTCCAACCGGAATCTCCAGGAAAAAGTATTTTATTCGATGGACGTACAGGGTATCCATTTGATCAACCTGTAACTGTTGGTTATCCATATATTTTAAAATTAGTCCACTTAGTAGATGACAAAATTCATGCACGTTCAACTGGACCTTATTCATTAGTAACACAGCAACCACTTGGTGGTCGTTCAAAACACGGTGGACAACGTTTAGGTGAAATGGAAGTTTGGGCACTTGAAGGATTTGGTGCTGCATATACGCTCCAAGAATTACTAACAATTAAGTCAGATGACATGCGTGGGCGTAATTTAGCCTTCATGTCTATTATTCGTGGAAATTTATTACCGAAACCTGGTGTTCCCGAGTCTTTTAAAGTTTTAGTGTGTGAATTACGTGGGTTATGTCTTGATATTAGCCTTGCCCGTATTCCTTCAGTGTAATTAATGCAGGCTTTGAAGTCATTGAATAGGTAAAGTAAAGTTTCTACTTGTTCAAAAGTTTGCATGTTTTAGTCATTTTATTTATAAGAAACCAATACTATGAGTCGTGATATTGATTATATTCAAATTCAATTAGCCTCTCCTAAAGAAATTGAACGGTGGTCACAGCGTGTTCTTCCTAACAATAAAATTGTAGGGGAAATTACAAAAGCTGATACCATTAATTACCGTACTTTTAAACCTGAGCGAGATGGTCTTTTTTGTGAACGTATTTTTGGGTCTATTACGAACAATGAGTGTTCATGTGGAAAAACCCGTCGCCGAAAACCAATCAAAATGCAATTGCCTGAGACGTTGGATGGCGAAATTACTATGGTAAAAAAAACAGATGAGATTGGGTATGTTTGCCCAACTTGTGGTGTTGAGCCGACAGATGCGAAGGTGCGTCGTTATCGCATGGGATCTATTCGATTACGTAAACCTGTTGCCCACTTATGGTATTTCCGAAATACACCTAATATTTTATCTGTTTTATTAAATATTAGTGCCGGTCAAACTGATGAATTATTACATTTTGATTCGTATACTCCATCGTCATCGGCTGTCATGAATTACTTTCTACATGGTGGAACTGAATTTTATATTGATAACTGGGAAGCTATTCATTTCTATTTAGGGCAAACACCGGCTGGTAAACAATCAGCTTTTTTAGATCCTCTTGTAAATTTTACAGCAAAGGATGCAGATATTGAAGCTGTTTGGAATACAGATGCTTGGCTTCAAAATGATCAACAAGAGACGAAATACGGGTTCCCAATGGAACCACGTACGACAGAAAATTGTGGTGCAGAAGCAATGCATATGTTATTAAGTCAGTTAGATTTGCCGTTTATGGAACGTATGTTAAGTACGCGTTTACGCCAAACAGTAAAAGACTATAATACCGTGTTACGCCGTAGAGCTGATAAACTTAACCGTAATCCTAACATTTCGGGTTTAGCTCGAAATGAACGAGCGCTAAAATTATTAAAGCTTACCCGTCAAGGACAACGTACTCGTGGCTTTAGTACTAAAATTAAAAAATTATCAAAACGTCTTCATTATGTTCGACTTTTAGCTCGTAAGCAATTACGTCCTGAATGGATGATTGTTTCCGTATTCCCTGTGTTACCGCCGGATCTTCGACCTATGATTCAAATGTCTAGTGGTCGTTTCGCAGCTTCCGATTTAAATGACTTATATAGACGTTTAATTTATCGTAAAATTCGATTTGATAAGTTTTGTAATTTATTTGATGCAGAATTTTTACCAGATTTATTAATTCGCCATGATTTATGTTTATTACAAGAAGCTGCTGATGCCATTATTGATAATGGACGTTTAGAAAAACCTGCTCAGCGACCAAATAAAAATGTGTTTAAATCTTTAACAGCAATTATTGAAGGAAAACATGGTCGTTTCCGTCAAAACCTTTTAGGGAAACGCGTAGATTATTCAGGTCGTTCAGTAATTGTAGTGGGTCCTAAATTACGTTTACACCAATGTGGATTACCTCGTGAAATGGCATTAGAGTTATTCCATCCATTTATTATTCAAGCGCTTTTAGAGAATAGTGTTGTACGTAATATTCGTGCAGCTAAAAATATGATTCAAAAACGTAAACAACCAGTATGGGACATTTTGGAACGTGTGGTTTATGCGCACCCTTTATTACTAAACCGCGCACCAACACTTCACCGTTTAGGAATCCAAGCATTTGAACCAATTCTTCTTTCAGGTCGTGCTATTCAATTACACCCACTTGTATGTCCAGCTTTTAATGCTGATTTTGATGGCGATCAAATGGCTGTTCATATTCCACTTTCTTTAGAAGCCCAAGCTGAAGCACGTTTACTTATGCTTGCAACACATAACTGGCTTTCGCCTGCAACGGGTGAACCTAATATTGTGCCAAGTCAAGATATGATTCTTGGTTTTTATTATTTAACTACACTTCCAGCTCGATGAGGAAACATTAATGCAGTCATCATGATCATGGCATCTTCACATGATTTTGGTTTTAAAAGTTTTTCTGTATAAAGAAGCGAAGCAGGATAACTCACAACTTCACAAACACGTTTAAAATCAAAACCAAGAGCACATAAAAGTAAAGTTGCTGGCAATTTTCTAAAATTATCAATACAAGCATTAATTTCAAGACTATTAGGAACAGTCTCTAAACGTAACCATGACCCATAAGACGAGAGAAAACTTACCAAATGTGAACGACGATTTTTTTGATCAAATTGTGCTTTAATATAAACGCCCGGACAACGAACAATTTGGTGAACAATCACACGTGGTGAGCCGTTAATAATAAAAGTTCCATGCTCAGTCATTAATGGAAGATCACAAAATGTAATTGGAAGCACACAACTCACATTTAAACTTTTTGAATAAATATGCACAGGTACAACAAGGGAACTACTATATGTTTCCATTTGTTGAATTGCTTCTTTAGGGTTTTGAAGAGGTTTTTTAAAATAAAAATCATTCGCTAAAAATGAAACAGAAATTTGACGATCTGTTGATTGTCGAACACTCGATCCTAAACTATCTCCAATAATAGGCGAAATAAATTCAAGTTCACGACGAATTCCTGTTTCTAAGAAAAGACGAAAACTTTTCCGTTGCGAATCAAGGAAATCAGGAATTGCCACTTTTTGACGAAAAAGAATCATAGATAAAGGTGTAAATTAATCAATACAAAAAAAGAGCCTTTGTTTAACAAGTTTTTTTGGGATTTAGAGAAAATTGAAAAAAACAAATAATCCAAATTCACAAAGCTTTAATATGCTTTACAAATAAAAAACGTGAGTTTGTAAATCCTTAAGTAAAGTACACTAAAAAAACACAACTCCAAATTACTATATTGATAAACAAAGTAAAATGTTGTACTGTATAGAGTATATAACTCTCCTTTTAAAGGAATGGCGGTGTAGCCAAGTGGTAAGGCAGAGGACTGCAAATCCTTTATCCCCCAGTTCGAATCTGGGCACCGCCTAAGGAAATAAAAAATATCTTTCTGAGGATATTTATAAAATAATAGATTAAGTCTTTGTTACATGTTACGGACGCCTACTGTTGTCCAAAAAAATAATTTTAAGTGCTGTTCTTTCATGAAGTACTGAACGATATGGATGATCTTCAATAATTGAAAAAGCATCTGGACGTTGATTGAAAACTTCTAAGCTTGTATCTGACAAACTATAATGAAATAGTTTTGTTTCTTGGGAAGTAAATGGTTTTAATGGTACTGTAGTAGTTTTTCCTGTGTGATAATGGATTCCAAACGGTGAAAATGTTACACGGTTATTTTTTAATTCAACATCCTTATAAAGTTGTTCTAAAAAAGTTGCTTCATTTGCACTTTCATGGAGGAAATGGACAAGATTAATATCTTTTGCCCATGGAACATTAGAATCTACGGAATTTACAAGCGGGGCTGCTTGCATGTCGGTTATTTTTCGAATTGGTTTATATTTTAGCTTTTCAAAGCATTTTGACAGAAGATCTTTTTGTGTGAATTGCCCAAGTCTCGGCGCAAGAGGCATGTATTGATCGGAAAGTTGTTTTCCGCGTTGTGTGAATTGTTTATTGGTACGTTGTTTTGTTGAACGTAATCGTTTTTTATACTTAGTTAAAAGTTTTTTATCTTTTATTTGAAGACGTTTATATACAGGTTCCGGTGTAAAAGGTGGTGGTTCGGTTTCATCTTCTTCTCCTTCTTCCTTTTTTTCACGAGGTGGCATTTGTGCAAGTTCATCAGCGGACGACCATTCATAACGACCAATTTCTTCCTCGTGGCTGAAACTATCATTTAATGTTGTCTTATCTTCTTGAAATACTGCAAGGAATTCATTTGGGTGTGTAAAATTGTCAACGATTTCTTTTTCAACATCTGTATATTTTCCCTCAACAAATTCAGTTTTTAAGCCTTTATTACGGGTAAAAAGAATCCCTTGTGAATCACGGAAATATTCTTTCTTGGGGTCAAGTACACCTTCTAAATTTTCAAGAACCGAGAGTTTTAAAATGGCAGTACGTGTTTGTGTTTTTAATGTTTTAGACGTTTTTTCTAAGCCTTTTGAATAAACTGTTTGTGGGGCATTAATTGTACGTTGAATAATTAAATAGGTAATACTGAGCGGTAACATTGCTTGAAGTCCGCGTCGAATTGTAAAACTACTTTTTATAAATTGGTCGAGAACAGAAAATTTATGAATACGGAAATATGACACAATGTAAAGGCATCGTTGATACATTGCTTTTACATATGTATTTCCACGTCCGCGTCCAAGCCAAAATCGAGTCTCTTGATACCCTTGTTTGAAAGTGATTTGACTTGTTCGATATGCTTTTTCACAAAAGAGTTCTAAACAATATTCTACTGGGATTGCTACAATATTAAGGATGCTTTGAATAGGTGTTAATAAAATAATCCAAAAGCTGTTCCAGAGTAAGCAACTGAAACTATAGATTTGAGGTACATAATATTTAATTGCTTGGGAAGCCATTTCTGTTGTCATTTCAGCATTATACCAAAAAGTTGGATAAGTTAATTTAACAACATGTGTATAATTCCCATCATCCAGTGCATTTTTAAGTGCAACTTTTCGTTCATTTGTAGAACTTTTTTCGTTTGATTTTTGAATGAATTGGCTGTCTTCGAATTTTGTATTTTTATTTTCTAGGTCTGAGGTTTCTGTCTCTGGAATACCATCAGTTTTAACAAGAAGCATTTCAAGTGCTTCTGGATTTAATTTCGTATTTTCGTGATTTTTCCAAGCTGATCCAAGGAATTGATAAAATGAAACATCTACATGATTTAGTTGTGAGTCGCTATTTGACTGATTATTAGTCATAAAGTTATTAATGTATATTTAATAGGACGATATATTTAAATTTGTTTATGAAAGTATCTCTCTTCCTCGTGTTTTAGTTAACTAGTAGAATATTAAAAAAATATTTATTGTATTTTGATTATATCATAATGATTCTGGAATAGACACAATTTTTTAAAATTCTCCCCAGACAGGATTTGAACCTGTGACCAATCGGTTAACAGCCGATCGCTCTACCACTGAGCTACTGAGGATTAGAAGGTTAAACTACCAACATTTAAACATGATGTTTACTTTAATGTAGTATATACAACATATGATGTTAGTACTACCTATTGAAAAATATAACATATTGCTTAGTCCTTGTCTATGTTTACTTTTATAGAATCTTGTAAGAAAGGGACTTGCATCTAAATCCTAAATCTTTTATACTGTAAGAAAATGCCTCCTTAGCTCAGCGGCTAGAGCATCGTATTTGTAATGCGAGGGTCGTCGGTTCAATTCCGACAGGAGGCTTGTATTTTATAATAAGATTCTTTAAAATTTGGATTGTTGTCTAATTCTTTTTTTTATTGTCCTAGTCGCCTAAGGGATGGGCATGGGCTTTCTAAGCCTGTTTGTGTGGGTTCGAATCCTACCTAGGATGTTGTTTGTTGCCACACGAAGTGGCAACAATTTATTTAGGGTTTTATTTAAAACACCCTAAACGAAGCTAATTTAGTATCCTGTACTTGAAAGCCAGCTCATTTCTACTTCATCAAGAAGTAATGAACGGTTATAAATTTCAAGAAGAATTACAAGGAAAACAGCGAATAAACCAATAAATACTGCCATTACTACTGTTGTTCCCCAACCTGGTGCTACTTTTCCATATTCTGAGTTAAGTGGACGTAAGGCTGTTCCTAATGCTGTTACTTTTCCTGTTCCAGCAAGTTTGCTTTCATTTGCGCTCATAAGAATAAATTTCTCACATTCATTTGTGTTTTTTTACTTTCTATTTTAAACTATATCAAAATTTAACGTTCAACCTAATTATGGAAACTCCAGCTTTTTTTTATGCCGTTTTTCTTTGGTGTTTGTTGATTAGTGTAACAGGCTATTCAATTTACATTGGTTTTGGTCCACCTTCAAAAGATCTCCGTGATCCATTTGAAGAGCATGAAGATTAAGATTTTTTCTTCAGCATGTTGTAGGATACGTAATTTACGTACCCTACACTAAATTTACATAACAACATAGACTCTGTTCTCTTATAATATACCATGAGAAAGTCTCCCGCTCCAAAAGAGATGCGGGAAAATGACAGAATAAATGAAGTGTAAACCAGAAATAATTTTATCCTTTACGTGAGTAGAACTCAATAATAAGGAGTTCATTTACTGTTAAGGCAATTTGTGAACGTGTAATCGCACGTTGAATTGTTCCTGTTGTTTTATTTGTATCTACACTTAAGTGTGAAGGGATTGTTCCTCCAAATGTTTTACAATTTTCTACCACTGGAGTTGAAGTACTTGTAATTGTTTCGCCTGGGTTACAATTATAACTTGGAATATTTACACGTTTTCCATCAATTTTAATTAAACCGTGAGATACATATTGACGCGCTGCTCGGATTGTTGGCGCAAATCCAAGACGGAATACAATACTATCTAATCGCATTTCAAGCATTTGAAGAAGTACTTCTCCAGTTGGTCCTTTTGCACGTCGTGCACGTCGTACGTATGATAAAAGCTGTTTTTCAGTTACCCCGTAATTATAACGTAATTTTTGTTTTTCTTGTAAACGTACACGGAATTGTGTAAGTTTTTTTGTTGCTGCTGTTTGTCCATGTTGTCCTGGTCCGTAATTACGGTTTGGTACTTTTGTTGTTAATCCAGGAAGTTCTCCAAGTCGTCGTACAATTTTTACACGTGGTCCACGATATCGAGCCATCTTATTTCTCCTAAAGTTTTACTAATGATTTTTCTATTCCTGTAGTATAATACTAATATATAGTAGTTTTAGTTTAACAGGATAAATGCTCAGTATCAAACCTATTTTTTGATGCGAGTAGAAATATCTGTTCTTTGTTGAAGAAAGTTGGATTTCTTTCTTTTACGCTATATACTGTAATATATATACTTGACCGTTAAGAATTTATGCCACGTTCCCAAAGAAACGATAACTTTATTGATAAAACTTTTACGGTTGTTGCGGACATTTTATTAAAAGTGCTCCCTACAACTCGTAATGAGAAAGAAGCATTCATTTATTACCGAGATGGTATGTCTGCACAAGCAGAAGGTGAATATGCTGAAGCATTGCAGAATTATTATCAAGCAATGCGTCTTGAAGTAGACCCATATGACCGTAGTTATATTTTTTATAATATTGGGTTGATTCATACAAGTAATGGAGAACATACCAAAGCATTAGAATATTATTATCAAGCTCTTGATCGTAACCCAGCATTACCACAAGCATTAAATAATATTGCTGTTATTTACCATTACCGTGGTGAGCAAGCTCTTGAATCCGGAAATATTCCAGATTCTGAAACATTATTTGGTAAAGCGGCTGAATATTGGAAAGAAGCAATTCGTTTAGCTCCATTGAATTATAGTGAAGCGCAAAATTGGTTACAGACTACTGGACGTTAAATGTAAAATTACTTTATTGTAGTTCAAGCTAAATTTCTACATCTGTTTAGAAATGTATGTTACACTACACGTAAGTGATTTTATTGTCCGTTGTGCCTTAATGGTGGAATGGTAGACACGCTAGCCTTAGGAGCTAGTGCCGTAAGGCGTGGAGGTTCGAGTCCTCTTTAAGGCAAGCACTGTACAGTATAAGTAAAAATTTATGTCATTTTTTTGATTTCAAAAAAAATCGATTGACATTCTTAATCACACCCTTTTATAATAGAAAACAAGAATAGTTGATTTAATTATTCATTTTTGCCCCCATCGTCTAGAGGCCTAGGACATTTCCCTTTCACGGAAGTAACAGGGATTCGAATTCCCTTGGGGGTACGTTAATGTACCAAATGTAATGTTTGCATGATAGAAGTTCGAAAGATTCTTCAGAATCTTTCTTGCAATTCTAGCCTATATATGCTTCAATTTTAATAAAAAGCTTTAATTAAAATTGAAGTTTTGCTTGTTGAGTAATACATCAGAATGATGTTCCTGCACTTAATTTGTTTTTTTTCATTTTAGATTTAAAACAAAGCGTTTTTTGTGCTCTGTATTTACGTGTGTGTTTTTTAACCACTACACTTTAAATTAGTTTTAAGGTTAAATACAGTTAATTATATTTTAGGTTTATTTATTTATGAATTTTTCACGTCAACGCATGTCTCCAATTAGCGCTGGTGAGATCATTAATTATAAAAATGTTGATCTTCTACGTCGTTTTATCACGGAGCAAGGTAAAATTTTACCTCGTCGTTTAACGGGAGTAACTGCAAAAGAGCAACGTCAACTTGCAAAAGCAGTAAAGCAAGCCCGTATTTTAGGATTTTTACAATTTCTTTATAAAGAATAATTTTTAGTTATGCCAACGATTCAACAACTTATTCGTTCACAACGAATGAAAATCGAAAAGAAGACCAAATCACCTGCTTTACAATCATGTCCTCAGCGTCGTGGTATTTGTACACGTGTATATACAACAACTCCAAAAAAGCCGAATTCAGCACTTCGTAAAGTTGCTCGTGTTCGTTTAACAACTGGGATTGAAGTAACTGCATATATTCCAGGAATTGGTCACAATCTTCAAGAGCACTCAGTAGTGCTCGTACGTGGTGGTCGAGTAAAAGATTTACCAGGTGTACGATACCATATCGTACGTGGATCCCTTGATACAGCGGGTGTAAAAGGCCGTTTACAAGGGCGTTCAAAGTATGGAGTAAAACGTCCAAAAGGATAAATCCGTTTAATTACGGCTTTAGTCTTGGATATCTCTATTTATTTAATATTCAACCGTTTAATTGATCTTATGTCTCGTAGAAAAGTTGCGAAAAAACGTCCGGTTGCTCCGGATCCAGTATACCAAAGTCGCTTAGTAAGTCTTTTAGTAAGCCACCTTTTAAAGAAAGGAAAAAAGAGTCTTGCCTACCGTATTTTTTACGAAGCAATGACACAAATTTCGGAAACAACTTCGCAAGATCCACTTGAAGTGCTTCGCCAAGCTGTTTTAAATATCACACCAAAAGTCGAAGTAAAATCTCGTCGTATTGGTGGAGCTGTTCTTCAAGTACCACTTGAAGTAAAGTCTGACCGTGGAACTGCTCTTGCCCTTCGTTGGCTTCTTGTTGCTGCTCGTGCGCGTTCTGGACGTAGCATGGTAACAAAACTTGCAGCTGAAATTATGGATGCTGCAAACAACACTGGTGGTGCAATTCGTAAGCGTGAAGACACACACCGTATGGCAGAAGCAAATAAAGCTTTTGCACACTTCCGATTCTAAATCAAGAATCGTGACATTTTAGCCAAAATCAAAACGATTTTTTAAATTTTTATTATTATGGCACGCGAAAAGTTTGAACGAACAAAACCACACGTAAATATTGGAACAATTGGTCACGTTGATCACGGTAAGACAACTCTTACTGCAGCAATTACTATGGCAATGGCAGCTCGTGGAGGTGCTTCTGCTAAAGGATACGCTGATATTGACTCTGCACCAGAAGAAAAAGCTCGTGGAATTACAATTAACACAGCTCACGTAGAATACGAAACAGCAACACGTCACTACGCTCACGTAGATTGTCCAGGTCACGCTGATTATGTAAAAAACATGATTACTGGTGCTGCACAAATGGATGGTGCAATTCTTGTAGTATCTGGGGCTGATGGTCCAATGCCACAAACAAAAGAGCACATCCTTCTTGCAAAGCAAGTTGGAGTACCAAACATTGTAGTTTTCCTTAATAAAGAAGACCAGGTAGATGATGATGAGCTTCTTGAGCTCGTAGAACTCGAGGTACGTGACACTCTTAGTAGTTACGAATTCCCTGGTGATGATATTCCTGTAGTACCTGGTTCTGCGCTTCTTGCATTAGAAGCATTAACAGAAACACCTACAATGGGTGATGGTGAGAACAAATGGGTAGACAAAATCTTTGCATTAATGGATTCTGTTGATTCATATATTCCAACACCTGAGCGTGATACAGAAAAAACATTCCTTATGGCGATTGAGGATGTATTCTCAATTACTGGTCGTGGTACTGTAGCTACAGGGCGTGTAGAGCGTGGAGTAGTAACAGTTGGTGATGTTGTAGAGATTGTAGGTCTTGGTGACACACGTGAAGTAACTGTAACAGGTCTTGAAATGTTCCAAAAAACACTTGATGAAAGTGTAGCTGGAGATAACGTAGGTGTACTTCTTCGTGGAATCCAAAAGGATGACATTGAGCGTGGAATGGTACTTGCAAAAAGTGGAACAATCAAACCACACAAAAAGTTTGAATCACAAGTTTACGTTCTTACAAAAGAAGAAGGTGGTCGACACACACCATTCTTCCCAGGATACCGTCCTCAATTCTATGTGCGTACAACAGACGTAACTGGAAAAATTGAATCATTCGTGAGCGATGATGGAGATGAGGCAACAATGGTAATGCCTGGTGACCGTGTAAAGATGATTGTAGAACTCATTCAACCAATTGCTATCGAAAACGGAATGCGTTTTGCTATTCGTGAAGGTGGACGCACAGTTGGTGCAGGGGTTGTGTCTTCAATTATTGAATAAATTGGTAGTTAAGTAACTTTTATGCATACCTCTAAAAAGGTATGCAACAATTCATATCAATTTTCAAATAAACTCTATAGATATCTTCTTTTGTAGACGCATAAAGCCCTTGCTTTTATAGTCTCAAAAAAATATACTATAGAGTAGTCCTACTTTTGTTGAAAGAACAGTTTGAATCGTGTCAGGGCTGAAAAGAAGCAGCACTTAAAATTATTTTTTTGGACAACAGTAGGCGTCCGTAACATGTAACAAAGACTTAATCTATTATTTTATAAATATCCTCAGAAAGATATTTTTTATTTCCTTAGGCGGTGCCCAGATTCGAACTGGGGGATAAAGGATTTGCAGTCCTCTGCCTTACCACTTGGCTACACCGCCATTCCTTTAAAAGGAGAGTTATATACTCTATACAGTACAACATTTTACTTTGTTTATCAATATAGTAATTTGGAGTTGTGTTTTTTTAGTGTACTTTACTTAAGGATTTACAAACTCACGTTTTTTATTTGTAAAGCATATTAAAGCTTTGTGAATTTGGATTATTTGTTTTTTTCAATTTTCTCTAAATCCCAAAAAAACTTGTTAAACAAAGGCTCTTTTTTTGTATTGATTAATTTACACCTTTATCTATGATTCTTTTTCGTCAAAAAGTGGCAATTCCTGATTTCCTTGATTCGCAACGGAAAAGTTTTCGTCTTTTCTTAGAAACAGGAATTCGTCGTGAACTTGAATTTATTTCGCCTATTATTGGAGATAGTTTAGGATCGAGTGTTCGACAATCAACAGATCGTCAAATTTCTGTTTCATTTTTAGCGAATGATTTTTATTTTAAAAAACCTCTTCAAAACCCTAAAGAAGCAATTCAACAAATGGAAACATATAGTAGTTCCCTTGTTGTACCTGTGCATATTTATTCAAAAAGTTTAAATGTGAGTTGTGTGCTTCCAATTACATTTTGTGATCTTCCATTAATGACTGAGCATGGAACTTTTATTATTAACGGCTCACCACGTGTGATTGTTCACCAAATTGTTCGTTGTCCGGGCGTTTATATTAAAGCACAATTTGATCAAAAAAATCGTCGTTCACATTTGGTAAGTTTTCTCTCGTCTTATGGGTCATGGTTACGTTTAGAGACTGTTCCTAATAGTCTTGAAATTAATGCTTGTATTGATAATTTTAGAAAATTGCCAGCAACTTTACTTTTATGTGCTCTTGGTTTTGATTTTAAACGTGTTTGTGAAGTTGTGAGTTATCCTGCTTCGCTTCTTTATACAGAAAAACTTTTAAAACCAAAATCATGTGAAGATGCCATGATCATGATGACTGCATTAATGTTTCCTCATCGAGCTGGAAGTGTAGTTAAATAATAAAAACCAAGAATCATATCTTGACTTGGCACAATATTAGGTTCACCCGTTGCAGGCGAAAGCCAGTTATGTGTTGCAAGCATAAGTAAACGTGCTTCAGCTTGGGCTTCTAAAGAAAGTGGAATATGAACAGCCATTTGATCGCCATCAAAATCAGCATTAAAAGCTGGACATACAAGTGGGTGTAATTGAATAGCACGACCTGAAAGAAGAATTGGTTCAAATGCTTGGATTCCTAAACGGTGAAGTGTTGGTGCGCGGTTTAGTAATAAAGGGTGCGCATAAACCACACGTTCCAAAATGTCCCATACTGGTTGTTTACGTTTTTGAATCATATTTTTAGCTGCACGAATATTACGTACAACACTATTCTCTAAAAGCGCTTGAATAATAAATGGATGGAATAACTCTAATGCCATTTCACGAGGTAATCCACATTGGTGTAAACGTAATTTAGGACCCACTACAATTACTGAACGACCTGAATAATCTACGCGTTTCCCTAAAAGGTTTTGACGGAAACGACCATGTTTTCCTTCAATAATTGCTGTTAAAGATTTAAACACATTTTTATTTGGTCGCTGAGCAGGTTTTTCTAAACGTCCATTATCAATAATGGCATCAGCAGCTTCTTGTAATAAACATAAATCATGGCGAATTAATAAATCTGGTAAAAATTCTGCATCAAATAAATTACAAAACTTATCAAATCGAATTTTACGATAAATTAAACGTCTATATAAGTCATTTAAATCGGAAGCTGCGAAACGACCACTAGACATTTGAATCATAGGTCGAAGATCCGGCGGTAACACAGGGAATACGGAAACAATCATCCATTCAGGACGTAATTGCTTACGAGCTAAAAGTCGAACATAATGAAGACGTTTTGATAATTTTTTAATTTTAGTACTAAAGCCACGAGTACGTTGTCCTTGACGGGTAAGCTTTAATAATTTTAGCGCTCGTTCATTTCGAGCTAAACCCGAAATGTTAGGATTACGGTTAAGTTTATCAGCTCTACGGCGTAACACGGTATTATAGTCTTTTACTGTTTGGCGTAAACGCGTACTTAACATACGTTCCATAAACGGCAAATCTAACTGACTTAATAACATATGCATTGCTTCTGCACCACAATTTTCTGTCGTACGTGGTTCCATTGGGAACCCGTATTTCGTCTCTTGTTGATCATTTTGAAGCCAAGCATCTGTATTCCAAACAGCTTCAATATCTGCATCCTTTGCTGTAAAATTTACAAGAGGATCTAAAAAAGCTGATTGTTTACCAGCCGGTGTTTGCCCTAAATAGAAATGAATAGCTTCCCAGTTATCAATATAAAATTCAGTTCCACCATGTAGAAAGTAATTCATGACAGCCGATGACGATGGAGTATACGAATCAAAATGTAATAATTCATCAGTTTGACCGGCACTAATATTTAATAAAACAGATAAAATATTAGGTGTATTTCGGAAATACCATAAGTGGGCAACAGGTTTACGTAATCGAATAGATCCCATGCGATAACGACGCACCTTCGCATCTGTCGGCTCAACACCACAAGTTGGGCAAACATACCCAATCTCATCTGTTTTTTTTACCATAGTAATTTCGCCATCCAACGTCTCAGGCAATTGCATTTTGATTGGTTTTCGGCGACGGGTTTTTCCACATGAACACTCATTGTTCGTAATAGACCCAAAAATACGTTCACAAAAAAGACCATCTCGCTCAGGTTTAAAAGTACGGTAATTAATGGTATCAGCTTTTGTAATTTCCCCTACAATTTTATTGTTAGGAAGAACACGCTGTGACCACCGTTCAATTTCTTTAGGAGAGGCTAATTGAATTTGAATATAATCAATATCACGACTCATAGTATTGGTTTCTTATAAATAAAATGACTAAAACATGCAAACTTTTGAACAAGTAGAAACTTTACTTTACCTATTCAATGACTTCAAAGCCTGCATTAATTACACTGAAGGAATACGGGCAAGGCTAATATCAAGACATAACCCACGTAATTCACACACTAAAACTTTAAAAGACTCGGGAACACCAGGTTTCGGTAATAAATTTCCACGAATAATAGACATGAAGGCTAAATTACGCCCACGCATGTCATCTGACTTAATTGTTAGTAATTCTTGGAGCGTATATGCAGCACCAAATCCTTCAAGTGCCCAAACTTCCATTTCACCTAAACGTTGTCCACCGTGTTTTGAACGACCACCAAGTGGTTGCTGTGTTACTAATGAATAAGGTCCAGTTGAACGTGCATGAATTTTGTCATCTACTAAGTGGACTAATTTTAAAATATATGGATAACCAACAGTTACAGGTTGATCAAATGGATACCCTGTACGTCCATCGAATAAAATACTTTTTCCTGGAGATTCCGGTTGGAAAAGCCATTTTTGTTTTGTGGCACAACGCGCTTTATATAATTGTTGATACACAAATCCACGAGAAACTTCGTCACCATGCATCTCATCAAATGGAAGAACTTTATAATTTTGTTCTAATGTGTGCGCTGCTAAACCAAGTAAACATTCAAAAATTTGACCCACATTCATACGGGATGGAACACCTAATGGATTAAGAACCATATCTACAGGAACACCATTTTGTAAAAATGGCATATCTTGTCGAGGAAGAATATTAGAAATAATTCCCTTATTTCCATGGCGACCTGCAATTTTATCTCCTACTTGAACTTTACGTTTTTGAACTAAAAAGACGTATACAGAACCAACGGATTCTGAACATTCCACTTGTTTGTTATAAATAGTTGTTTCAAACAATGTACGTGTTTCAAGTACACGACCTGTAACGCCACTTGGTACCGTCAAAGGTGTATCTTTAACATCACGCGCTGTTCCACCAAAAATAGCTCGAAGTAAACGTCCTTCAGGTGTATTCTCCGACTCTTTTTGTGGAGAAATTTTTCCCACTAACGTATCACCAGGTTCAACCCAAGTTCCAATTTCAACAACCCCAAATGCGTCTAAATGAGTATTTTTCTCAACTTTGGACGTAATATATTCTTGTCCTTCACGGGTACGCGAAGTAGAAATATCGTAACGTTCAATGTGCACGGATGTAAAAAGATCATCAAATACTAAACGTTCACTGACAAGAACTGCATCTTCAAAGTTGTACCCTTCCCATGGCATATATGCGACAAGAATATTTTTACCAAGTGCAAGCTCTCCGGCAACAGTTGATGATGTATCAGCTAAACATTCACCTGCATGAACCCAAGTATTTGGTAAAACACTTGGACGCTGATGCATACATGTATCTTGATTTGAACGTTGGTATCGTGTTAACCAAATTGTTTCACGTGTAAAAGGCGTTGACGTTAAGACAGAATCACTTTCTGTTAAAACATCAATACGGTTGGCATCTGCATATAAAACATATCCACTACGTTGGATACGAGCTACAGCACCAGAATCATGAGCAACGCGTGCTTCTAAACCAGTACCAACAAAAGCTCGTTGAGGTGTTAATAATGAAACAGCCTGACGCTGCATGTTCGATCCCATCAACGCACGGTTTGCATCATCGTGTTCTAAAAATGGAATAAGAGCAGTGGCAATCGACATAAATTGAATCGGGCATAAGCCTAAAAAATCAATTGTTTTAGGTACAATTTCTACGAATTCACGACGTGTACGTGCAGGAACACGTGTTGCTGAAAATTGCGTATCCGCCGCAGCAACCACAACTTGATCTTCGTATGAAGCATTTAACAAAAAGAAACCATCCTGACCTTGATGCTTTTGAGAAGCCATTGCTTTATACGGACTTTGTAAAAAACCGTCTGAATTAATTCGAGCATACGTTGCAATCGAACCTACTAGACCTGCGTTTTTACCTTCAGGTGTTTCAATTGGGCAAATACGTCCATAGTAACTTGGGTGAATACCACGTACAATAAGACCGGCACGGTCACGGTGTAAACCACCTGGACCTAACGAACTTAAACGTCGTTTATGAGTAATCTCGGCTAAAGGATTTGTCTGATCCATAAATTGCGATAATTGGTTTGAACCAAAAAACTCTTTAAAAACAGAACCTACAATTTGTGTACGGACAAGTGAAGCTAAAGCAACACGTAAACGTTTTTGTCGTAATAATGTTTCATCACTAATGCGATTATGAACACTACGTTCAAGTCGATTCAACCCAAGTCTAAATTGTGTTTGAATTAATTCTCCAGCAAGACGTGCACGTCGATTTTTTAAAT
>JACLAB010004345.1_pt1 | contig 18537 bp, 10 predicted proteins | sample 8027921 | NCBI WGS metagenome assembly JACLAB01 (sample SAMN15725117, study PRJNA655200) | protist metagenome | isolation source: fluorescence activated cell sorting (FACS) single amplified genomes of... | place: USA: West Boothbay Harbor, Gulf of Maine | collected 2000-07-19 | reverse complement strand
GGAAGAAGAGGACGCGAGAATAAAAGCTGAAGAAGAAGAAAAAGCGAGAATTGAGGCCGAGCAGAAAGCTATTGCTGCGGCGGAAGCCAACCGTGCCGCTGAAGCGAAAGCAGCTGCCGAAGCGAAGGCGAAAGCAGAAGAAGAAGAAAGGAAGGCTGAAGAGGAAAAGAAGGCCGCAGAAATAGCTATGTTGCAAAAGAAAGCAGAAGAAGAGGCGGCGGCGGTAAAGATGGCGGAAGCGGCGCGCATCGCCGAGGAAGAGAAGAAGAAAGAAGCGGAGGAGCAAGAAGCTGTTAAGCAAGAAGAGATTGCAGAAATCGCGGCGGAAACGGTGAAACTTGAAAAAGCGCGGGCGGAGAAAGCTGCGGCAAAAATTGCCATGGCGGGTCACTTTGCGCGCATGAAAAAGAACGAAAACGAAAAAGCAGCTAAAGCTGGCGCCGTTGCCGAAATGCGGGTATACGATTACACGGAAGTCGCTGCGGAAGAAGCTCCAGAGATGAAGGAAGAAAGTTTTGAGAGCAGGCCCCCCACTCCACCACCGCAAACTCCACCCAGCGGAAACTCGAAGCAAGAAGCCCCTCCAAAAGCTCCTGAAGTAGAAACGAAAGTCTACGAAGAGACGTTGCCAAATTCAGATAACATCCAACTTTCTAAGTGCGTGACGACGCAAAGACTGAAGTTTGAAGTCGAATACGCTTTGAAGAGAGGCACGAGTGATAACGTGTACTCCATCGAAGGGACTGAGAAAACTGCTTTGATTGATGTTCCGGATAAAGCGTTCGCTGAGAACTTGTTCGGCGAGAACAAGCACTCCTCCTCAGATTTCTTGATTTTGCAGCACATTTCGCCGAAGCGTTTAGACTCGATTTCTGCGCTGTTAGAAAACCGGTCGGATGTCCTTCCGCCGATTGAGATTGTCGTCACGAACCCAGGCGCGAGAGTCATCTACGATGCGTTGAAACCGCCTGATGGGGTCACTCCGGGGAGTAACGAACGTTTAATCGCCGCGTGGAAACGACCGTCAGAGCTGAGCGGGAAACCAAAGTTGCGCGCGCGCTTGCGCATCATTCGTGGGAACGAAGAAAAGTTAGATTTGGGTGGAGGAAGAACGTTGACGTTCATGCCATGCTCTACGCCGAGATGGCCGGATGTGTTTTGCACGCGAGACTCGAAATCTGGGATTGTCTTTACCTCAAAATTTTACTCCGCGCACGTTGCCAACGAGCAAACTGACGAGAATAACAGCCACGTGGAGATGTACGACTCAGGAGGTTTAGATTCCTTCCAAGAAGACTGGCGATACTTTTACGATTGCATGCTGGCGCCGATGGCGACGCAAGTCAATAGCGCGCTCTTCAAGCTCAAGGCTTTGGCGTACAACTCGCCGTATAAACAACCGCGTTTGGCGCCGTGCCACGGTCCAGTACTTTTGAACTCGTCTCCAGAACTTATCCGTGAATACGACGAGTGGACGGATAAACAGTTGAAGCAAATAAACGACGTCTCCGTGGCGGTCATTTACGCGAGCGCGTACGGGAACACCTCCGCGATGGCGCAAGCCATCGCGAGAGGCATCACCAAAGCCGGCGTCGGGGTGGAAATGGTCAACTGTGAACTCACCAGTGCGGATGAAATTCAAGAGCTGGCTAAAACTGTGGGCGGTTTCTGTCTCGGTTCACCAACTTTAGGCGGTCACGTTCCAACTCCAGTCACGGACGCCATGGGTCAAATCGTCAAATCCTACGACACGGATAAACCAGCGGGAGTCTTTGGCTCCTTCGGTTGGTCCGGTGAAGCCGTCGATATCATGGAAACCCGCTTGAAAAACGCCGGATTTAACTTTGCGTTTGATGCCATTCGATGTAAGTTCAAACCAACGGAGGAAACCTTACAACTCTGCGAAGAATCCGGCACGGACTTGGCGCAACTCGTCTTGAAGAAATCCAAGCAAGCGAAGAAAGCGGAATCGAAAAGAGTTCAATCGGAAACCTTTTCCGGAGTGACGGAAACTGAAGCCGCAGTTGGTCGAATCGTCGGATCTTTATGCGCCGTCACCGCCAAAAGCGGCGACGCGCAGTCCGCCATGCTCGCTTCCTGGGTCTCCCAAGCTTCGTTCAACCCTCCCGCGCTCACCGTCGCCGTCGCCAAAGACCGCGCGGTGGAATCCTTCATGCTCCCAGGCGGCACCTTCAACCTGAACATCCTCAAACTCGGCAACGAAAAAGAAACCATGAAAGCTTTGTTAAAAGGTTTCGCCCCGGGAGAGGATCGTTTTGGCGACATGAAACTTTCCTACAGCGAAAACAACGAGTGCGCCATCGTTACCGACGCTTTAGCCTATTGCGAGTGCTCCGTGAAGAGCCGCATGGAATGCGGCGACCACTGGGTGGTCTTAGCCGAAGTCACCGGCGGTAAGCTGTTGGACGAGGAAGGAAAATCCGCCATGCACCACAGAAAAACCGGGAAGAGTTACTAATACTAAAACTTTATTTAATCAAAGGATACATTTACTAAGCGTAAGCGCAGATTTTCACCCCTTCCCGGACATCTCTTCTCTTTTCTTTGGTGTCTGTCTGTCTTCACAAAAATTCCCAAGAGGCGCACCCCATAAAATAAAAGAAAGCGCTCCTCCTTCGTCTTCGCTTTCGTTTTCGCTGCGATGGGTTTAGGTGCCCTTTGGGCGGACTTTAAGGATGACTTGTTCACGTACAGGACGGTGAAGGTACGTTTATATCGAGCGCGCGCGTTCTCGACGAAAAGACAGAGAGAACGAGTGATTCCGCGGTCTCTTTTTTCCCGAGACGGGGTGCATTTAGAATCACCGCGCGCCTTCCTCTCTTCCCTTTCTTTCTTTCTCGTCACTGGCGCGATCAATACCCGATATCGTCTTTGTTTTTTAATATGTCGTCGTTCCCCGCGCGTATCTTTACCTAACGACGGTCTCGAGGAAAGTTGATTCGAGAAAAGTCGCTGACACATTCTCTCCTCTCTTCCTCTCTCAAAATTCACCAATTAAAAACGTCTCTAATCAATAACGCAGTTGGTGAAAACGAAGAACCCACTTCTGGTGACGACGGATTTGACGTTCAAAATCCTCATCGCGTTATTCGCGCTCGTGTCCATGATTATCATGAAGAACTATAATAAATTCAGCACGCCGAACTTATACGCCAAGTCGCAGTTTGAAGTTCCGCACGCCATCGTGCCGAGGTACTCGATGGGCGAAGATGGGAGCAGATCGGTACAGACGAGCTTTCTCGGGGATTCGAAAGAGGTTATCGAAGAGCACGCAGAAAATGCGACGTATTGCGAAAACGCGACTTATATTAATTGGCGATCGCCGACGTACGGCGGAACGTATTCGACGGTGCATTATAGCACGGACGCGGCGGCGTGCGCGGCGTCGGCGGAGTGCACGACGCCAATTGGGTGCATTACCGGCGGGATGTCAGTGGGAGAGATGGTGAAATTAACCCCGAGCGGTTTGTGGGTGAAGACGTTTTTGCAGGAGTGGACGTTTAGTAGACAGTGCGACGGGTGCGGGGACGCGGACGGGTATTCTCCGCCACCCCCGGATTCTCCTTCTCCACCTCCTTCCCCAAGTCCTCCACCATCACCACCGCCAGAAGGTGCCCCGAGTCCTCCTCCATCACCACCGCCGGCGGAACCTAGTCCGCCACCGTTTCCGAGTCCGCCACCTTCGACTATGTGTGCAAACCACTATGCTTTTCCACAGAGTTGCGCGTACGGGTTGATGGGCGTGAGAAGAGGCTTTACGATTGCGCCGGAGAACATCTTCTTACCGTTGGAAATATGGTACCAAGACAGTCTAGGAAACTTTAATCAACCTAAGAAAGTGTTTTTTAACGGCGTCGAGTACGATGGAACCGCTGGGGCGTTGCAAGGGATTACGTTGAAAGATTTATTAGAGTCTGCCGGCGTCGCGTTGGACGATTACAACGATTTTTTGTGCGTCGTTGGTAACGACGAAGCAGACGGCGGGTGCGCGCAAGGTTCGACGACTGGATTGACCTTTCGATTGACGGGCATTAAGTTATTAGTGACCGTGAAATGGGAATCGGTGCATTACTTAGAACCGCTGAATAACGACGTTTGGGCGACGTTGAGCGTCAGATTCATTCCATCCAAGCAAATGCACAGTATTGGAACTGACGCGCATTACATGGACACTGGAAATCCTTGGCATTCAAATGTTATGGAACGAACGTTCAATGGGGTGGAGATAATATACGAGTCTGGTGGAACGGTCGGTGTATTTGATATTTTCACCTTGATGTTAGCGGTGACGAACGCGTTTGTGTTGATTGGCATGGCGACGACGATCTGCGACGCACTCGGGACTGCCACTTCGGAACAGTTTATGGACGATAAATACGAAGACGACGGCGAACGCGCGGGTTTAGAGTATATGTTAGAAATGATTGACGATAAACAAATGCCTGGTTTGCCGTTTAAAGTGGAAGATTTGAAGTTACGAACCGACAACGACGAACCGACGGAGACGTACGAAAGAGCGATCCAAACGTTACAGATTCAAATAGCAAACGTAGAAAATAGACTATCGGTGTTACCCGAGGACGAGAGCGAATTGAGAGCTTTAAATACCGGGCACATGGATAAGATTGAATATAGAAAGATGAAACTGTCGTTGATGGAAGACCCGCAGGCCTTGGCGTTGAAGCAACAGCAACAAGCGCCTACTACGCCTCGCAGTGGTTCGGCGAGACGGCGACAGAGTTTAATCACAGAAATACCGTTGTACCCTGGCAATCAAACCATTGGTCGCGGTATGGCGGGTATAACTGGCAAATCGATTTCTCGCTCGCAATTGACGTTAGCTGTTATTCGCGAAAAAGTTCGCGTGAAGAGTTTACGCGACGGGCCGGGCGTCTTTAGACTAGCCGTCGGTCGATGGGAATCCTTGCCATCCGAGAAAGCTGCGGTAATAGAACCTGGAGATAAGATCTGTTTGCGATTAAGGGAGGGTCGACCGGGTGGTCACGAAGGTATTTTTGAGTTGCAATACCAAGACGAGTTGAAAGATGTGGACGAGAACAAGTCGTGCACGATTTTTGGCTTTGAGGTATTCAAAGCGCCGAAAAAATAATTCTACTACTTGAAGTAACTGTTATGATGTGTATTTATTGTTGTAACAAAACGAATCCTATTTCTTACATAGACGTACGCAAAGTTTGGGTTTTTAAAAGTACACGTTATGATGTTATTGTTACAATTTTGATCTATTTCTACAATCATTGATGTGCAGAGAAAACTAATTATCCTTGTTTATATCTAAGCAGTGTCCGGCTCATTATGCGCGTTATTAACGACGCATGGACCAGTACGGACAGGGGACTCTAAATACAAGAAGAACAAAAAGCAAACAGACATCGTCTCATCGTAAAAACAGGAGTAACTCGTGTTTATCAGAAAGTAAGTAAAATGTCTCTTCTCTTCTTGTGCTCAAATGATGGGAGGCGAATTCGCATTCGTCGCTCATATATGTACACTACTAGAGAAAGAAGTCGACGGAACGGCGATGAAAAACTTCTTAGTTTTCCATCTCCGCTTCCAATCTCCTCTTTTCCTTCTTGGACAACTTCAAGTTGCCGCCGTTTCTTATAAACTCCTCCTGTTCGAGACGGGCTTGCTTCTTGGCTTCTCGCGCCAATCTGCGTTCCTCCTTCTTCGCTTGCTTCTCGCGTTCCATCTCCGCCATGATTTCAATCTGCGTCGGCGGTCTCTTTTCCGCTTTTTTCGTCTTCCCGGACTCAAAGTCCAAGCCGTGGCCGAAGTTTAACGTCCCGTTGTCCAGGTGCATTTTGGCCTCGTACGCGTTCAACGCTTGGCCTCGGTGTAAGAGCGCGTGGAATTCTGTTTTGTTTAGTATATCGGAAAAAAAATCAGAGTAAAAAATGTCAGCAAAACTCGGCACCCAAACCTCTCTCTCTTCTTTAGGTTAAACAACCACCCAAAATCGTATCTCTTTAACGAGAATCATCGACCTCCGAAAAGAGAAGAAACCTGCGCGCGATGTGTGCTTCGAGGAAAGAAGAACTTTGCTCGTCCGCGCGAGAAACGTAAAAAGCACACATTTTTGCGCGAGAAAAAACGTTTCTCGGTGAAAGAAAAGTGTCGCGCGACGAAGAAAGAGAAGGTAATTGTCGCGCTTCATCCGAGCGAGAGAATCGTCGATTTCGATGATGATGACGAGGATTTCTTTTCTTCTTTTCCGCAAAATTTCATTCATCATCATCATAACGCGCTAACTAAAAAGAGAGAAAGAAAAAGAGCAAATAAAACGCACTCAAGTACGTGTCCGCGTTGTCGCAGCCGTCCGCGAGCTCCTCGTTGTGCTCGTTCAAGTCGGCCGGTAAGTTTTCGGTGTGCGCAGAAGACATTTTTAATAAGAGAGTTAGTTAAGTGTGTTTTGTGAATAGAATTCCGAAGAATATGACGAATCCTTTTTGCCCTTTCGTTCTTTGTCGAGCACACACAAAAACACGCAAAAAAAAAAAACTAAACCCTAAATTAATTTTTTTTTTTTCTCTCCTTTCTTTTTTCTTCTCTTGCCTTTTTTTTTCTTCCTCACTCGCGTGCACGCTGAAGAAGAGGAACGTTGTCGTAAACATGATTGTAAAGTAACCGAGTTTTTAATCACTGCGGCGAAAATCGAAACCGCGAGAAGAAGAAGAAGAAGAAGAAGAAGAAGAAGGAGGAAAATGAGAAACGAAGAGGGAGATACAGATGCGCTCTCGAATTTGGTCCTCGGTCCGCTCTCTGTCGTCGCGAGAGACGAACGACACGTGCAACGGGACGTGTTGAGAGATGCCATCGTCGACGACGACGACCGAGGAGGAGGAGGAGGAGAAGAAGAAAAGACGAAAATGGAAACGATGGTGTTGCGCTCGGAACGCGCGGTAGAGAAACTCGAGCGCTCGCTTTTTGAAATCGACCGAGAGATTGAAGCCGTGGAAGCGGCGACGAAGGATTTAGGAGTCGAAGAAGCAAAGAAGAAGGAAGAAAAAACGCCTTTACGAGACGTGAAACTGAGGAAACAAGTCGCCGCGAAACGCGTCGCCGGGTTACGAGAGAAACGAAGCAAAGTGGAAAAAGAGTTGGACGCGGCATTGGAAGTTTCCGAGGTGGAACGACGCGCGTTTGAGAGAGAAAAGAAGAAAAAGAAAGACGCATCCGACGCGGACGCGAAGAAGACTGGTGGTGTTCCTCCGGAAGAACAACGACGACGACCGAAAGTGGTCGTCCAGGACGACTTTGATTTCGACGCCGAGTTAGACGCCGTTCAAAAGAAAACCACGACGAATAATTTGTTAGGTGGCGGTAGTAATGGAGAAACGGAAAGAGAACGATTGATTCGTATTGGAGCGATGACGCCATTTGACCGCTTAGACGGGTTCGATAAAGCTCGGACGGATGAAGCCGGAAAGAAGTTGAAAGAAAAAGCGGCGCTGTTGCAAAGCGCGAAATCAAAGTTGAAAACGATTGATTTGAAAGATGCACCGAAACAAATGGAAAAAATGCATTCGAGAGCGATTGGAGAGGCGATTTCGAGACGCGTGAAACCGACAAAAAATGGAGACAGCGCGGCGAAGAAGAAGTTGGCGTTGAAAAGAAAACTGTGGAAAGAGCAAAGCGAACAACAACAGAACAAAAAGAAAAATGGTGCGTCGGCAAGGAAAAAACGAAGGTCGTCGTTTCAAGCGTACAGCTCGGACGAAGAAGAATTAGATGGAGACGCCGATGAAGACGGTGACAATGTTATTGAAGCAGAAGAAGACGTTGAATTTGAAGGAGGATTATCCGTCGACGGCGACAGGTTCGCGAAACTTTTACCGCATCAGAAAACAGCCGTTAAATGGCTTTGGGAATTGCACTGTCAAAGAGCCGGTGGGATAATCGGCGATGAGATGGGTTTAGGGAAGACTGTACAAGTTGCCGCTTTCCTCGGCGCGTTATCGAAATCGAACTTGTACCAAGCTTCCGTTGTCGTGTGTCCGGCGACGATGTTGCGCCAATGGCGTCGCGAATTGAAAATCTGGGCGCCCGAGCTGAAACCAGTCGTCTTGCACGACTCGGCTATCACGCAAGACGCTTTAAAAGTTGCCAACGGGAATAGAAAAAATGCGATGAAAAACGCCATACGGAACGCCACGAGAGACCCGAAAGGCTTGGTGATTACCACGTACGAGTGTTTGCGAGGCATGCGCGAAGATTTGTTGACCGTTCGATGGGGGTACGCGGTGTTGGACGAAGGGCATAAAATTCGAAACCCAGAAGCAGACATCACCGTCGTTTCGAAGCGATTACGCACGGTTCACAGAATTATCATGACTGGTGCGCCTGTACAAAACAGGTTATCCGAGCTTTGGTCGTTGATTGATTTTGTCTACCCCGGGAAATTGGGCACTTTGCCGGTGTTTCAGGCGCAGTTCGCGGTGCCTATACAAATCGGCGGGTACGTCAACGCGAGCGATCAAGCGGCGACTACGGCGTATAGGTGCGCGGTCGCGTTAAAGGATTTGATTTCACCGTATTTACTTCGACGATTAAAACAAGACTTGGATATAAACTTGCCGGATAAAACGGAACAGGTTTTGTTTTGCCCGATGACGGAAAACCAACGCGACGCGTATAAAGGTTTCCTCTCCTCGAGAGAAGTGGAGGATATCATCGACGGTCGACGCGAAGCGTTGGGCGGTATTGACGTTTTGCGTAAGATTGTTAATCACCCAGACTTGTTAGAGCGAAACTCGCGCGCTGGCGATGCAAATTACGGCGACCCGGTGCGTTCGGGCAAGTTACAAGTCGCGCTGAAAATCTTGAGCATGTGGAAAAGCCAAGGCCATCGATGTCTCGTTTTTTCGCAAACGCAACAGATGCTGGATATTTTAGAGCAAGCGGTTGCCAACGAAGGATACACGTATCGACGAATGGACGGCACCACACCTGTCGCGCACCGAATGGGCTTAGTCGATTCTTTCAACGACGCCGGTAACGTGGGCGAGGAAGGCGTCGCCGCGGAGGATATGCAAGAACCCGTGTTTGTTTTTTTGTTGACAACTAAGGTTGGTGGTTTGGGTATAAATTTAACCGGCGCGAATCGCGTTTTGTTGTTTGATCCGGATTGGAATCCGTCAACGGATGCGCAAGCACGTGAACGAGCCTGGCGCATTGGTCAAACGAAAGCGGTGACCATCTATCGGTTAATCACCACCGGGACGATCGAAGAGAAAGTGTATCATCGACAAATTTACAAAGAGTTTCTGACCGGTAAGGTATTAAAGGACCCAAAACAACGACGTTTTTTTAAAGCGAGAGATATGATGGATTTGTTCGCGTACGATGACCCGGAGGAGAAGCAAAGAGGAGGCGGTGTCGCGGGAAGCGCGGCGATGGGCGGCGGAGCCGCGAACGAAACCGCCGAGCTTTTCGCCGAAGTCGAAGGCGAGATCTTAGCGGCAGATTGCAAAGATGAAGACGAGGAGAGTCTAATCACAGTTGAAGGAGATGAATCGCTGGAAGAAGGCGAGATGACAACGGCGAATAATGGAACCATCGTCGAGGGCGTGCAAAGAGTCGAGACGAATCGATTGAACGTTAATAACAAAGACGACAACGGGAAAGGCGATGCGGCGATTTTGAAATCATTGTTCGACGGCGAAGGCGGATTACACAGTGCTATGTGTCACGATAAGATTTTGTCAGCTGCAGATAGCGACCGGCGCGCAAAAATTGCCTTTGCAGATAGAATCGCGAGACAAGCGGCGGAGGCGGTGAAACGCTCCGGACGAGGCGAAATGAATGGGCATTCCAACACTCGCGTTCAAGGTCAGCAGCAACAACAGCAACACATCAACGCAACGACCACATCAACTACGACTATACGAACTATTGCCACCAATAATATCAACACGGGCCGTTTCGGAAGCAATAACGCTGGAAGTCGTCGCTTATTCTCTCGCATCCAACAAAGACGCGAAGAAGACGCCGCCATCATCGCCACGAATCAAAACGCCAACGCCAACCAAGATGAAGAAGCCCGCTTCGCGCAAACCCTTCTCAAAGACATCATTCAATTTCTCAAGTCTAGGGGCGGTGAAGCTCCAACCGGACTCGTCGTCGACGCCTTCGCGGATAAAGTCACCGCCGAACGTCGCGTCATCTTTCGCAACTTATTAAAGCAGTGCGCTCGATTGGAACGGAATCCGACGACGAACGATGGAAACAAAGGATTCTCCGCCTGGGTTTTAAAATCAGAGTACGATACGTAACGTACAGTTCAAATTAGCAAGTAGCAGTATACTAGTAGTTTTTAGCATTTAATGTAAAATACGTCTAAGACGCGCGAAATAAAGAAGTGACCCGCGAGAGGAGTTCGAGGAGACAGGAGAGAAGTTACAGTTGGCTTTTCAGCTCAAATCAACCTCACAACAAATTAAACATGAACGCGACTACCTCCGCACCTGCACCGCCACACTTCCTCGAAAGCTTTCTCGTCATCCTCGCTTTCTTCCATCTCTCCGAATTTCTCATCGCGTTCGCGTATAACCGTAATCTCCTCAATCGACACTCCTGGCTTTTCAGCGTCCCGTACTGTTCGGCGATGGCTTTGGGATTGTGCGAGTACTTTTTCGTGGATTACGGCGCGATGCTTGGCCAGGAAACGATTGCACGCGTGCATAAAATCGGTATCATGACGTGCCTCGTTGGCGAAACTATTCGTAAATGGGCCGAAATACACGCCAAACATAACTTCACGCACGTCATTCAAACCGAGAAAAGAGCGACGCATTCGTTGGTCACGGAAGGTCCGTATAAAATTTTTCGACATCCAGGATATTTCGGATGGTTTTTATGGGCACCAGGCACGCAGTTAGTTTTAGGGAACGTGGTGAGTTTTATGGTGTTTGTGGGCGTCAGTTGGCGGTTTTTTTATAAACGGATACCGGTGGAGGAATATTTCTTAGAGCGGATGTTTGGCGAGGAAACGTACGCGCGGTATCGCCAAAAGACAAAGACGTGGATTCCCGGAATTCCTTGATTAGTAGTAGTTTAATAGATGTGCGGGTAAAACCTTAGAATGATAAAGAGTAATAGCTAATGTCCTTTTCATCTTACCTATATGCTACGAGCGCGTGCTAAACTAAACTAATTCAATGCCGACACCGTTCCCGTCGTAGTTGTCGTTATCGCCTCCGACGTTTCCTTTTCGACACTTTGAGATTTTACACGCTTTCATCGTTCCTTGCACGTTTTCAAACGCGTCGACGCCAAAGCCGGTGCAATTGTCGATTTTGACATCTAAAGAGTCTATTTGTACACCACCTCGTAATAAGATTCCGTCGCCACCACAATTCGATATCGCGACATTTTTCAGGTGCACTTGACCGCTCTTCGGATCTTCCGACTGATTTCCAAACGCCGAAACGCCGTGGTTTTTGCATTTGTCAATCACCACGTTTTCTGCGTCAATCGAGCCGCCTTCGGTAGCTACACCGCTCCCAGTTTCCGATGTCACCGACACATTTTTTAACTTCAGACTCCCTTTTTCTTTCACAAACACCCCAAAGTTATTCGCCACGGATTTACTCGCGTGCGTAAACTTCACGTTCTCCACGCTCGCGTTTTCAGACGTAACCTCCAACACGCTTTCGTACGGCGTCGACGTTCTCCATTCCACGAAAACATCGTCGCTCAAACCAACCAATTTTACGTTATTCTTGTTCATTAGTATTCGTTCCTTATACGTGCCGCTTTTTATCTCAATCGTCGCCCCGCCTTCCTTCGCGCTCGTGTCGAGCGCTTTCGATATCGTCTCAAATTCGCCTGGATTTGGGCCCACGGTTAAGGATTTCACCCCACACGATGAATTATTTTTGTCGTCGCTCTTCTCATCACCGGGAAACCCGGGAACACCACCAACACCATCAGCAGCGGCGAAAGCAGAATTTTCGCTGTTGTTGCCGCTGCTCGAATACCACGCAATCATCGACAAAGACGACGATACAAAAAGCGATCTTCTTCTTCTTCTTCTGTCGATTGATTTCCCCCCAAAATCATCATCATCATCATCATCATCACCAAAGGTTTTGTCCTCCTCATCATTCGCCTCCTTTTCTTCGCAGAGAAGAGACACACTCGCTCGCCGAAAACGCCTTTTCCTCCCCCTCCTCCGTGAGGAGGAGGAGATTCTTCTCAAAGCGACATCGGTTGCGTTTTTAAACGCGCGCGATGATGATGATGATGATGATGATGATGATGACGACAACAACATAAATAGAGTCTCTCTCGCTCGCGCTTTCCCTTCTTTTTTTTCTGAGCACTTTTTTTGTTGTTGTTTTTCTCTTCTTGTTTTGAGGTCTGTTTTTTGTTTGGAGAAACAAATTTAATTGATTGCGAAATTTTTCTTTTCATGCACTTGACGGAAATGGTTTTGGAAAAACCTCAAAATTCATCAGTTTTTTGTACTCTGCGTACCAAGAGAGAGAGAGAGAGAGAGAGAGAGAAGAGAGAGACGAGCATTTATATTTAAGGATCGCTTTTTTGTGAAAGAGATCTTCTCGTTGGCGCGAGGAGTCTGTCTGTTGTTCTTCCGATGACGACGTCGATGCATCGTTTAGCGGTGGTGTCTTTTTCCTCATCTGCTCCTTCAAAGGGAAAAATCGAGAGTAAAATGCAGACGTCAAAGTCGATGATTGCGCGGCGACCGAAAACGATGATACCGTCGGTTTGGAGGAGGACGACGAGCAGCGAAAAGAAACAACGAGAAAGAAGAAGAGGACAGTTACAAATCGCGAACGTCGGCTCCACGTACGGGAGATTCTTCCGGGTGACGACGTTCGGGGAATCCCACGGCGGCGGCGTCGGGTGCGTCGTCGACGGGGTACCGCCAAAGCTGCAAATATCGAGGGAGGATTTACAGTTCGAGCTGGACCGACGTCGACCGGGGCAGTCGAGAATTACGACGCCGAGGAACGAGGAAGATTCGTGCGAGATTTTGAGTGGGGTTGGATTGGACGGCGTGACCCTTGGAACGCCGATTGCGGTGCTCGTGAGGAATAAAGACCACAAGTCGCAAGATTACGGCGAGATCGCGGTGGCGTATAGACCGAGTCACGCGGATGCGACGTACGATATGAAATACGGGGTGAGAGCGATTGCCGGGGGTGGAAGAAGTAGCGCGAGAGAAACTATCGGGAGAGTCGCGGCTGGCGCAATCGCGAAGAAGATTTTGAAGCAAATTGGAAATACGGAAATTTTGGCGTACGTGAGTCAAGTGAAGGACGTGAAAACGAGCGAAGGCGGAGTGGATCACGAAAAGTTTACCATGGAGGACGTGGAGAAGAACATCGTGAGGTGTCCGGACGATTCTGTTGCGGCGAAGATGATCGAGGCGATCGATGAGGTGAGAGTGAAAGGAGATTCGTGCGGCGGGGTGGTGACGTGCATCGTGAGAAATTGCCCGAGAGGTTTAGGCGCGCCGGTGTTTGATAAGTTGGAGGCGGATTTGGCGAAAGCGATGATGTCGTTGCCGGCGACGAAAGGTTTTGAAATCGGGAGTGGGTTTGGAGGCGTGTTAGAGAAGGGGAGCGAACACAACGACCCGTTTTACATGGACGCGGAAAGAGGTTTGCGAACGACGACGAACAAATCGGGCGGTATTCAAGGCGGCATTTCCAACGGCGAGATTATCGAGATGAAGATTGCGTTTAAACCGACATCGACGATTACTCGACCGCAAAACACGGTCAATCGCGACGGTGTGGAAACTGAGTTGAAAGCGAGAGGAAGACACGACCCGTGCGTCGTCCCGAGAGCGGTTCCTATGGTGGAATCCATGGTTGCGTTGGTGTTGATTGACCATTTGATGATGCAATACGCGCAGTGCGATTTGTTAGGGAGAGAGGATTATTCGTTCGTGAGAGACGGGAACATGGCGACTCTATACGACGCGCAGGCGAGAGAAGTTGCGGCGACGCAAGCGAGTAAAGCCGGAATGAGCGCGAAGAAGATGCAAGAAGAGTACGAGGAGAATTAAAATTGAATGAAAAGAAAAATGTAATAGAAAGAAAGATGAATATTAAACGAAAGTATTTTGATTTGTCGTATATATGCTCGTGCATACAACAATGTTATGGTGTTTTCTATCGAGCCCCTTTTCGGTGGCTGTTGTCTCTTCGTATTAATATCGTCGTTTTGTTATCGAATATCTTTTCTAGAACAATGAGAGGACGACCGAAACTAAGATCGCGACAAAGGTTGTCGACTTCGCAAAAGCGCCGCCTGTGGGATCTTCGTCGTCCGAAGTCGTTGAAATGTCCGATTCCATCACGGTTGCGATAGAAAATGAGTCAACGCACGCCGTCGCGATCCCTTCGGTACCGCTGGTGTTTTCTACGACGCATTCGATCAATTCAAACGGCGAATTTTCATCCGCCGCTTTCATGCATGCGATCGTCGCGTTGTTCACATCCGTTAAATTTCTCACAAACGGGATGGCGACTTCAACGCACTCGTCAAAGACTGTCCCGTGTGGTGTTAAAGTCAAAATAGTGCCGATGAAAACCGATCGATTACCGACTTCACCTTCGGTTGCGTTCTTCCCTCTAAATCTTTCCGGTCTTTGCAACTCTTTTACTTCGTCTTCGTCGACCGAGTTGACGCCGACATTTACGTTCGTCTCGTTCGCTCTTAAACTGTTCGGTTTAAAAGTAACTTTAACTTTATTGTTGCCTCGGCTGGGTAACTTGTAATTGTCGTCGTCGTCATCATCATCCTTATCCTCGAAAACGTGTTCTTGGCCTCTCACCACCTCTTCCGATCTCCCCTTGTTTCTTAAAAATTTCTTGCACACTTGGGAAGGATCCTCGTTCGCCGCCGTCTTCGTCGCTTCCTCCGCCACGCAGAAGGCCTTGACGACGTACATGCAACCAGGAGTTATCGCGCCGATCGATCTGATCGATTGCACAGATTTACTTGTTTCCGTGCAATTAACGTTGCCGCACGGACACGCGGAATTAATCGTATTCGACTCCCATCCCGCTTCGCAGTCGTACGGACATCCAGTTTCAAAGTCTTTCTTATCTTCCCACTCGTCGTCGTCAATTTCGCGATCAAAGTCGTCGTCTTTGTCGTCGTCGTCGTCGTCGTCGTCTTTCTCCGCACCGAGAGCGGCATCGTCGTCGTCCACGTCTCCGTCCCGATCCAAATCGCCGTCCGCGTACACCGTCGGATCGTGCGCTATTGAAATTTTCTGCCCGCTCGCGCAATGCTGGGAGCACACAAAGTACAGCGTCGCGTTTTCCGCCGGCGTCACCGAGACGTACGATAAAATACCACGGCGACCGAAATCCACTTGAACCTGTTTATAGTGTGTTTGATAACATCATAAGACGAGAAGACGAAGAATATAAAAAATGTCAGCGTTGCTTTTCATCTCAAAGGGCACCCTCTTTAGTAAGCAAACAAAGCATCAAAACTCCTCTCTACATTCTTACCTCGGGCATTGGCACCGCGCCATCCAAGCTGCAGCTCTTGAACGCGTCTACATCTCGAACTCGATACACGTCGTGCCCCTCGTCGCTTTTAAATTCAAACTTGATCGTTTTCGTGGCGTCGTACGCGCCGTAGATTGTCACGTTTTTCTCGGTGTCAATTTTCGCCCACGGAATCACCCCGGGTTTCCTTTTGTCGTCGTCGTCTTTCGCGGACGCGAAGAGCGAACAGAAGCAAAAGAGGAGGAGAAAGGAGACCAATGCGCTGCCGCTGCTGCTGCTGCTGCTGCGTCGTCTTCTCGAGAAGAAGAGCGTTGTCATCGTGATAAAACAAACGCGTGTTGGTAATGTTGCTTGGGTGCCAGATTTGTGAAGTTTTTGCGCTAAATTTGGATTTCTTTGAAAAGTCTGGCGAATTTAAAATGCGAAATTTCACTCCTACTCTCGCTGCCTCTTATTTCCTCTTCTTCTCTTTCTTCTCTTTCTTCTCCTTCCTTTCCTTCTTCTCTTTCTTCTCTTTCTTCTCTTTCTTGCTTTTCTTTTTATCCCCGATTGTGTCGTCGTTTTCGTCGTCGTTTTCTCGTTCGTCTTCTCCTCCCGGATGAATCTCGTCGCGGCTTTTGCGCTTTTGCGGCGGCGGCGGGACCTCGCGGAGGACCGTTTTGTTGCGATTTTCCTCCTTTTCCTTCTCGGGCGCGTCGAAACCAAACTCTTTTTCAAACTCGGCTCGGATGGCGGCGGACTTTTCTTCCCGTTTCTCCCACCCGCTGGCGTTGTTTTGGAATTGTTTGACGCCTAAGCGTTTGAAGAGGACCACGCCGTGTCGAGTGGCGACGATTTCTTTCTCTCGCTTGGAACAAAGTTCGACGATTTTTTTCTTGGTTTTGTTGTCGGTTTCGCGGTAACACGCTTCGAGGACTCGAGAGCCTCCGGAGGAGACGGCTAAGGCGACGGCGTTGTCGACGAGGAGTTCCGCGATTGCTTTCTTGTGTTTTGCTTTTACCAAACGAGAGTTTAAGATTGCTTCGATGGCGTGGGAGCCAGACGCGTCGCGGGCGGCTTGGAGGAGAGTTTTCGGATCGGTATCGCAGAGAGATTCCAGGAACATGACCGTAGCGTCGGCGGGATACTTGGCGAGCGTTTGCATCATAGCGGCGCCGAGTACGGAGCATCTCCCGTGAGGTGGGTTCCCGAGGAAGAGGAGCGCGCGCGCGAGTTGCGATTTGCCACCTTTTCGGCTCCCTCCGCCGCCTTCTTCGTTATGAGTACCATCCGCCGCCGTCGCGTTGTTGGCGTTTTTCTTTTCTAACTTGAACGTCACGCCTCTCGCCAAGGCTTTGCAACAATCTTTTTCGTTGGTTTTCAATCGCAAACAGGCGGCTAAAAGTGCCGCGATAACACCGGCTCTGTTTTCGTACAGCAACGTTCCGAACAACGCGGAGAGTTCAGAGACGGCAGAGGCGACAACAGCTGGATCCTTCGAACTTCCTAAAACCGATTGCAACACAAAGTTCGCCACCGGGTGTTTCGATATGGACATTAATTTGTCGCGAAAAAATCTCCGCCAAATCTCCGCTCCTAACGTTCTCGGTGCAACTCGCACGATAACTTCCAGCAAGTGCGACCCGGACCGCGATTGCATGAGCGCTTTCATGTCGTCCGAAGAGAGGTCCGCGAGGAGCTCGCCGTCTGGCGCGTCTTCCGGAGGCGCGCACCCCAACAAACCGGGAATGATCCATTTTAAACTTGCATCGTCTCCTTCTTGACTGAGCAAAATGGCTTGTAAATACGCGCTCGCGCACGGATCATCCGTCATGTCCCATAAAACTTCCTCGACGTTCGCTAATACGTCGTTCGTGTGCGATTCTAGAAGTTCCGGGAAGGCGTTTATTCTATCTTCGTTCTTTTCGTCTCGGTGTTTCTCTCGATTCTTCTTGGACGCGTCGAACTGTTCCGCACTCGTCGCGCCTTTCAGTTTACTCTCTAAATTACCTTGTGGTTTATAATTTTGTTGACCAACTGCTAACGTTTTATCTCTGCCGCCTGGATTGAGCGGCATGTCCTTACCAGCAAAGAGAAAAAACACGCGCCGAGCGACCGGCGAGGCGCGCTGGTCGAACGAGATGTCCGTCGCTCGCGAACTTAAAACGTACGATAAGTTATCTAAACAACTCCTCGGTCCTGCTTCTGGGAGGTTATTCTTTTCTCCATCGTCGCTGTTGTTGTTTCTATTTCTACCCTCGTTCTCGAATCCGTCGTCCACGTCTTCCTTCTCTAAAAGCATCTCCTTAAACTTCAAAACCTCTTGTATGCCTCTTTCTTTCGTCGTCGCGTGATGATGATGAACACTACCCTCACCATCAACCACCAATCTCTTCGAAACTTGCCTGATAACGCTCTCTAAGACTCTCGAACCAAAAATGTTCATCGCCAACGCGTACGTCTTCCATCCTCGACAGGCTTTCCGTAAAAAGAACACCAACGCTTCATCCGTCGCGTGCGCGACCAGTCTCTCGATCAACCGCGAACACCGCGCGTCCATCATCAACTCCACCTCTTTCCCATCCGCGCCTTCCAGCGCGTTGTTTGCTAATATTTCGATCGCTTCGTTTCGTTGCTTGAGCTCCTCTTCTTCTCCATCGTCTCGTCGTTGTTGGATGTTATTCTTTTTGTCGTCTTTGTCATCAAACTCTCTCAACGCTTTTTCAATCTCCCCGAAATACTCGTTCGTGGCATCGTCCAACTGGTACCTGTTCCCATCCGCGGCGAGTATAGAAATTGGCCCGTTCGATTTGAACTCTTTCGAGCCGAATCGCGCGGGCGCTTCTTCTGTCATCGTATGAGAACTTCTTTGTCTTCTTCTGCTTCTTCTTTAGGCGGCGGCGAAAAAAGGCAAATCCAAACGTGCTCTTCTTACTCTTACTCTTACTCTTAAAACGCTCCGACGAAAACGAGGAAAACGATTCCACGACGACGCGATGGTATACAGTATGAGCGA
>JACLAB010003728.1_pt1 | contig 18541 bp, 10 predicted proteins | sample 8027921 | NCBI WGS metagenome assembly JACLAB01 (sample SAMN15725117, study PRJNA655200) | protist metagenome | isolation source: fluorescence activated cell sorting (FACS) single amplified genomes of... | place: USA: West Boothbay Harbor, Gulf of Maine | collected 2000-07-19 | reverse complement strand
GTCGACGCGGCGACGCGTCGACATCCGACCGATACAGACCGGAGACGACGCGCTCGCGGTCGATCCGTACGAAAGATACGAACGCGACGCTCGATCGGTGCGCGTCGTGCCGTCGCGCGCTCGATTCGGCGCCGCCACTTCGACATGCGCGTCGAGTCATCAATAATCGATCGGCGGTGCCGAGTTTTCTCGGACGAAGAGACGACGCATCGCGCGCCCGACCTCCGCCACAACGCGACGCATCGCGCGCGCCAAAACGCACCATCATGTTCAAATGGTTGCGGGCGCTCGGGCGCCGCGGGAAGACGCCGCAGCACGCCGCGGCGGCGGACGAACGACCGCGAAAACGTCCGAAAAAATGCGACGGCGTCGCCGCGCGCGTCCAACGGAACGTCGAGCGCGACGGCGGCGGCGGCGGCGGCGATGAGGCGGCGCGAGGACGCCATCGCGAAGATTCCGATGCGCGCGACGTCGATGCGCGCGATGGAGGCGCCGAGCGCGAGGACGTCGTCGAGGACGACGACGGCGCGGAAGACGGGAGGAACGGCGACGAGGAGGAAGGCGATGAGGAGGAAGGCGACGAGGAGGAAGACGAAGAGGAGGAAGGCGATGAGGAGGAAGGCGATGAGGACGACGACGACGACGATGACGACTACGAGAACGAGAACGAGGACGACGACGATGACGACGACGAGAGCGACGACGAGGACGACGACGAGGACGACGACGAGAACGACGGCGAGAACGAGAATAGGAAGACGGCGGTACGGAAAAGGCGTATGTGTTGCGTGTGTCGCGATCGTCTAGGTTGCCACAGCATTCATCGCAACGTGTTTGGTCGGACGCACGTTCAACTGATTGGAAAAGGATCGACAACGGTGACATTGAAACGGAACAGAAAGCTGCGCTTGGACTCGACAGCGACGTTTGGACAGGGAGACGTCATTTGCAGGGCGTGTGCGGCGCTGACGTATACAGATTTCCTTGTTAGCATGGACAATGTTCGATTCGCGAACGTTTTGGAGGATGAGCGCAAACTGCTCCTCCTCGCCGAGCATCTTCGCACCAACCCCGAGACCATCACGACATTCACGGAGGTCAAGCTCGCCGGCTGGAAAACGCCGTCGTCTCCGGTGCGCTCTATCGAAGTCGGGGATTGGCTTTGCAGCGTTTGCAAACGCTACCCGCGCCGACTTGAAGAGCTCGAGAAATCGCCCAACGACGACGTGAAGAAGGCGACGGCTGAGGTGTTGCGCCTGACCTCTGAGTTTCAAGATGCTCGGCGCGTCCTCCTCCTCGCCGAGCATCTTCGCACCAACCCCGAGACCATCACGACGTGTACGGAGATCGAGCTCGCCGGCTGGAAAACGCCGTCGTCTCCGGAGCGCTCTATCAAAGTCGGGTCTTGGCTTCGTGCCGTTTGCAAACTGCACCCGCGCCGACTCGAAGCGCTCGAGAACTCGCGCTTCGACGACGTGAAGAAGGCGACGGCTGAGGTGTTGCGCCTGACCTCTGATTTTCAAGATGCTCGGCGCGTCCTCCTCCTCGCCGAGCATCTTCGCACCAACCCCGAGACCATCACGACGTGTACGAAGATCGAGCTCGCCGGCTGGAAAACGCCGTCGTCTCCGGTGCGCTCTATCAAAGTCGGGTGTTGGCTTTGCAACGTTTGCAAACGCTACCCTCACCGACTCGAAGCGCTCGAGAAATCGCGCTTCGACGACGTGAAGAAGGCGACGGCTGAGGTGTTGCGCACGTGAAGGCAAGCTTGATCTCCTACCGCCATTGAAATAATGAAATGTATGACCTGCGTCTAGTTTCGCCCTACTTAGTTTTTGACTACTTTTTTCCCTCCCAAGAACGATTTTAAGAATCGTTTAAATACTCGACAATCGTTTGCGAGTTTCGTGTCCGTCGCGCTGGATTGCAGAATCGTGTCTGCATCGAGCGACATCACCAAATCGTCGTTGAGCATTCTATGTCTGCAACAAATTCTTAGCCAATGCGACGATGTCGCCGAAAACCCCGGCAGCCGTCACCGCGGCGCCGGCTCCGACGTCGGACCGCGCGTTCGACCAAACGCTTTCGCGCGAAGATGTATCGTTGTGTTCCCTACGCGTGTGCGAGTTTTCAGCGCCATCGCCACCCGGCGTAGTGGTTTTGGTGACCCCTTTACTCGCGCAACTTTCAGGGCGCCAGAAGCGTCATGTTCCAGAGACACTGCTAACCCTAGTTTCTAACCCTAGTTTCAGGGAGGCGGGTTCGAGGGGCGACGCGCGCTGGGAGACGACGCGGGACGACGACGGCGACGTGGGTGAATCGTTTTGCATTCCTATTTCTTTTATTTCTAGCCCGCGATCGTTCATTTGCGATCCCCGTGTGGTTCACACATCTCGCGCGTTTCCGCGGCCTCTCAATGTTTCCTCGGTCGCGTTACGATCATCGTCGGCGTAAGTCGGCGACTCGGTCGGGAGCGATCCACGTCGTCGGACTCTTGTCCGCGATCGCCTTGCTCCGGCGCTTGAGCTCGGCGCACAGAGGGTGCTCGCTCGCGGGTCGGTACTTTTCCGCATCCTTGCCCGCGGCGAGCGCGTGCTTGCCGGGGACGACGTGCTGCCACCAAAATTCGCTGCAGCATTCGTACAGTAGATTCCAATAATCGTGATCGCGCTCGACGCGGTAAATTGCGACACCACCGTTGACGGTGTACGAAACTAAATCGCACCACGGACGATCGAAAACAGCCATCAATCCTTGCACTTGAGGGACGTAGTACCACGGCACCTTGGCGTACGGCGACGCCGTCGTCGGCGAGCCTTTGTTGAAAGGACACTTTATTTCGAGCACGCCGCCGATTTCACCGTCCACGTCCGCGGCGTTCGTGCCGATCAACCCGTCGGGGGAAGCCCCGATCCACAGTTCGGCGTCGTCGGCGCTCAAAACGTTGAATAAAAGATGCGAAACTTTTCTCCCGGCGAAGGCTTCGTACACGCGCACGGCTTCGTCCTCCTTGGACGATCCCCACTCGGTGGCCTCGTTCCCGGCGAATCCCTCGCGAAGTCCTAGCTTTTCTTCCCAAAGCTCGTTACGACCTTCGCGCCAAAATCCAATCGCGTTCCCGAACGCCGATGCCGTCAACCTGGACGCGCGAAGCTGAAACCACGCGTTGGTGCCTTGTTCTTGCGACGCGTCGTCGTCGCCGTTCGCTTTGTTTCGCATCACGGCTTCAACCTCTCGTTGACGAATGTGACCTTGTTCCAGCGCGTGTTTCCAAGCGTCGCCCTCGATGATGCTCTGCTTGCCCGCCGGCTTCGTCGTCGGCGTCTCCGTCGGCGTCTTCGTCGGCGTCTCCGTCGTCCCGTTCAACAAATCTCTCGCCGCGTGCAGCGCGCGTTCGCGTTGCCGCGCGTTTAACCCCTCGTACTTGGCGAACGCGCTCGCGCACTCCTCGTCCCACTTCGCCCGTCGCGCATCGTCCACCGCACCGATCTCTTCCCCCATCGTCACTAATTCGTTCCTCGCAAACTCACTAAACGTCGACGTCTTCCCTCGCACGTCCACGCACCCGCTCGCGAGTTCGAATCGCAACGCCTTCAACGCGCGTTCGACGCGAGGCGACGCGATCGCGTCATCGCCCGAACGCGTCGAACTCGCTCGCGCGTCATCCATCACCGACCGCGTCGTCGTCGTCGCGTCGATCGACGCTCGCCACCCCCGTCGCGCGCGCGCGCGCGCGTCGCGACACATTCGTCGCGACGCCTCGCGCATCGTCGTCGTCGTCGTCGTCGTCGTCGTTCGATGCGCGCGCGCGCTGCAAGACGGTGCGAGCGCGCGCGTCGCCCCTCTCGCGCGCATGCGCCGTCGCCGATTCGCGTCGCCGATCGACGCGCGCCGATCGATGCCGCGCCGAACGAACGAACGAACGAACGAACGACATCGCGTCGCGTCGTCGCACCGCGTCACATTGCGATGTCGCGAGACGCGGTCGACGGCGTCGCGACGCCCGTGCGCTTCGCCTCGCTCACGGACGCCACCGAGCGCGACCTGCGCGCGCTCAACGCCGTCCTGTTCCCGGTGCGATACGGCGATGGGTTTTACGACGATTGCAGACGCGCGGGGGGGTGCACGCAGCTCGCGTACGCGATGGACGAGCGCGGATCCGGATCCGCGACGACGACGGCGATGACGCTCGCGGGCGCGATCGCGTGTCGGTTGGAGATGAACGTTGCGAGCGACGGGGCGAAGTTGTACATCATGACGCTCGGCGTCTACGCGGGACGGAGGGACGGGAAGATTGGGTCGAGGCTTTTGACGCACGCGCTGAATGTGGCGTCTCGAGACGCGTTCGTGAAGGAGGCGTACTTGCACGTGCAAACGAATAATTTTCAAGCGTTCGAGTTTTACGAGCGGTTCGGGTTCGAAAAGGGCGAGGTGGTGAAGAATTATTACAAGCGCATCGAACCGCCAGACGCGGTGATTTTGAGACGCGATTTAGGGGCGAGTTGGACGGAACGAGAGTTGGAGGGGGTGACGTTCGATGAGGACGCGGCGTAGCGTAGGGTAGCGTAGAGGTGAAGAGCGACGATGTTTGCGTTGATCGATCGATGTGATTGTGATTGTGATTGATTTACATTTCGTTTGCGACGCTAAGCCATCGCGTATAAATATTTCGCAAAGAATTCGTCGCGCCGTCGAACCCGAAGTCAATCACGAAGACGCTTCCCAATCGAGCGCTTGGCGATAGACTTCGTCGTACGTCGAGACAAAGTGCGCGTCCAAACCTTCACGAATGTCTTCGGAAAGCTCGTCGTAATCCTTCTTGTTTCCTTCGGGGAAAATGATGGTTTTCACCCCGCTTCGACGCGCGGCGATCGTCTTCTCCTTGACGCCGCCGATCGGTAACACCCTACCGGTGAGCGTGAGCTCGCCCGTCATGGCTAAATTAGGCTTTACCGGTTTGTTCATGGCGAGCGATAACAGGCTCGTCGTGATCGTGATTCCCGCCGACGGTCCATCTTTCGGCGTCGCCCCGGCGGGGACGTGAACGTGAAGCGACGTGTCGGCGAGATACTTGTTGCCGGGATCCTTCAATTCCAAAAACCCTCGCGTGAACGTGTGCGCAATCGTGCTCGATTCCTTCATGACGTCGCCGAGTTGACCGGTCGTCTTTAACGCGCCCTTGCCGTCGCCGGAATCGATAGCCGTGCACTCGATGTAAAGCGTGGATCCGCCCATCGCCGTCCAAGCCAAGCCGGTGACGACTCCGGGCGGGGTGACGTCGTAGATTCGGTCGGTCGCGAACGGTGGTTGACCGACGTAATCGACCAAGTCATCGACATCGACGACGATAGAGTCGAGCTTTTCGTCCGCACTCTTCGCCCGAGCCACCTTGAGGGCAATCTTGCGATAGACCTTTTCGAGATGCTTTTGCAAGTTCCGCACGCCGGCTTCGCGGCAGTAGTCGCCGATGAGTTTCGCCATCGCCGCGTCGGTGATGCTCGCGTCGACGTCGGACAGCCCACTCTTTTCTCGCGCCGCTTTCTCCAAATACGTTCGAGCGATTTGCACTTTTTCGTCGGTGATGTATCCAGACAACCGCACGACTTCCATGCGATCGAGCAAAGGCCCGGGAATCGTGTCGAGCACGTTGGCGGTGCACACGAATAAAACCTTGCTCAAGTCGACGGGGACGTCGAGGTAGTGATCAAGAAACGTGCCGTTTTGCTCGGGATCGAGTAGTTCGAGCAGCGCGCTCGCGGGATCGCCCTGATAACCGCGTCCGAGCTTGTCGATTTCGTCAATCAAAACCACCGGATTGCACACACCCGTGGATTTCAAGCACTGAATCAGCTTGCCCGGCATCGCGCCAACGTACGTCCGTCGATGGCCCTTGATCTCCGCCACGTCGCTCATACCGCCAACGGAAAAGCGATAGAATTTACGCCCGAGCGCCTTGGCGATCGATTGCCCGATGGATGTCTTCCCCACCCCAGGCGGACCGACCATGGTGATGATTTTTCCTTGCGTCGTCCCCAAAAGTTGCCCGACGGCGATGAATTCCAAGATGCGATCTTTGACGTCCTCCAGGCCGTAATGATCGCTATCTAACACTTCTTGTGCGTGAGATATGTCCAATTTTTCGTCGCCGCACACGCCCCACGGCAGTGACGTGAGCCACTCGAGATAGTTGCGAGTGACGTTGAATTCGCTCGACGACGGTTCGAGGCCGCCGAGCTTTTGAAGCTCTTCATCGATAACCTTGGCGGTGTCTTCCGGCACGCTCGCGCGCTTGGGCTCGAAACGTTTCGTAAACTTTTCGATGAGCGCGGTTTTGTCGTCACGCTCCATACCGAGCTCTTTCTTGATCGATTTCAACTGCTCCATCAAAAAGTAACGCCTCTGGTCGCCTGAAATTTTCTCCTCAACTTTTTTCCCGATGTCGGCTTGGAGCTTGCCGATTTCCACCTCCTTCTTCAACAACTCGAGCGTCGCGTCGAGGCGTTCTTTCACCGATAATAGCTCCAACACGTGTTGCAACTGCGCGTCGTCGGCACTGCACATCGACGCCCCCAAATCCGCGAGCTTTGGCGGATCTTGAAAGTCGTTGAAATTTTGAGCGAAATACTGCAGGGTCTCCTTGTGCAAAGGATTCGTCTTGAGCAAATCTTTGATCGTCGCCACCACCTCATTCGTCGTGGCTTTAATGATGTCATCGTTGGCGTCGAATTTCTCATCCTTGAGGTGTTCCACCTTGACCACCATCGGATCCCGCTTCATCGTCCCGAGCTTTCGCAAACGCCGGTGGCCGAGGAGCAACAGCGTCGCCGATTCTTCACCCGTGGTCGAATCCGTCGGCAGGCGCACGATGTTATGCACCTGCGCAAACGTACCTATGTCGTGCATGTGATCCGCGGGATCAGCCTCGTCTTCGTCTACCATTTCCTCGCCGTCTAAACCCACCGACGTCGTCGTGCGCTTCATCGCCGAGAGCGCGTCGAAGACGTCTTCGCCCTCCCCCTTGGACGCCGACGACGCGGCGTCCGTTCGCTGCAAGAACGCCCCCACGTACGCTTGACCACGATTTCGCATGTCCTCAAGCTCGGCTATGAGCTTTTCGTCCGTCACTTTGACCGGCATGATGATCCCCGGCATGAGCGGCCGCCTCGGCAAAGGCACCGCGAGCACTTGCGGGTGCGAACTCGGGTGCGACGCGCTCACCATGATCCCCCCCGACGACGCCGAATCACCGAACGCGCTCGACGACGACGACGACGACGATCCCGTCGATTCCGTCGACCCATCGCCGTCGACGCTCGACACGAACGCATTCCTCGTCCGTCTCGTCCTCGTCCCGAACGCGTCCGCGTCGCCCCTCCCCGCCCCGAGCGCGTCCAACAGCGCCCTCGGCGCGGACGTCGTTCGCGCTCTCGCCCCTCGCACCGCGCGCGCGACGTGTGCGCCTTTACATCGCGCCGCGTGTCGTTCGAGTCTCCGCGCGATCGCTCGCGTCGCGTACATGTTCACGACGAACGCGACGAATGCGATGACGAATGCGATGCGATGCGACGCGATGCGACGCGACGCGCTCGGTCGCGATGTATCGCGCGCCGCTCGCGATTCGCGTTCGGCGCGCCGAGACCGCGGTCCGATCGATTCCCGTCGCGCGCGCTCGTCGCGTGCGCGCGTCGACGCGCGACACCGAGTGACGACGCGGCCGCGCCGATCGACGTCGTCGGTCGGTGTCGCGCGTCGACGCGGACGTTCGCACTCGCGCGCGCGTCACCGACCGACCGACGCGACGCGCGCGCGCGGCGGCGTCATGACGACGCCCGCGCGCGCGCGTCGCGAGCGCGCGTCGACGCCGCGCCTGGACGTCCTGCGCGTGTCCCAAGTCGACGCCGGTCGTTTGGACGGCGAACTCGCGAACGTCCTGAATGCACAGCTCGAACGCGTGATGGAGGCGACGTCGGCGTGCGGAAGAGCGACGACGACGACGACGACGACGACGACGACGCGCGCGAGCAAGGCGAACGAGATGCGGCTGCTGTTAGATTGCGCGATGTTCGCGTGCACGACGGGGGTGAACAGACCGACGCCGGGAATGGAGCTCATGAATTTGCGCCTGAGAGACGAGCGCGGCGACCATGGCGCGGCGACGACGACGATGAAGACCGGAGTCGAGGGACCGGGGCTGTCCATCGCGCAACGAATCGCGTATGGACTCGCGACGTGCGTCGTCGGCTACGGGTGGGGATTGTGGCAAAGGAAGATGTTGCGCGAGCGATACGACGAAGACGACGAAGACGACGAGGGCGGCGGCGGTTGGAAGTATCGGGCGTGGAAGCTGTCGCAAACGGTCGAAAATTGCTACACGATGGCGAATTTCGTCAACTTTTGCGTGTTTCTACGCAACGGTCGTTACCCAACGCTCTTGGAGCGCGCGCTGCGCGCGCGATTAGTGTATCAGCGACCGACGATGGCTCGCGTCGTCGATTTCGAGTACTTGAACCAACAGTTGGCGTGGCGAGAGCTTTCCGAGCTCGTGCTCTTCACGCTCCCATATTTGTACTCGACGCGCGTGCGGTCGACGCTCGGTGCGCTGACATCACGCGTGGGTAGAGGTGAAGCCTCGCCGCCGACGAACGTCGCGGACGCGCCGCAAAGGAGCAGAGTCGCCGTGCAGGCGTACCGGTGCGTCGCGTGTGGGTGCCGAGAGCCGATTCATCCGTTCGTCGCCGAGCCGTGCGGTCATCCGTACTGTTATTACTGTCTTCGCGCTCGATTGGTCGAGCAACCGACTAGTTGTGCGTGCGTCAAGTGCGGTAAACGCGTCGCGGAGATGCGGCGGCTCGCGACGACGACGTCCTAGCAAGTTTTAGAAATACAGTAGTGCGTGAAATGTGTTTTACGCTGCACGTAGCCTAACAAACTCTGTAAAGTATTACACGGATCTCAGGATCAAAGCCCGAGCTTGGCGCGCTCGAGTTCGAGCACCTTTTGCACTCGCTCCAGCGCTCCCGGCGTCTGTCCCGACCCGCTCGCCGCGTCGTACTTGGGTCCGACGACGTCGACCTCATCCATGACGACGATGACGTCCTTATTCCACTTGCACGGCAACGTTCGAGCTAAAGCGTCAAACACGTCCTGCGCCAAAGCGCTGACGTTTTCGCCGATGTTGTCGCCCGCAGTTTTCGCCGCTCGGCACGCCGCCTCGAAGCGGCGCTCGCGTCGAGGATCGTCCACGGTTGGCAACGCCTCGGGATCCTTCGCCGTCGACGCGTCGATCTCGATGTCTTTCGCGCCCGCGACGTTGACGAACTTCAAATCGTACGAGTTCGATATCTCACCGGGCGTGCGCACGACGAGCAACTTTGCGCCATCGTCGTACGCGAAGATTTCACCGCGAAAGCTTTCACCGCTCGCCGTCGTCCCTTTCGTCACCGTGGCGCCGTGCGCGTACGAGGTCGACATGATCGCGATGTACTCTCAGCGCTCGCGCGTTGCGGGCCTCGACGACGACGACGACGACGACGACGCCTTGTGCGGCCGCACCCGTGGGACGGGACCTTCGCGGCCGCACCCGTCCCACCTCGTGCGTCAGTGCGCGACGCGTGATGACGTCGAACGGCGCATCGCATCGCGGGATGCACTACCGCGCGCAACGACTGAGCGAGCGCCTGGCGCTCGTGGCGCTGTCGACATCGGCGATCGTCGCGTTCGCGTGCGGCTGGTTCGCGAGTGATTACGACCTCTTGAAACGCATATACTTTGGGGGAGTGTGCGGAACGGTTGCGATCGTCGTGCCGCATTGGGAGTGGATTTACGGCTCGAAGGACGGGATGAAGTGGCGCGCGAGCACGGGGCGATTGAAAGCGCGCGAGGGAACGCCGGAACCTTTGGCCGCGGAGACGAAAAAGAAGCCGAAGCGTCGCGCGGCGCAACGCAAGGCTGGGACGACGACGGTTATTTGACGACGCGATCGCGTCGCGCGGGCGTAGACGTGATTGTTATTAGAGACATAGATTGTTCAGATTCTTTGACAGCGACTAGGTAATTATAAAGCTAATGTGAGGCGACGAATTCGGCTCTGCGGCGCGCGCCGCAAATCTAACCGATGAGCATTTTGTCGCCGTCCAAAAACTTGTATTCGGGAATCTCGAGGTTCTCCGGCGCCGGTCCCTTACGAATGCGACCACTTGCGTCGTAATGACTGCCGTGGCACGGGCAAAACCAACCGTTGTAATCACCCGCGTTTGCGATCGGGACGCAACCGAGGTGCGTGCACACGCCGACGGCTACGAGCCACTCTTGATTGGGCGCGCGCTCGGAGTCGGCTTGCGGATCGCGCAGCGAAGCGACGTCCACGGATTCCTCTTTCGCGATTTCAGCCGGTGTGCGTCGTCGGATGAACACCGGTTTCCCTCTCCACTTCACCGTCACGGTGCTCCCGAGCTCAACCTTGCTCAAGTCAACTTCGAGCGAGGCGAGCGCGAGAACGTCGGCGGTCGCGCTCATCGAGAGCAAAAACTTCAACACCGCCAACCGCAACGCGCTGGCGTAAATCATGCGACCGCCCGTCATGACGAAGTACGTGAACGCGCGCTTATCCGGGTCCCCCGCTCGCGCCACGGTGTGATTCGACACGTCGTAGTCGATCGTGTGCGCCGGCGTCTTCACCGCCCGCGCGATCGATCCCGAGTTCACCGCAGTCGTGGCGTAACCTGTCGTGGTCCGCGATGCGCGCGCGCGTCCGTCAGTCTGCGTTCGCGGCGTTCGCCGATCGCTCGATCGAGTCGATCTTACAGGCGTGGAGACGTTCGCGATCGAAACAACGCGCTCGCGTGCAACGCGACGCGCCGGCGCGAGACGTCCGCGCCCGCGAACGAGCGATACGAATTTCGCGCACCTCTTTCCCGCGAATCGATCGCGCTCGACGCGAACGACGCGGACGCGTGCGCCCTGTCGATCGTCGCGCGCGCGGCGAACCCCCGGCTCGTCGCCGGTCGGAACAACGGCGTCGTCGCGCTCGTCGTCGCGCTCGACGCGATCGAGGACGACGCGGCGCTGAGCTTGGAAATAGCCCGCGCGAGGTGCGCGCGCGCGCGATGCGTCGCACCGCTCGACGACATCGTGCGTCGGTCGCGATGTGACGATCGAACGCGCGCGCGGCGCGCGCGGCGACGACGTCGTATGGGTAAACAGTTAGAAATCGTAAACCCTAGGTCATCCTCAAAACAATCGTGCCGCGCTGAAATTTCGCGCGACACCGACAGACGGCTGGTTCGGCGACGGGCGCGCGACGCGGCCGCACTCGGCGTCGCGACGCCTCGCGCGTGTCGATCGACGACGATGACGACGACAAAGTACGAACGCGAAGTGGTTTGGGTCAAGGTGCGACGACAGCGCGCGCTCGCACGACCGCGCGCGAGTGAAAACGGTGATTTCCACGAGTTCAAAAATCAACGACGGGCGAGACCGACGTTGAATCGATGCTGAATCGATGCGACGCGTAGAGGCGAAAGACTGACCGAGGGACGACGACCGACTCTCGACGCGTCGGCGCAGTACGGGAAAGGGGAGCGGTTTTGGCCCGCGCACGTGGTGGGACGAGACGCGGCGCGCGCGCGCGTGCCGGGCGCGGCGGCGGTCTTTGAAAAGCATCCAGGCGCGCGCGCGTTTCAGTACTTTGGCTACGGCGGGTATTACCAGCTCGAGAAACCGAACGCGCCGGCTGCGATAGCGTGGGCGGAAGGGTTAGCGCGACGGTTGGATGAAAAAGGGGTGGCCAAGGCGCACAAGACGGCTGTGACAAACGCGCGGGCGTACGTAGAGCGAGGCGATTTGACGAGCGAAGTCGCGGCGGGCGCGCTTTGGTGGAGCATGCCGCTTCCAGCACCGCGCGAAGAGCCGGCGAAGAGAATTCACGATTCGGCGGGGACGTTGTCTGAGAAGAATAAGAAGCCGCGACGCGGCGACGCGGCCAAAGATACATTCGACGAGCGTGAGGAAGTCAAAGACGCCGGCGCCGACGAGTTTGAGTTTCCTCGCATGTCCAAAACGTTCGTCGGCGGCGAACGCAAGGAATACACGCCCACGTTGAGCGTGCTTTCGCTCGGAAAACCACCTCCTTTTGAGCGCATCCATCGCAGCGTTTTCGTCAGCAGACCGCCGCCGGTGAAACTGCACAAGTCTGAAACCGCGGTGTGCGACTGCCATCCGCCGCCGTCGCGCGGCGACAGCGAGACGATTCGCGACGGATGCGGGCAAGAGTGCTTGAATAGAAAATTGCGATTTAGTTGCGACAGCCGAACGTGTCCGTGTGGGGACGCGTGCAGTAATCGCCCGTTGAGTCAGTTACCGGCGCCAAAGACGAAGATTATTCGCACAGAAAACAGAGGTTGGGGATTGACTTTGCAAGAGCCCGTGCGCGCGGGAACCTTCATCGTTGAGTACGCGGGTGAGATTTTAGACGAGCACGAATGCGCCGAACGGCTTTGGTACGACAAGCAGTCGGGGGAAGAGAACTTTTACTTGATGGAAATATCCGCAAACTACGTCATCGACGCCAAGTTTAAGGGCTCGATCGCGAGATTTATCAATAGCAGCTGTCACCCAAACTGCGAAACGCAGCGGTGGGTCGACGCTTCGACGAACGAGACGAGAGTCGGTATCTTTGCCACCGAAGACATCGCGAGTGGGACCGAGCTGACGTACGATTACAACTTTGCGCACTTTGGCGATGAAAAGGGGACGTCGTTCGTGTGCATGTGTGGGCATCCCAAGTGTCGAGGCACGCTCGACGCGGCGAAGACGTCGAAAAAGAATTTGCATCGCCGACTTCGCGTGGAAATCATGGTGAATGGGAAAGTCGTTAAGTCGCGCAAGAAGAAACAAAAAGTCAAGGCCACTGTGGTGGACTATGATGCCGCGAAGAATAGATACAAAGTACAAGTCGAAGGTGACGAGAAGGAAACCTTCGCGTGGGTGCGTCTCGATGGCGAAGGCGCAGCGAAACACTCGTGGGCTGTCCGACGTCGACGCGAGCATCACCGACGCGGCGATGGCGAAACTCATCGGCGACTACTGCCGCGAAGCCGGCGTGCGGAACTTGCAAAAGCATCTCGAAAAGGTCTATCGCAAGATTGCCCTCAAGGTGGCTCGGGCGAAGAGTGCGGACGAAAAGCTCGACTCTATCGTCGTCGATGTCGATGACTTGGTCGATTACGTCGGTCAACCACCGTTCGCGACCGACCGAATCTACGACGTCACCCCGCCCGGAGTCGTCACCGGCTTGGCTTGGACGGCGATGGGCGGATCCACGCTTTACATCGAGTGCACGGCTATCGATTCCGGCGACGGCAAGGGCGCGTTAAAGACGACCGGTCAACTCGGCGACGTCATGAAGGAATCGAGCACGATTGCGCACACGTTCACGCGAGGGTTTTTGGAATTGAAGGATCCCGGCAACAAGTATCTCGCCGACACGTCGCTTCACGTTCACGTCCCCGCCGGGGCGACGCCGAAAGATGGACCGTCGGCGGGAATCACGATCACGACGAGCCTGTTATCGCTCGCCATGAACAAACCGGTAAAGCCTAATTTAGCCATGACGGGCGAGCTCACGCTCACCGGTAGGGTGTTACCGATCGGCGGCGTCAAGGAGAAGACGATCGCCGCGCGTCGAAGCGGGGTGAAAACCATCATTTTCCCCGAAGGAAACAAGAAGGATTACGACGAGCTTTCCGAAGACATTCGTGAAGGTTTGGACGCGCACTTTGTCTCGACGTACGACGAAGTCTATCGCCAAGCGCTCGATTGGGAAGCGTCTTCGTGATTGACTTCGGGTTCGACGGCGCGACGAATTCTTTGCGAAATATTTATACGCGATGGCTTAGCGTCGCAAACGAAATGTAAATCAATCACAATCACAATCACATCGATCGATCAACGCAAACATCGTCGCTCTTCACCTCTACGCTACCCTACGCTACGCCGCGTCCTCATCGAACGTCACCCCCTCCAACTCTCGTTCCGTCCAACTCGCCCCTAAATCGCGTCTCAAAATCACCGCGTCTGGCGGTTCGATGCGCTTGTAATAATTCTTCACCACCTCGCCCTTTTCGAACCCGAACCGCTCGTAAAACTCGAACGCTTGAAAATTATTCGTTTGCACGTGCAAGTACGCCTCCTTCACGAACGCGTCTCGAGACGCCACATTCAGCGCGTGCGTCAAAAGCCTCGACCCAATCTTCCCGTCCCTCCGTCCCGCGTAGACGCCGAGCGTCATGATGTACAACTTCGCCCCGTCGCTCGCAACGTTCATCTCCAACCGACACGCGATCGCGCCCGCGAGCGTCATCGCCGTCGTCGTCGCGGATCCGGATCCGCGCTCGTCCATCGCGTACGCGAGCTGCGTGCACCCCCCCGCGCGTCTGCAATCGTCGTAAAACCCATCGCCGTATCGCACCGGGAACAGGACGGCGTTGAGCGCGCGCAGGTCGCGCTCGGTGGCGTCCGTGAGCGAGGCGAAGCGCACGGGCGTCGCGACGCCGTCGACCGCGTCTCGCGACATCGCAATGTGACGCGGTGCGACGACGCGACGCGATGTCGTTCGTTCGTTCGTTCGTTCGTTCGGCGCGGCATCGATCGGCGCGCGTCGATCGGCGACGCGAATCGGCGACGGCGCATGCGCGCGAGAGGGGCGACGCGCGCGCTCGCACCGTCTTGCAGCGCGCGCGCGCATCGAACGACGACGACGACGACGACGACGACGATGCGCGAGGCGTCGCGACGAATGTGTCGCGACGCGCGCGCGCGCGCGCGACGGGGGTGGCGAGCGTCGATCGACGCGACGACGACGACGCGGTCGGTGATGGATGACGCGCGAGCGAGTTCGACGCGTTCGGGCGATGACGCGATCGCGTCGCCTCGCGTCGAACGCGCGTTGAAGGCGTTGCGATTCGAACTCGCGAGCGGGTGCGTGGACGTGCGAGGGAAGACGTCGACGTTTAGTGAGTTTGCGAGGAACGAATTAGTGACGATGGGGGAAGAGATCGGTGCGGTGGACGATGCGCGACGGGCGAAGTGGGACGAGGAGTGCGCGAGCGCGTTCGCCAAGTACGAGGGGTTAAACGCGCGGCAACGCGAACGCGCGCTGCACGCGGCGAGAGATTTGTTGAACGGGACGACGGAGACGCCGACGAAGACGCCGACGGAGACGCCGACGACGAAGCCGGCGGGCAAGCAGAGCATCATCGAGGGCGACGCTTGGAAACACGCGCTGGAACAAGGTCACATTCGTCAACGAGAGGTTGAAGCCGTGATGCGAAACAAAGCGAACGGCGACGACGACGCGTCGCAAGAACAAGGCACCAACGCGTGGTTTCAGCTTCGCGCGTCCAGGTTGACGGCATCGGCGTTCGGGAACGCGATTGGATTTTGGCGCGAAGGTCGTAACGAGCTTTGGGAAGAAAAGCTAGGACTTCGCGAGGGATTCGCCGGGAACGAGGCCACCGAGTGGGGATCGTCCAAGGAGGACGAAGCCGTGCGCGTGTACGAAGCCTTCGCCGGGAGAAAAGTTTCGCATCTTTTATTCAACGTTTTGAGCGCCGACGACGCCGAACTGTGGATCGGGGCTTCCCCCGACGGGTTGATCGGCACGAACGCCGCGGACGTGGACGGTGAAATCGGCGGCGTGCTCGAAATAAAGTGTCCTTTCAACAAAGGCTCGCCGACGACGGCGTCGCCGTACGCCAAGGTGCCGTGGTACTACGTCCCTCAAGTGCAAGGATTGATGGCTGTTTTCGATCGTCCGTGGTGCGATTTAGTTTCGTACACCGTCAACGGTGGTGTCGCAATTTACCGCGTCGAGCGCGATCACGATTATTGGAATCTACTGTACGAATGCTGCAGCGAATTTTGGTGGCAGCACGTCGTCCCCGGCAAGCACGCGCTCGCCGCGGGCAAGGATGCGGAAAAGTACCGACCCGCGAGCGAGCACCCTCTGTGCGCCGAGCTCAAGCGCCGGAGCAAGGCGATCGCGGACAAGAGTCCGACGACGTGGATCGCTCCCGACCGAGTCGCCGACTTACGCCGACGATGATCGTAACGCGACCGAGGAAACATTGAGAGGCCGCGGAAACGCGCGAGATGTGTGAACCACACGGGGATCGCAAATGAACGATCGCGGGCTAGAAATAAAAGAAATAGGAATGCAAAACGATTCACCCACGTCGCCGTCGTCGTCCCGCGTCGTCTCCCAGCGCGCGTCGCCCCTCGAACCCGCCTCCCTGAAACTAGGGTTAGAAACTAGGGTTAGCAGTGTCTCTGGAACATGACGCTTCTGGCGCCCTGAAAGTTGCGCGAGTAAAGGGGTCACCAAAACCACTACGCCGGGTGGCGATGGCGCTGAAAACTCGCACACGCGTAGGGAACACAACGATACATCTTCGCGCGAAAGCGTTTGGTCGAACGCGCGGTCCGACGTCGGAGCCGGCGCCGCGGTGACGGCTGCCGGGGTTTTCGGCGACATCGTCGCATTGGCTAAGAATTTGTTGCAGACATAGAATGCTCAACGACGATTTGGTGATGTCGCTCGATGCAGACACGATTCTGCAATCCAGCGCGACGGACACGAAACTCGCAAACGATTGTCGAGTATTTAAACGATTCTTAAAATCGTTCTTGGGAGGGAAAAAAGTAGTCAAAAACTAAGTAGGGCGAAACTAGACGCAGGTCATACATTTCATTATTTCAATGGCGGTAGGAGATCAAGCTTGCCTTCACGTGCGCAACACCTCAGCCGTCGCCTTCTTCACGTCGTCGAAGCGCGATTTCTCGAGCGCTTCGAGTCGGTGAGGGTAGCGTTTGCAAACGTTGCAAAGCCAACACCCGACTTTGATAGAGCGCACCGGAGACGACGGCGTTTTCCAGCCGGCGAGCTCGATCTTCGTACACGTCGTGATGGTCTCGGGGTTGGTGCGAAGATGCTCGGCGAGGAGGAGGACGCGCCGAGCATCTTGAAAATCAGAGGTCAGGCGCAACACCTCAGCCGTCGCCTTCTTCACGTCGTCGAAGCGCGAGTTCTCGAGCGCTTCGAGTCGGCGCGGGTGCAGTTTGCAAACGGCACGAAGCCAAGACCCGACTTTGATAGAGCGCTCCGGAGACGACGGCGTTTTCCAGCCGGCGAGCTCGATCTCCGTACACGTCGTGATGGTCTCGGGGTTGGTGCGAAGATGCTCGGCGAGGAGGAGGACGCGCCGAGCATCTTGAAACTCAGAGGTCAGGCGCAACACCTCAGCCGTCGCCTTCTTCACGTCGTCGTTGGGCGATTTCTCGAGCTCTTCAAGTCGGCGCGGGTAGCGTTTGCAAACGCTGCAAAGCCAATCCCCGACTTCGATAGAGCGCACCGGAGACGACGGCGTTTTCCAGCCGGCGAGCTTGACCTCCGTGAATGTCGTGATGGTCTCGGGGTTGGTGCGAAGATGCTCGGCGAGGAGGAGCAGTTTGCGCTCATCCTCCAAAACGTTCGCGAATCGAACATTGTCCATGCTAACAAGGAAATCTGTATACGTCAGCGCCGCACACGCCCTGCAAATGACGTCTCCCTGTCCAAACGTCGCTGTCGAGTCCAAGCGCAGCTTTCTGTTCCGTTTCAATGTCACCGTTGTCGATCCTTTTCCAATCAGTTGAACGTGCGTCCGACCAAACACGTTGCGATGAATGCTGTGGCAACCTAGACGATCGCGACACACGCAACACATACGCCTTTTCCGTACCGCCGTCTTCCTATTCTCGTTCTCGCCGTCGTTCTCGTCGTCGTCCTCGTCGTCGTCCTCGTCGTCGCTCTCGTCGTCGTCATCGTCGTCGTCCTCGTTCTCGTTCTCGTAGTCGTCATCGTCGTCGTCGTCGTCCTCATCGCCTTCCTCCTCATCGCCTTCCTCCTCTTCGTCTTCCTCCTCGTCGCCTTCCTCCTCATCGCCTTCCTCCTCGTCGCCGTTCCTCCCGTCTTCCGCGCCGTCGTCGTCCTCGACGACGTCCTCGCGCTCGGCGCCTCCATCGCGCGCATCGACGTCGCGCGCATCGGAATCTTCGCGATGGCGTCCTCGCGCCGCCTCATCGCCGCCGCCGCCGCCGCCGTCGCGCTCGACGTTCCGTTGGACGCGCGCGGCGACGCCGTCGCATTTTTTCGGACGTTTTCGCGGTCGTTCGTCCGCCGCCGCGGCGTGCTGCGGCGTCTTCCCGCGGCGCCCGAGCGCCCGCAACCATTTGAACATGATGGTGCGTTTTGGCGCGCGCGATGCGTCGCGTTGTGGCGGAGGTCGGGCGCGCGATGCGTCGTCTCTTCGTCCGAGAAAACTCGGCACCGCCGATCGATTATTGATGACTCGACGCGCATGTCGAAGTGGCGGCGCCGAATCGAGCGCGCGACGGCACGACGCGCACCGATCGAGCGTCGCGTTCGTATCTTTCGTACGGATCGACCGCGAGCGCGTCGTCTCCGGTCTGTATCGGTCGGATGTCGACGCGTCGCCGCGTCGAC
>JACLAB010000608.1_pt1 | contig 18558 bp, 11 predicted proteins | sample 8027921 | NCBI WGS metagenome assembly JACLAB01 (sample SAMN15725117, study PRJNA655200) | protist metagenome | isolation source: fluorescence activated cell sorting (FACS) single amplified genomes of... | place: USA: West Boothbay Harbor, Gulf of Maine | collected 2000-07-19 | reverse complement strand
AGGAAGAGATTGACATTCGGAACGAAAGAGTCGAGTTGAGATATAAACCGCACAAGAAAGGGTGCAGAACGCAGTGGGTGCCGTGCGGGAATCAAGAATCAGAGAGAATTAAAGAGGAGAGGAGGAAACAGTTTGCGATGCAAAAAGCTTTGAGAGAGGCGGAGAGGTTGGCGGAGATGGAGATTCGACGAGAGCAAAGGGAGATGGAGAAGAAGGAGAAAGAGAAGGAGAAAGAGAAGGAGAAAGAAGAGATGCAGAAGTTGGAGGCTTTACGTAACGTGGAAACAAAGAAGCTTGATAACGAAGCCCGGGGGAAAACGACGACGACGATTCAGACGACGGGAGGATCGAGGAATGGCTTTTGGAAAACCATCGCGTTCAGTGGCGGCGTCGATTCAAAGAAGGAAGAAGTAGTCCCGACCGATACCACGGATGGAGAAGTGAACGCTGAAAAATGTACAGAGCACCCTGAAGCTTCTGTTGAAGAAGAGAAGAGAGTAACCTTGAATGACGCCGATATCAAACTCCTCCGCGGGTTAGTCAATCAAAAGATTAAAATCTACTGGCCTTTGGATAAAGTCTGGTACGTCGCGGACGTTTTAAGCTTTGACGAGGAAACGAAGAAAGTGAAAGTTTTATACGTGGAAGATCAACTTGAAGAAGAAGTCGAGTTATGGACGGAACGGAGTCAACAGTACGTGCCGCCGACGGATATGTCCCACAAGGATTTACACGGCATCACGCCGTTGCGCGTGCCGGTGGAGGTTGGCGGCGTCGAAGGGTATTTGGAAATCGGCGCGAGAAGGCACGAAGAGTACATCGTCTTCAAACCACCGACGACGTCAGGGAAGAAACGGAAGAGATTAGATACTGATAGCAAGAAAACGAAATGGCACGCGATGAAAGGCTCGGATTTTGAAAGAAAATTCAACAAGCTTTTATCGGCCAACGCGCAGCGTCGATGGCGTAAAAACGTCGCGTACAATCCTCGAGGATGGCAAGACTGCAAAGAATCGAATCTTTCCTCTACAAAACTCAAACGCAAATACGGAAACGAGAAGATGCCGCTGTTGAAATGGTTGATTACTCAAGGAGACCAGTGGGGCGGCGTCGTTATCGGTAAAACGTTAGAGTTGGATTTGAATTGCCATCGAGGAAGTCAGTTTGTGTTCAAAAACGGATACGCGGTCTTTGAAGAAGAAGAAGGAGAAGAAGAAGAAGAAGAAGGAGCTTTAAAAGAAGCAACAAAATCGACAACGGATTGGCTGCTTTGTAAAATCACCGATTACAACGTCCAATCGGGCGAACATTTGGTGTGCCCGATTGACGAAAACGGGATCATCGCCGGAGACGCCGTCTGGATGGTCTTGGCGTCGCAACGCACGAAACCAACAAAAAATGAAGACCAAGAAGAAAAAGAAGAACAACATCATCATCATCCGGAGAATGTCGAAATCGTCGCAAGACCGAATAATGACGACAACAACACCACCACCAACTCGATGAAAATGTTGGACGACGATGAAACCGCTTTTTAATAATTTTTGTTCTACCAACTGTAACAACAGCATAAAAAAGTAACACATTAACACATGCGCAACATCAGTTTTACCAGCGGAAAAGGCATCAGTACTCTCATCACTACTCATAAAGAAACGACGACGCAAAGGATACTCAAAAGAGCCATGGTTCAGGTGTTTTGCGGGAGCAACACGAGCGGGAATAGGAATACTTTCACTCGTTTCTTTTCCCCGCAAAAACAGATAAGGCGGCGGAATTGCATCGTCGCAAACTCATCGTCATCTTTTCAGCGCGAGCAACAGAGAACGATCAGAGGCATCTCTCTGTTGAACGAGACAGACAACAAAAACGTGCACCCGTCGCACGTGCTCTGTCCGGATGATTTTATGCCATCACCAACGGATGACGAAGATGCAACAAAATTTGAACTCCCGAGGAAAAAAATCCCAATAGCTTTAGTCTTGGCGTACGTGGGCGATACGTTTAAAGGGAACACGCAGAACGTGATGCTCCCGAGAGGAAGCACGGTAGATGACGTCATCGAAGACGCGATATATAAAGCCGGAGGGATTTTATTCTCGAATTATCGATCGAAAGGGTTATCTCGCTTGAAATGGTCCAGGAGTTCGAGGACGGATAAAGGCGTGTCGAGTTTGTTTACCGTGGTCGGGCTGAGGATGGAAGCGCCGGTGAGAGCGTACGGAGGAGGAAAAGAAGTTGTTGGTGAAGAGGAGACAAAGGATGAGGAGGACGAGAGAAAGAGTAGTAGTCGTAATAGAAGTAGTAAAAGGAGTGAAGAAGAAGAAGAAGAAGAAGACGACGCGGAGGCGAAAGCGTTGATAGTGGAGAAAATCAACCGACGAAAACGAGAGGATTTTGGAGACGAGATGTGAATCAAGGGACGTACGTGACGAGTCAAGAGCCGCAGTTACGAGGGGGGGTCGGGAGGAGAACCAATTGGGGATGAGTTTTATACCAGTCGGTGTACTCCTAGGAACAGGCCTTTTGGGAGGACTTTGGCGTACGACTTTGACCATTACGTTGTGTATATTTAGAATAGAGCACTATTAAAACCTTATTACTACCGTGCGTACTACTACCACTTTTAGTCTACTAAAAGCTCTCTTCAAAGTGGTGGTGGTTTTCTTGCGCGTAAAGAGAGACGCATCCCGGACGTTTCCGCGCGACGGCGAAGAGGTTGCCGTGCGAAGCGCAGAGGAAGTTTCCTTGGAAAGCCTTCTTTTTATGACGTTTATTCGTTTTACCGTCGTCGTTTACGTCTTCCTCGTCGAACGCGTGTCGCTTCGTAAACGTCAAGCCTTCGTACGCGTGTGTCGCTTCGTTCGCGTGGCCGAAAGCTTCAAAGACGCCTAAGCGGCCGGCGTTGGTGACGACGACGTTGACCGTGGTGTTTCTTTTCGAAGCCGCCTTTATCATCTTTACGTCGTATTCGTCGTCCTCCTCTTCTTCGTCCTCCTCTTCTTCGTCTTCTTCGTCGTCTTCCTCGACGAAGACGTCTGGGCACACCGCGACGGCCGAGACGATGTCACTTCCGTTATTCGCCTTATTAAGACTTTCCCACGACGCGTTTGGACCGACGACGAGTTCTTTGTTGTACGCGCACGCGAACGTGGCTACGGAAGATGGAGACGACGAGTCGGAGGACGAACTAATCTTTCGAAAGTTGCCAAAGAAGAAAATCGGACCACCACCACCCGTCGACGTCGCGTCCGCGCTCTTCGTAAAAGTGCTCTTCTTCTTCTTCATTTTCGAGTTCGAAGCGTTCGGGCGGCTCGGCGTGGACTTTTGTCCTCTTTGTTTCATCATCTTCTTGTTGTTGTCCAAAACGCGCAATCCATCTCTTTCAATCTCGTACTCCGTGCAATAATAGCTGAAAACAACGCGCGTCGTCGAAGCGTCCCAAACGACGACGTGTTTCTTATCGAACACGCACGCTAAGACGTTGCCGTCCTTGGAAAATGACAACGAGGTAATCTCGCACTCTCGAGAGACGCAGTGCGACTTGTACGTCGGGATCTCGAAGTCTTTACAATGCGTGACCGATTTGGCGCATATTTTCGCCGTCGAAAACTTCGTTTTGTTTTTGCTCTTTGATTTCTTCTTTGAGGAGGAGGAGGACATTTTCTTCTCGTCGTCGTCGTTTACGTCGTCATCAAAGTCCTCATTATTCTCGCACGACCACGTCCACAGTCGGCACTTCCCTTCCGCGCCGACTCCGGCTAATCGAAACACGGTTTCGTCGTATTCCTCGCTAAACGCCGACGCGAACTTTCGCGGACGAACTTTCCCAGCCATCCCGGGCGATTGAAGTTCGAAATACGTCTGTTTCTTCGTCGTCTTTTGATTCTTCTTGGTATCCGCCATGGAGTTACCGAAACTATCCCTCGGCGTCTTACTTCGTCGTCGACCGCTCGAGCGTCGTTTTTGGCTTTGATTACTTTTCTTTTCTGACCCGAGAGAGGAATCCTTCTTGTGAACACTTTCCTCCTCGTTCACGTCCACCGGGTCGTGCACGTATACTCCCGATTTCCTGGGAAACCGCCTTCGGCGTTCCACGGAGTTCATCCCATACAAATAAGTATCTTCGTCGTCTGAATCGTCTGAATAATCGTCTGAATCGCTGCTGTTGTTGCTCCCGTGCGTGCGTTCCGTCTCGTCCATCATCGAAAGCAGAGAGGATTTCTTGTACGAGGACGTGAACACGAGCCCGTTCGGCGCGATGGAAAACGCCCACCGTTTCATCGTCTTACCGCCACCATTTCCACCACCGCCCTTGGACGACGACGACGTTCTTCCGTCCCGCGCGCTCGGTTTACCGATCAAAACCGTCCCTTTAAACGAAAAACGTGACATTTTCTTGCTATCGTCACTACCGCTACGCTCGCGTCTACTACTACTACTACTACTACAGTTGTCTGTTTCAATCTTCCACACCGAAATTTCCGTCGCGTCTCGAATCTCGTGGTCAATCTCATACGCCAAATAATGGTCGTGGTTCTTCACCGCCGTCTTTGGCGTCGTCGTCTGAATCGTTTGAATCGTCGTCCTCGCCGCGACGTGTCGATAAGAAAAACTCTCGTCTCGCAATACTTGCACCTCCAGTACGGGCGCCGTCCGCGAGGCGTCTCGCGGGTCGATTAAGTGTTTCGCGCGGAATATTTCTCTCAGCGGGAGTACGCGATCCTTTTCATCTGCTTCCTTTTCATCTTTGTCTTCTTTTTCTTCATCATCGTCGTCGCAAACGTGCATGCCAGACGGCGCGGGGACGGTCTCTCGAATCGGCGTAAAAGTCTCCGCGACGGCGACGACTCCATTTTTACCGTCTTCAAAATCTTGTTCTTCCGTGTGTCGATCGCCAAACTGGAAATCGACTTTTCCGCGTCCTCGTTTCTTCGTCGATGTCTTATTGTTCTCATCATCATCATCGCGCTCCTCGGTGATGTTGTTGTCGTTGTTGTTTACATTGTCTATCGCCAAAGTATCCGCGACTCGAATGGTTTCTCCGTACGCGTTCACGTTGACCAAATTTTCCTCCTTCTTCTTCAGAATATCGAATGTTTCCTCCTCCTCGTCGTCGTCGTCGTACTCCGTAAACTCCTTTGTCTTCTTCTTTTCGTTGGTCGAGTTAAACGCAATCTTCTGCGCCTCTCGAAACTCCGCCGTCGGCGATAACGAGCGGCCTTTAAACTCCTCCGAGTCTTCCTCTTCGTCTTCCTCCGTCGCGTTCTTCTGCGTTTCCATCAACGGCGACCTCATTCTTTGACGATGCTGATGATGACGATGAGAGGACGAATACGACTTCTTCGTCGCATCCAGACTCCTCGTTGTTTTTTGAGCTTTCGCGGGCGTCGTCAACTGCGTGTTCGTCACCACCATCGTCTCTTCTTCTTCTTCTTCTTCTCGTTCAGTATCATCATTTTCATCATCCTTCGTCATCTCGCGCGTTCTCTTCTTCGTCTTCCTCTTCGGCGTCGGCGTCCGCCCGACGGGGACGCGCGAGAGATCATTTTCATCATCATCATCATTCGGCATCAAAGAATCTGGAACCATCGTTGTCCTCCTCGCCATCATCTGTTCGGCATCATCGTTTCCTACTTCTTCTTTGTCTTCCTCTTCTTCTCCGGAAGAACAGATGTTCGTCAGAGCGACGTTTTTCCTCTCAGCGAGGAACATTTTTCCTTTAAGGACGGTTTCGAAGAATTGAATCTGTCTGTCACATTTCACCTATTAATCACACATAAGAGAGAGAGAAAAGTGAGCATACGCAAAGTAAAGACGAAAAGTGTTCTCGCGTTCGTGTTTTCTTATCGTTCGCGCGAAGGAGAGAGACTCAGAGAGATACGTTAAGTATAAAAGTGGTTGAGAAATTTCAAAATCTCGCCGCGAAATGTCGCACCTCTTCTTCTTCTTCTTCGAGCGACGACGAGGCGAACGCTCCGTCGGCTTTTTTACTCGTCACATCGGCGGTGTCCTTTTCCTCCTTTTCCTTCATACGAAACGTAGGTTTTGGTGACACCGAGCGCATCGTTCTCGTCATCAACATCTCTTTACATTCTGACGCGATGTGCTTCATTTTTCTCCGCTTTATCATCGGTTTGTGTAGAGAAGACAAACAAAAACGCCTCTTTAAAGCGACGACCCGAGGATGACGACGACGACGATGACATCTCCACCCCTTTTGTTCGGCGCTTCTTCGGCGAGGATCGTCGGGCGAGAACAAAAAAGGGAGAGAAGAAGGAAGATTAATCCTCCGCCGGTGAGAGCGTTCTATAAGAAGAAGAACGACGAGGACGAGGACGAGAAAAGAAGAGGAAAAGCAAAGAAAACCATAGAGTACGACGAGATACGACCAGGGCAAGGACCGAACGCGCCAAAGTTTCCAGAGATTTGCGAGTATTTGGTGTCGTCGAACTCGAATTCGAGCACAGTTGAAGGCATTTCTCCCTTGGCGTTTCGAGAGAGATATTACGACGACGATGACGAAAAAGGAATGAAAGGGTTATTATGGAATAAAACGAGGAGTGATAGCAAAAAGAATACGTATTATCTCGATCTGCGGCAACCGTTAGAACACGAGGATTGGCAAGTGCCTCCGTTTCAAGGCGGATGCGCCTACCAGATTCCGTCGAAGAACGCTTTTCGTAGAATATCCGGGTACGCTTTGTCAATCAAAGGAGGTCTGAAAGAACGCGACGAAGAGTTCGTGAAAAAGGTTTTTGAGACTTGTAATGAGGATTTATCGGCGACAGTTATCGTGTGCGATTTGAAAGGTGGGTCGATAAAAAAAGCGCAAAGTTCGGAAGCGAGTAACCGAGGCGTGATCGATCGCTCGGATTCGTTCGCCGTGCGAGCGTGTTACGAGCTCGTCCAAGCGGGGTTTTCTGACGTGAAATTCATAGAAGGCGGGTTCCCCGGGTTAATCGATGACGCAGGATTACCGTACACGAGTGAAAAGTTTTCGGATTTATTACGAAATCAATCGGAAGGGAACAGGAAACTCTTAATGTACGCGAAACTCTTACCGGATCCGACGATATTACCCGGCGTTTTGATTCAAGGCGGCGTGTTTCTCATATTCGGGTTGGCGTTTTATAACGTCAACGGTTTTGGGGATTATCTCAGTGAAAACGTCCCGGCTGCGTGTAGCTTCTTGCCTATAAAATCGTGTTTTTAATAGCGACGATGAGATGTCTTCGACGACGCTTCGACGACATCGTACCCTTAAATAGTACTCCTGAGCTTTCGTCTAAAATTCGCCATTTCACATCTCCCGCGCGATACATACGCACAAAACTAAGCGAGAAAGAGAGAGAGAAAGTATCGAGAGCTTTATTACACACACACACGCGCACCTAGAGAGAGAGAGAGAGAGTATCGCCGGCGCTCTCGCTGTGAAAGCATCAGACATGGAAGAAAACGAGCACCTTTTACCGGGCAGCCCGTTTCCCCGTGAAATTTCATCATCAAAGAACAAGAAGAAGAGAGGATCGTCGTGGTTCGTAAAAGTCCTCCTCGTCTCGCTCTTCCTCTTGCTCTCCGTCCTGGGAACGGTTGGTTTCCTCTCAAACGCAGTCGTTACGCGAGAGGACGAACACCAGACGAGAACAAAGATGATTCTCATGAAATTCCTCTCCCTCGGGGACGCGGGAGGAGAGAAAAAAGCAAAGGAGGAGAAAAAAGCAAAAAATGGCTTCAAAATACGCGTACCATTCATCCGGCATCACGGTTCGGAAAAACCACGCGAAACATCCGAAAAGAATGTAGGACCAATCGAAATGGCCAAAAGAAGTCTCTCGAAAGAACACGGGAACAACGAAGACTTGGTGAAAGTGATGGAGGAGAACGCGAAGAAAAGGCTGTTGTTTAAGGCGGCGGCGGAGGCGAGGGAGGGACCCGCGAGGGGTCTGGACGAGGACGAGAACATCGCGGGCGACGGTGAGTCCGTTGGGGGTGACGAACAACGTCGCGTGAGTAGTCCTCGCGCTGTATCGGTTTCTTCGTCGGCGGAGGATGACGATGATGATGATTCGAATAAGAGGTCCCCGAGAGAGCAACAACAACGACAACGACAACAACAACAAACGAATACGAATACGAAGAAGAATGTACCAAAAGCGAAAAACACGAACAAGGAAGTGCCGAATTATAAATCTCAAGCCGAAGCGAATTTACGAATGATACCGACGAGTTTGTTCGATTTGTTCAAAAGCAAAGAGTACGAGGAAGAGGAGAAAGAAGAGAAGAGTTACTTTGAGAACAACGCCAAGTGCGAGAACGTGTTTACGTTGGGATTGGAAGGCGTCGGGCACCACGCGTTTCAGATGGGGAAAGACGCGTTCGTGAAGACACTTTTGAGAGAACATTTGGGGAACGTTGAAGAGAAGAAAAAGAGTGGTAATACGAATAATAACAAAGACATAGTCGAAATGCACGCGCGAGAGGAGGACCGGATGTTTATCGATAACGACGACCATTTTTGGAACTTGATTCTCGAGAACAAATACGACGAGATTTTCAAGACGTTTCGAAAAGGATGCGAAGAAGTGGCGAAAAAGAACGGGAACGAAAAAACGGCGTGTTATAGCACTCGGTCGTTTTCGTTCCCGCATAAGTTAGGTCCGTTTGCGACTGGATCGGGTTTAGACGTGAACCACGCGCAGCGATGGGACCCGAGAAACCCAGAGCATCGAAAATATCTCTTCGATCACGGCCATCCGATTAACATTTTGAAATACTTCGAGGCGGCGGAACGGAACGGATGTCAAGTGAAATTCATCTTGTTGCATAGAAATATCGTAGAAACCGCGCGTTCGCACAAAACCTGGGATCAAGGATTAGAGAAACATTTGAACGTTCTGAAAATGTTCGCGGAATACATCGACGTCTCGTTGGCAAACTTACCGAGCAACTCGTGGCGACGAGTCAACTACGAAGATTTTTGGCGACCTCACGAAGAACGCGACAGAATCTTCCAAACCTTAGCGACGGACTTTTTGCACTGGTCCTCCGACGCGCACGAATCGTTCATGAACAGTCAGTTCGATTTGAACGTCCACCCGAGAAAGTACAAAACGAACGATAAACCGCCGTGCGACGAAGTTCGAGAGTTGGATCGAGTGCAGCGGAATTTCTTCGATAGGAAGTTGACGTCGTACTCGAAGCGAGAGAAACACGTGACGAACTTACCGTTGTCGCATTTCTTCACCGAGTCGCCGAACAAGGCTTTGTACGAGCAGTGCTGGGAAGCGTCCAAGGCGAGTTTACTCGGTAAACAATAAAGAAAATGTAGAATAAAATTGTAACGTATTAAACGCCCAACCACCGGTGCGATAGAGTAAACAACGCGAAAAATGAAACGCTCGTATACATACGAGAATCTATCATGATAAAAGTATTTCACAATAATAACAAAGCTGCTTTTTCTACGCGCGTGTACTTCCTCTCTCTCTTTCTCTCTCTAACATATTAATATTAATTGATAAACTTGAAGCACGAGTTATCGGTGTCGCACGTCTTCTTCAAATGTTTCTCCCACGCGTGCATTTTCCCTCCAACACCGACGTCTTTGTCCGTCAAAGAATTCGTTCCTAAGTGTGCTTCGTCGATGTCGTCTCTTTTAAACGCCCCGAACCCTTCTTGGCCATCAATTTTCAAATCCTGGCCGAAAATTTTCGTTTGTCGTTCGCACAGTTTCGGTTCCTTGCCCGCTTTCCTTCTCTTGCCGCTCTCGCCGTTTTGCAACAACGCGCACAAGGCGTTCTTACTGTCCTCGGTTTGCTGTCTGATGGCTTTTTGGAACAGTTTCGGCCACGCGTTCGGATTTTCGTATCTCCACTTGTGCATTTTCTCCCACTCCTCGTCGCTTTCGGCGATTTCTCTCAATCTTTTAGCTAACTGTTGCGGCGTCGCGTAGTTTCTCAAATCGATCCAACTGTCTCGTCCCGGTAATAACTCGTTCACGCCTTCCCACCCGATGTAAATCGGGATCGATCCTCGACTCAACGCGTAATATATTTTCTCCGTCACGTATTCTGGACACGACACCCCTACGTTTTCTACTGCAAAATAAAACATAAAGTTACTCAAAGGCTCTTGGAAACTCGTCTCGCGATTTCTCGGCGCTTCCATCACGCTTTCTGGAAACGAGTTTGCATTCACGTTATTCGCGCAATTTCCAACCGAAAAAACCGGGTACGCGTCGCTAATCTTCCTCAGCGTTTCCGCTCGATTGCTTAAACAATCTCTCGCCAACCAGGCGACGCCCGGGATCCTCTCTTTCCTCGGAATCGTAAACAACGGGAAATCTTCCTTCATCTCAAACACTGGAACCGCGAACGGGAACCACAACCCGCTCGTTTTCTCGTAATCCGCGACGTAATCGAACGAGTTTCGAAACTTCTCGTCTTTCATCTCCGGCGAGTACATGGACGGACTTTCGTGCGTGAAAAAAATATCCACCTGTTTCGGGTTCGTCTTCGGCCTCACCTCCGGCACGTGTTGATTCCGAAACATCCTCACGTCGCACGACGGATCGTCCACGTTCGCGTTCAGTTTCACGTTTTTCACGCACATCCCTGGTTTCTTCAACCCCGTGTTTATAAAGTTATACGCCCCGAAAAAGTTAAACTTCTCCCCCTCTTTAAAACACACGGTAAACTTCTCGCCTCCGTTTGCCGGAGCGTGTTTCCACCGCGCCATGTTTCGCACCCGCTCGTCGTAATCCCAATTGTTGTTCTCAAACCCTTCTCTCCAGTTAAACGATTGCAAAGGATCGCTCTTCCCGTGCGTGTCCTTTAAATCTCTCTTCTTATACCTCTTATTATCGCTAAAACTACCGCTACCGTCGACGCGTTTCTTCGCGCTCGAGACTAAATCTGCCGCCCATTTCGGTAAAGGCAAGGCTAATTCATCTTGCTTTTCCGTATCGTATCCCGCTTTGAACGAGAGTACTAGGAGCGCAAAAACGGACAGGAACAATAAAACGAGCAGCTTTTTTGAGTGCGCGTTGTTGAACGATTTCTTATTCTTACGAGTCGTCGTGTTCCTCTCGTCGTCATCATCATCGTTTTTAGGAGTCTCTACAAGGCGTTCTCCCGCGTCGTCTCCAACGTCCATCATCAACGCGCCAAATCCTCCTCTTTCAATGGTGTTCTTGCTCGATGATGATGGATTTGATCGGAGCAGCCTTTGAGACGAAGATGAAGATGACGTGTTGATCGTCAAAGTCTCTCTCATGTTCTCCTTCGTGTGGAAAAAGGAATACTAATGGAGGTGTTTTATGCGCGTAAGTGTTCTGTGGAATTCGTCTGTTTTTTCTTCCCGCGGTCCTCTTCCTCTTGTTGAAACCCTAAATAACACATGTTCTTTTAAAACTTACTCTCGCTTGTGCTTTTGCTTTCGCCTTTTGGTGGCCGCTCTTCTAGAAGTTAAGGAGACGAAGAAGAGGATTTAAGCAGCTCTTTTCCTACTTTCGCCGTATTTTTTAAACTTGTTTCTAAAACTTCTTTTCCTGGAGAACGTATCCTCGACCGATCGATTTTCCAGTTCGGCTTTGCGTATGGCGTTGGCTAAATCGAAGTCTCCCGGGAGTAAAATGTTCGTCGCTCGCCCGAGTTTACCGGCGCGAGCGGTACGGCCGACTCGGTGGAGGTATTCCGTGGCGTTTTGGGCGAATTCAGCTTGGACGACGTGTTTGACGTTTGGTATGTCGACGCCTCGAGCGACGGAGTCCGTGGCGACGAGAACGTCGATGTCTTGCGACGCGAAGCGTCGTAAACGGGACTCGCGTTCGAGCGGGTCGATATCGCTGTGAAATGATGCGGCTTTAGCGCCAAAGTTTGCGAGTTCGTTGGATATTGCTTCGCAGACGCTACCGCTGTTGACAAATACCAACGTCTTTTCCACCTGCGCGGTTTTCGGATCCATGTCTAACGCGTCAAATAAAGCCTTCGCTCGAGTCTCCAACGAAACCTCTCTCCACGTTTGCGTCAACTCCGCTCTCGGTTTGTGTAAACTCGAGCTTTTCGTCCACACGGCGTCTGGGAAACCGAATTTTAGAACCGCTCCGGGTGTTCGTTTGCCCGTGGACATGACCGTCGCCGCGGCGAAGACGTATTGTCTGCGAAACTCGCGATTGGTGCCTTTGCCCATTTTGCCTTTGCCGCCGAGACGCGCTTTCGGTTTCTTCTTCTTTTTTTTCTGTTGTTCTTTTCGTTCGTACTCGTATTCGTGTTGTTGTGCGTTTTCATCGTCGTCGTCTGAATCTTCGTCCTCTTCTTTGTCTTCTTCTTCTTCTTCTTCCTCAAAATCGTGATCTTTCCTCCAATTTTGCTCCATGGACGCTTCCGTATCTCTCTCTAAATCGTTGTTCCATTCTCCCGTCGTCGTCTTGACATTTATTTCGCTTTCGTCCTCGAACGTTTTATAAAATCCTCGCGTGGCGGCGAGCTTTTCCTCTCGAAACAAAACGTCGAAGCAGTTCCGCACTTTCCTCGCGTATCCTCCACCCAACAGCATATCTGCTTCGTCTAAAACAACCGTCCGTATAAATTTCACGTACGGCGTAAACGCGCCTTTCCTCCAGCTCCCTTCTCGCCAGTCAAAGACGTCCTGTTCGGCTCGCGCGGGCGTGCAGACGATGATGTCCGGGAACGAAGAAGGCAGTCCTCGATCGGGAGTTAAAGCAACTGTTCTCACTATCGACTTTTTCTCTGAATCGTCTTCTGAATCGTCCGGAAGCGTTAAAATATCGATGGCTTTTTTCACCTGGTCGCACAAGTGCGCGTTCGGGCACAAAATCAGCGCCGAGACTTCCTCTCTCCGTTCGATTTCTTTCCTTTTCAAGATATTTGAGACGATTGGAATGGCGTAGGAATACGTCTTCCCGCTCCCGGTTTCGGCGGCGATGACGACGTCCAAGTTTTCCGCAAGCAAAGGGATCGCGGCGGATTGACACTCCGTCGGCTCTGCGATGGATAACCGCGTCCGTAAGTTTTTCAAAATCAGAGGATGTATTCTTATATTGCTATTATTAGTATTATCAACTCCTCCTCCTTCCTCCTGTTCGTGTTATCGTTCGTTTCAGGTCAGTCAACAATAAGAAGTAAGAACGAGAAGACTTCGTCATCAAAGCGTAAAATATTGAGAAGAGTACGAGCGCGGCGCGAGAAGGAAGAAGAACACCTCACGTATTTTTGTTGCTTCATATCGAGAGCGAAACGCAGCGGTCTGTTACCTCCGCCTTTAAATTTCGTTTCTGTGTACTGCTCTCTCGTCGAGAAGATAACGCAGTTTAATGCCATCATTGGTGTTCTTCTTCGATTAAAATGTTTCGTTATACGAGAGAACTCTGCTTACCGAGAACAACTTTAACTGCTCGTTGTTGTTGTTGTTTATACCATTCGTACTCGCAAGAACAAACCCGCGCTTTTGCAGATGAGTGGTGGTGGTGTTATTATGTGTAGTAGTATTCTCTTCGCGTAATCCTCCTCCAAATCGTCTCTCTTCTCGTCCTCTGAATCGTCTTCTTCCGAAGTTTACGAATGAAGCACATTCGCCGCCGGTTGATGATGATTTTGATGCGATTGGAAACACCATCGCGCCGCGCGCACCGCGCCTCCTGCGCCTCAAAGCAGCGGCGCGACCACGAGAAGAAAAAAAGGCACTCAAACTCTCACTCGTGCCGCACAAAAGAGACGAACAAAAAGTACCAGCGCTCATCGTTCTTCTCATTAATACTCTTCTGCTCTGCTCTCTGTGAAGCAATGCGGAAGCGTAAAAAAGAGAGACAGGCATTCTGAGGTGAAATTAGGGTTGGAGACCCTAAATACAAAACTGGCAGAGTTTTTCCTCTGAGAGGAGAACTCTCTTTACCATTTAGTGCGCGAGAATAAGCTTTCTTTCTGTCGCAGAAGAAGAAGAAGAAGAAAAGCTTTCGTTATTTATCAGAGAAAGAAAGTTTGTGGTTTCGTGTATTTATTATTGTTGTTGTTTTATACACATCACCTCATCAGTTAATAACTAAAGGGAAGAGATTGAGAGAGATTTTCATTCATTCCTTCTCGGGGAAAGATGTCTCAGCAGCCGCGGGATGATGATGAAGATGATGATTCGATGAAGAACTCGACTCCTCCTCCTCCTGAAAAGAACAACGAGTCTTCGTTAGAATCAAAATACTCCGCGCAAAACAGACTCCCTGCTTTACTCTACACCATCGGATACCTGACGTTCTCCACAATCACCGTGGTGTCGAACAAACATTTAATCAAAGACGCTGGATTTGGGAACCCGATATTCGTCTCCTCGTGCGGAACGATGTTCGCGTTCGCGCTCTCGACGATACTCGTCCACGGAAAATTCGTGTCTGTTTCAGAACCAAAGATGACGTTTAAAGAGTGGTTCAAAGTGTGCGTCCCGGTGGGTTTCTTTTCATCGATAACTTTAGCGTGTGCGAACATTGTATACGTGTACTTATCGTTATCGTTCGTACAAATGTTGAAAGCGTTCGTTCCCGTCGTCACGTATATAACGCACGTGTTCGTCGGGACGGATAAGTACAACTCGGATTTTACGGTGAGTTTACTCGCCATGGTTCTCGGTGGGATGATGTGCATGAACGTGAGCGGGAAAGCGACCGTGATTGGAGTGTGCGTGATGTTTGGGTCGCACTTCGCGGAAGCCATTAGAACCGTCGGCGCGCAGTGGCTGTTAGTGAATAGAAAGTTTGGCGTGATCGAGAGCATGTATTACTTCGCGCCGGCGACGGTGGTGTTTTTTATACCTTTAGTGGTGTATTTTGAAGGCAGTTCGTTGCAAGCGCCGGGAATTTCCTCCATTGCGAATAAGTACTGGTATTTATTCGTCGTGTCTTCCTCCTGGGGGTGTTTAGTCAACGCGTGCGGCCTCGGCGTGGTGAAGAACATCGGCGCCGTCTGGTTCAAAGGCATCAACAATATCAAGAACATCTTGTTACTGTTCTTCGGGATTTTAGTCTACGGCGACGTGGTCACCGTCTTGCAAGCGTTCGGATACGCGCTCTCCTTAGCCGGGTTTGGGAGGTACACGTACGTCAAGAATACGCAAATGCTTAGCGAGAGTAGTAGTAGCGAGAGTAGTCATAGTAAAAGCGGCGAACGCAACGACGAGGAGAATCCGCCTTTAGCATCATCATCGCGAACAGAAACGACAAAGACAAAAACAGCGTTTCCGGACGAGAGAGAACCGTTGCTTCAAAAATAATAACACACTCTTTGTAATGATATCATTGTAATCATCATCACATCGTCGTCGTTGAAACTCTTACGCGTCGTGCGCTTTAAGAGAAGAAGAAAGAAGTCTTGAATTGTCCGCCAAAATCCGCACACACTCAACGCACTTTATCACGCACAAAAGAAGAAGTACACAACACCGAGTAAACAACGAAAGACCCGCGAGAGAAAGCATCGCGCATCTGTTTTTTAACACCACCACCAGTATGTTTAAATCTGCCTCCTCTCCTCCATTCGCGCGTTTGCGAGACGACGAGGATTCCACGCCGACGGCACCTTTTTCCCGAGGAGAGGAAGAAGAAGATCTCGACCTTCTCGAAAACGACGAAGCCGCCTCGGCGGTGTTCAACTACAGCCCTCGACCAAAAACAGACCGCACATTCGCGAGCGTGTTCTTACTCATCACGAGCGCGTGTTTCCTTCTCGGCATTGTCGTGGTCTCGAACACGAACGCGAAAGCGTTTGCACAAAGAACGAGCGAAGATGTGCTGTTTAGCACCAACTGCGAAGCGTATCGCGCGTCGTCGTCATCACCAACATCGAGGCTGTTGTTATCGAACAAAGATGAGTTTAAGGATACCAACGACGATTTGGACGATGTGTTCGATGGTGATGATTTTTGGCAATCGTCGCACGCGTGGCTGTTGTTGGCGATCGTCTCGGCGGTTGCGCTCGGGGTGACGTTTTTGTACGCGTTTCAATATCACGCGAATAAAGCAACCTGGGGGATTATTGGGTTTAAACTCCTTTCCAGCTTTTCCTTCTCTTTGTACATGTTTGCAGAAGGGTTTGTCTTTGGCGGGTGTTTGTTTCTCCTGGTGACTTTGATTTTAGCGCGCGTCTTTTATCTCTGGCGAGAGGAAATCGCGCTCGTCAATCGGCTTTTACAAACCGCGGCGACGGCGTTGAGCGATCAGAAACACACGCTGACGGCGACGATGGGGATTAACATGTTCGTTTCTATGTTTGTGTTCATCCCGTTTATCTTTTTCATGTCGTACGCGTGGACGCACGGGAAGATTGGCGCGAATCGGTTCGCGATGACGCACCCGAGCGACGGATCGAAGTGCATCGATCGAAGGTCGTACGACGACTACGTGACATCCAGAGATGAAGGCACGACGGGCGATATGAGTGCGTACGTTTATGAGGTTAATTGTTGCGAATGGCAGACGGATTCGTGGGTGAAACCGTTCGTCGGGTTGCTGTTTTTTTCCTTGCTCTGGACGTCCTCGGTTGCGGTGTGTTTACGATTGTTCACCATTGGTGGTTCAACCGCGCAGTGGTACTTTGCGCCCTCTGGAACGACCGCGTTCAAAGGTACGGTGAAACGATCGTTATCGCACGGCTTGAAATCGCAATTCGGCACCATCTGTTTTGGAGGTTTGATCATGTCAATCGTCGATATGGTTCGAAACATGTTTGAAAAAGCGCAAAGAGAACACAGAAACAACGCGGCGATGGCCGCGTTGATGTGTTGCGTGAACTTGTTGTGGCAATGTTTCGCCGAGATTATTGGATTTATTTCCAAGTTTGCCATCGTGTACGCCGCCATCTCCGGCGACGCCTTTTGCGACTCTGCGAGAAAAGTCACCACGATTTTACAAAACAACATGTTATCAACCTTTGCGGTGTGGTGGTTGCCTCCGATGATTCTCAGGACGACTGCGTTTATCGTCTCGGTCGTCTTTGGCGTCGTCTTTGGCCTCTCGTCCTCGAATTACTTCGACGACGAATCGCGAAGCGTCGAGGTAGTCTTCCTCGGTGTGTTCTGCTTCTTGATTTCTCTGACTATTCTGAACTTTTGCCTGACCGTTTTATTGGATGTCGTCGACGCGGTGTACTTGTGTTACGCCGTCGACAAAGATTTACAAATGTTGACGAAACCAGAGATTCACGACGTCATGGACGAAGTCGTCAAGAAGCAAACGAAGAACGCGGGGGGATTCAATACGAACAATAACGCGTTCAACATCGCGAATCCGTTTGCTGCCAATAATAGAAATAGTAACAACAACAACTCGAATAGCAACGAGATGAGCGCGATGGCTGGAGCGCCTCAACAACAACAACAACAACAACAGCAGCAACAACAACAACAAGTCGTGATCGGCTATCCACAGCAAAGATCTGGACAAGATCAGCGTCCGACGGGTGCCTCGCACGAGGATATCGACGCGGTGTAAAAACAAAACAAACGAACAAGCAAAAAGTTCTCTCTTTTATATAAATATATACTTTTATTACCATTTTACTAACTACACGCGCTGTGTGCTTTCAAACTTCTATTATATCTATCATCATCACACGTGTCTTTACTACTGAGCGCCTAACACGCGCGACTGCTTCTCTTCCAACGCGAGCTCGAAGAACCACTGGTTTTCGAACGATTTCAGCCACTCTTCGCATTTCGCGAGCGCGTCTTTACACGCTTCCGCTTTCGCACCTTTCTTGGACGAGCTTATACCTGAGCCCGAACACCCTCGCACGGTCTCCCCGAGATCGGTCCAATCGTACTCGCACGAGAACACGGACACGTTTTGGGGTTGGCCGTCCTCTTTCTTCGCTTTCGAGACGGACTCGTTGAATCGGACGAATTCAAATCCTCGACCGTCTTTCGTGTACTCGTTCGGCAACGTTTTCGATAAACTGTTAAAAAACTCAAACAGCGTTGCCGTCGGGTGTTTCTTCCCGTCGTGATATTGCTTTAAGAGCTTCTTAGCGTCTTGAAATCGAAGCGTCGCGTATTTGTTCACCGTTTGTAACTCCGCGTTTAATACCAACGCGGCGGCGTCTTTCGGCAACTGTCGTTTGTTCAATTTCTTCGTGTTTTCCGCGTTTCTAAACGAATGCATCCACTGGAGAAACCCGTCGTATCGGTCATTTTCTTCGTTTTCTTCGTATTCGTGTTCGTATTCTTTTATCTCGCTATGGTTGCTATTCTTCTTAGTAGTATCTTTGCGTCGTCCGTACTTTTCATACATTCGCTCGGCTAACCAAACGCCTAAACTCGCGTCTTCCGCGGCATATTTCACCTGCCCTTCTCTCAACGGCGAATTCTCCCAATTCGAAATCTGCACCGCTTTTGGCTTTTCCGCGTCCAATCCGAAGTGATTGGCCATGCCTTTCATCCCCGGTCGTTCGTGTTTAAAGACCTCCGAAATCGTCGCCAAGTCGATGAAAGCGTTCACGTCGACGCTCTCTTTATCCTCGTTCCCGTAATGTTCCGTTTTCAGCTCTTTCAAATCGG
>JACLAB010002956.1_pt1 | contig 18566 bp, 16 predicted proteins | sample 8027921 | NCBI WGS metagenome assembly JACLAB01 (sample SAMN15725117, study PRJNA655200) | protist metagenome | isolation source: fluorescence activated cell sorting (FACS) single amplified genomes of... | place: USA: West Boothbay Harbor, Gulf of Maine | collected 2000-07-19 | reverse complement strand
TAATAGTCTTACTCGCCAGTCATCATGTTACAGTGGACCGCGATGTGGGGATCGCGGATGAAATCAATCTCGTTCCCAGCCCCGTCGCACACGATCACCCCGGCGTCGTCGAACTCGGGGTGAAGAACACTAAAACGGGAGCCGGTGAGAGGAGCGTCTCGCGCGAACCCCGCCGCCGCATCCATGCACCTGTGAATCGAGATGAATACCTTCCCGCCCTGGCCACGCGGCACCCACACGTCCATCGGCTGCAGCTTCATTCTTTCCAAGACTCCCACCATATTCTCGGGCCCATCTTTCCTGAAATCGTTAAGCATCAACTCCCGAAGCTCGTCTCGAGCCCTCAGGCTGTGAAACACCCCGAGATACTCGCCGCGCCTCGCGCTCTGCGGTCCGCCAAACTTACTGACGCACCCGTCCATCGACGCCACGAGCATGTCGCCGTCTGCGTTGAAGGTCAATCCACTCGGTCGCGCCAAGTGTTCACCCTTGGTGTAAAACTCCTGAGTGATCATCGCGTCGGGCGGCGCGGCATTGTCCGTCCCAGAGTCAGGACCCGCAAATTGCACCCGCATGATCACCCCCGTCTTCCTCCGCGAGCAGCCCGGTTCCGCGCAGGGTCCAGGCGGCGTCGTGTAGTTCCCTTGGGCGCCTTCCTGCAGGTGGTATTCGCGATCGACGGCGACGTACAGCGCTCCGTCCGGGCCCACGTCGCAGCCCCACGCCACGTACCCGTAGTTCGGGGGGTCATGGGTCGGCGGGTTGTTCATGAAGTGTTCCTCGTGCATCGCGCCCATCAAGTGCTCGTGGCACCAGCACGGCCCGCTTTGTTTCCAAGCCGGGGGTGGGTGACGCTGGTCCCATATCTCATCGTAATCGTCTCCGAGCCGCGCGTAGACTTCGGAGTACCCTCCCTTGCCGGCCGCCGTCGCGGATTGGCAAAAAGCGTAAATCGGATCGGCTCCCGTCCACATCGACATGAGATTGCCGCGGAATCTGTCGATCCAACGAACGGCGAGGGACTTTGGCACGCGCGCCTCTTCTTCGTCGAGGTATACGCACCCGACCTTGCCGTCGGCGAAGGTTGTGTACACCTTGTCGCCGGCGCACGCGATTCCCTCGGGTCCTTGGATCTGCCATTGGTCGTCCGGCATGTGCCATGATCCGACGTAGCCGGGGTCGACGTCCTTTCATTTCTTCTGGGGCGGAAGGTACATGCGCTTGTACTTGAGCGTCTTGCCGTCCAGGACCACCGTGCCTTGCTCGTGGTAGCACTGACAGTACAGCCGTTCCCCGCGCAGCGCGATGCCCGTGAGCCACGGCCCGTCGGACTTTGTGAATCGTTTCACCTTGTCGGATTTTGCCCACGCGCGTCCCACCGCCACGCGTTTCGGTGGTGTTTCTCCACGCATGGAAAACTCCACAACCTCCGCGGTGCTCGAGCACGCCACCATGAGTCGAAGGCGGTGGTGCAGCTTGCTTCCGGGATCCTCCGACTCGAGCGACCTGCAAACGTCTCGGAGGATACGACACGAAGCTTTGGCGCCCACCGCCTCGCGCCTGGTGACGTACGAGAAGATCTCGGCGAGGATCTCGAGGGGTAGGTGGAGCATGGACGTCGTCGCGGGCGTGGACGCTCCGGGCACCAAATCCGTGGACAGCTTCTGACGCTTTGGCGTGGACATCTTGGCGTGGGGCGGAATGAATTGGCAAATTGGTCGAGTCAGCAAACTTGGTCTCGAGTGGACCAATATATTCAGCTTTGAATGCTAAGCGACTATCCTCCACTTCCCCGCGCCCCGTCCCGGAACGACCCCGACGTGCCTCGACCCCCCACCGACCTTCTCACCACCTCCCTCCAGTCCCGGCCCTCGTCTCACGGCGGTGAGAAACGAACGCTGCGGACTCGTCACGTCCTCGTCGACGCACATGTTACACATCACGTCCAAATGATCCGAGTCATCCTCCGCCGCCAAAAGCCCGTAGAGCATCGTGCACCAAAGCCCGTACCCGTCCACCCGCATCTTCCTCGCCAGGTCCACGACGTGAAACCCGAACGCGTCCGCCCGGCGTCGTCGCGGCAGACAACACGGGCACAGCACCAGCGCGTCCGCCCCGCATCCCCGCCACAGCTGCACCGCTCTGCGAGATAAATCTCCGCAGAGGTGCACACCGACCACCAGGCAATACCCCCCGTCTAGGTGCGCGCTGTCGACCGCGTCCCTCACAGTTCGCGCCGCGTCGTCGTGGAATATATCCTCGAGGTGGAACGACACGTTTCGCATGCTCGGGTGCGATAGGTGCGGAATCTTCATGCGCCCGTCGGAGTCGCACATGTGAATGTTTGCATCTGGAAACGTGTGCGCGAGGAGCATGGAGAGGCACCCGCGGCCGCTGCACAGCTCCACGAACGTCAAGCCTTTCCCGGTTTCGTGTATACGGGGCCCCGAGAGGCGTTGGACGCATCGTTTCAGCTGTTGAAGCGCGGCCCAGGACTCGATGAGCTCCTTCTTACACCGGGAGTATCGCCGCCAGTAGTCGAACCGGACGTCGTGCCGCAGGGCGTCGCACAGCGGCGTCGCCGCGAAGGCGCGGAGGTGTGGGTTGGTGATTTCGCCCTCGAGCGCGTAGTCCAGCGCAGCCTTCTTGCGCGCGGGCGCGTGCGAAGCGTCGAAACCCTCCTCCATGCGCCCCCACGCCGCCGGCTCTGGTGCCGGCACCACCCTCCATCGCGGTTTCCAAGCAAAATTTGCGAGACTCTGAAGTTCCAAGAAAGGCGATGACGTCACAGCATTGATCGCCGCACGCGCCATGCAGATGAGCGCATTCGCAGCTCGTGCCAACGCCGTTCTTCCCCCGGCCTTAGCCGCCCGCCTCGCCTTCCAGCAAGGCCGCGCCTCCAAATCCCGAACCATGTCCTCCAAGGCTGTCCCCGAGGGACTCAGCGACGGATGCAAGGGCGCGCCGGTGCCCGAGGGAGTCAAGCTCCCGATCATGGCTGACGAGTCCGTCATGGCCCCCAAGGCGCACGGCACCACGGAGACCCCGGTGCAGCAGAACCTCCGATGGAACTGCGAGTGGAAGACCGCGGACAAGATCTGCAGCTTCAACCGCCACTACGCCGAGTACGCGGGGTACTGGGAGTCAACCAACTTTCTCGAAGAGGTGGATCGCGAGAAGGAGACCACGTACTACGATTCCGTCTCTGGCAAGCCCTTGTTCATCGCCCCGCGCGGCCGGAGCTTCGAGGACTTCCAGAAGGAGTCCAAGTCGCACGGCTGGCCGTCGTTCAGGGACGAGGAGGTGGTCTGGGAGAACGTGCGGTGCCTCAAGGACGGCGAGGCGATCTCCGTCGATGGCACACATCTCGGTCACAACCTCCCCGATAAGACGGGTAACAGGTATTGCATCAACTTGGTGTCCGTCGCGGGCCGGCCCATGTGATAGATTGATGCGCGTGAGTAGTGCTGTGAGAGGGATGAGGAGAGAGATTCGTTTGTTTGTTAACAGCCAGAATAAGCGTGTGATATGCAAGACACGGCGCCATCAAAGCATACCTCTAGCCGGAATCCATTGTAGTTTTCCTCACTGCACTGCCAAGTGGATCGTCGTCCGCACACGCGGGTGTCTGCTTGATCCAGCCTTGTCAGCAAGCAAGGGTAATTGCGTGTCCCTGCATGACGGGCCGCCATTCGCGCGCGCGCCCACGGGCCCGTGCCATCGAGTCTTCGATCTCACCGTCGTCGCCTCCGCGATGTCACTCGCCACCGCTACCGCCCCCGTCGCCCTCGGCGGCGCTCGCGCCACCCTGCGGGGCCGGCGCCTCGCCCACACCGGCGGCAGCGATAAAGTAATCCAAAAAGCCCCCGCCGTGAAGCCCCGCCGGCGTGGCACGGTGACCCGCGCCTCCGCCGTGGGCACCAACCTCACGACGTGGCTCCTGAGGCAGGAGATGGAGCACAAGATCGACGGGGAGCTCGCGGTGGTCCTATCCTCCGTCTCCATCGCTTGCAAGAGGGTACGCGCCCGATATCGTGCCATCAATTGGCCCCCATTTCACCTCGCAAATCCCTAACAACCTCGCAAATCCAATTCACGGAACACCACCCTGACGATCCTTCCCCGATCCCACCATCTCTCCTCACGCACAGATCTCCAGCCTGGTTCAAAAGGCGGGCATCTCCGGCATGACCGGCCTCGCCGGCGGCGCCGGGAACGCCTCGGGCGAGGACCAGAAGAAGCTCGACGTCGTCTCAAACGAGATCTTCTGCGAAGTTTTGCGAATCAGCGGGCGGACCGGCGTCATCGCGTCCGCCGAGGAAGAAGACGTCCCGGTCGCCGTGGAAGAGACCTACAACGGCAACTACGTCGTCGTCTTCGACCCGCTCGACGGCTCATCCAACATCGACGCCGCCGTCTCCACCGGCTCCATCTTCGGCATCTACCAATCCGACCAATCGTGCGTTCCCGACTGGGGCGCGGACGACGAGGGCGTGGTTCAGGAGAAGTGCATCACGAACGTGTGCCAGCCCGGGGATAACTTACTCGCCGCCGGGTACTGCATGTACTCGTCGTCCACCATCTTAACCCTCACCGTCGGCCACGGCGTCTATTCATTCACGCTGGACCCGTCCATCGGAGAGTTCGTCATGTCCCACGAGGATGTCAAGATTCCGGCGACTGGTAAAATTTACTCATTCAACGAGGGCAACTTCGTAAACTGGGAACCCGGACTGAAGGAGTACATGGACGCGATCAAGAAGGGCGGCAAGGCGAACGACGGTAAGCCATACTCCGCGCGTTACATCGGCAGCCTCGTGGGTGACTTCCACCGCACCATGCTCTACGGCGGCATCTACGGTAAGTTTATTTTCATCATCGTATGGGCAACTAGACTGACGTCGTGTTTTATTCACAGGGTACCCGGGAGACGACGTCAATAAAAACGGTAAACTTCGCCTCTTGTACGAGTGCGCGCCGATGAGTTTCATCGCCGAGCAGGCGGGTGGGATGGGCAGCACCGGGCGGGGGCGGGTGCTTGACATCCAACCGGACGAGGTGCACCAGCGCGTGCCGTTCTACACGGGCAGCAGGGAGGAGGTGCAGTACCTCGAGTCCTTCCTGCGGGAAAACTGATTCGATTGATCAATAATCGTCAATCGGAGAGGGACCCTTTGGGGGACGCGGGTGAGGAGTGTGTATATCTAAAAGCGTTCGATCGAGACCGGCCCTCAGCCCACGATGAATCGAAGTGGCGGAGGACGCTCGATACGACGCGTGAGGTGGTTGGACCTTAGCGGCAGGGTCACCTCGGCGTTGTTGAATAAATAATTTTCCAAAAACCAACAATCTTTTGAGTTCCGCTCGCAGCGTCCACACTGCCATTTCGGGAGGCGCACGATGAGTGAGCCCGGCAGCCCAGCCAGCCCGGCGGTGGGGCCCAAGTCCCCGGCTTCTACGATGAAGAAGACGAAGACCCCGGGCGCGAGCAACGACATGGCGACCCACGGCGTCTTCTCCTACTCCGGATCCACCAACGTGGGCACCGAATACCAGTCCAAGCACGGTGCGCGCCCCAGATTCTCGATTTGGCTCTTTCGCCCCCGCAATTCAACCCCAGGCCTGACCTGACCCTCCACCCCTCCGTCTCTCCACAGCCGTCCCCGAGCGATACAAAGGCCTGCAGATGACCCCGGGCGAGCGTAAGAGCGGCAAGAACAACGACAGCTGGTTCGACGTCGAGGTCAAGCGCTTCGGCGAGGACGAACCGTACATCGATCCCGACCCGGGCATCCCGGAGATCCCAGGCAAAGAACAAAGGGTCCGCGAACTGGAAGCCATCAAGAAGAGGGTATCCGCCAAAGGATGGTTCCCCGCCGGTCGCATGAACCCGCAGGCGCCCAAGCCCCGCATGGGACCGCACCACGCCAACATGAACGAGGGAGACGGCGAGGAGGGCAAGTTCGTCGCCATGCCACGCGGGCTGTACACCCAACCCATGAAACGCGGATCGTACAACGCGCCGGGCATTTTGATTGGCCAATCGATTCGAAACGCGCCGCCCTCGTCGCCCGTCGTGGTCCGACAACGCGTGGTGAAGACGGCGCACGTCAAGGTGCGGGTGAACACCAAGGAGAAGAAGGAGGGTGCCGAGGGCGAGGGTGCCGAGGGTGCCGAGGGTGCCGAGGGCGAGGGCGCCGAAACGGAGACGCCGAAACCGAAGGAGGAACCGAAGAAACAAAAGCAAAAGCCGCCGTCGCCCGATCGCCCGTGGCGCACGCCGCACAAGGTCAAGCCCCTCTCCCCGCCCAAGGACTACAACGAGGCGATGCGGGACAAGCTCGCGGCGCTGTCCACCGCGAACAAGCTACGGAAAGAAGAGGAGGCCAAGACGGCGCCGTCGCTGCCCCCGGACGAGTACCAACCGTCAAAGATGCTCAACCGGAAGATCATCGCCGACGCGCGAGCCGCGCTGGAGCTGAGCGGCCCGTTCGTCGCCATCGGCGGGTGCAAGTCCGAAACATTACCCAACGGCATATTCGACGAGGCGGGCGAGTCGTACGAGTACGCACCCGGGGACTGGTTCGAGGAACCGTTACCGCCGCAAAAACCGGATCCTTTGGCGCCGAAACCCAAAGCGTTCAAGCCGCCGGGAATCAAACCACGGCCCGACAAGCGTACGTACGTGCCGAACCCGGGGGGTAAACGAGGTCCGGAGGCGGGTAAGGCGAGGCGGGCGGAGGTGGCGGCGGCCCGGGTGGCGAATGCGCCACGTGGCGCGTGGAAACCCGGCAGCGGCGGGGCGCCGAAGAGTTTGCCGGTTAAGTCGATTGGGAAATTCGACCCCGGGCCGTTTCCCGCGCCTACCAGCCTACGGAACACCCAGTACGTGCAGTGAGTTTAGGGTTAAGCGTGCGTGTGGGTGGGTAGAGAGGCGGTCGGTGGAAGCGTTCATTGGGGAGGAAACCAAACCGCGGTTGATCTCCTCGCGTGCGTAAGAGTAGGCGCTCGCGACTGAAAATCCGAGTTGTTACGTGTAAAAACTAAATTTATCATATGGGTGACGTCACTCTGCACATGGCATCCTCCGCGTCGCTGTCTCCCGCTTCGTCGCGCGTCGTCGCGCCCTCCACGCGTCGCCGCTCCACGCGTCGTCGCGCGTCGTCGTCGTCGTCCGTGTCCACGCGATGCGCCGCCGAGGCTGGCGGCACGATCCGGCGCGAAGTGCTCGACCGCGGCGACCGCGGTAAGATCAACACCGTGGACGACCGCAACTGGTACTCGCAACCCAGGCTGTGCACGCACGTCGACGACGAGTTCCTCGCGCAGCTCACGCAGCTGTACCGCGAACGTATCCCGCCCGGGGGTAAGGTGCTCGACATGTGCAGCTCGTGGATCAGCCACCTGCCGCCGGAGGTGGAGTATTCGGAGGTGGTGGGCCACGGCCTGAACGCCGAGGAGCTCGGAAAAAACAAAAGATTGAGCCGCTTCTTCGTCAAGAACCTCAACGTGGACCCGTCGTTCGCCGCGGAGGACAAGACGTACGACGCGGTGGTGTGCTGCGTGAGCGTGCAGTACCTGCAGAGGCCCGAGGAGGTCTTCGCGGAGGTGTACCGGGTCCTAAAACCGGGCGGGGTGTTCATCGTGTCATTCAGCAATCGCATGTTTTACGAGAAGGCAATCGCGGCGTGGCGGGACGGGAGCGGATTTTCCAGGGCGCAGCTGGTGAAGCAGTACTTTCAGTGCGTCAGCGGGTTCACGCAGGCGGAGGTCATCACGGAGGTTGGCGTCACCCCGGATGACTCTTTGATGGGTAAGCTCAAGAAGTTCATGAAGCGGTCCAGCTCCGACCCTTTCTACGCAGTGGTCGGCTACCGAAACTACAAACGAGTGGACGAGTAGACACGAGTACTTGTGGACTCGTGACAGCGGCGACGTTCAATAAACTACAATGCTCAATCAACATTCAACGCGCCCTCCTTTCGCATCGCCTCGAACTTGGCCCGCACCTGCGCGTTGAGCTCCGGGTCCTCGTCGAACACCGGCGCATCCTCTTCGTCAAACCCCTCATCATCCTCCTCTCCATCGGAATGTGAGAGGTACCCGGCGCCGCCCCCCGCGGTGAACGAATTCGCGCCTATGAGCAACTGGTCCGTCTCCGCCGGTACCAACGCCCTTAAGAAATCGAGCATCTGCCGCCACGCCCCGGGCGCACCCGCGCCCTTAACACCGTCGCGCCTCAAACCCTGCAACCCGCGAAGAAACGTGCCATCCTCCACGTCGCCGCCCTCTCTCCACGCCACAGTCCGATCGTTTAAAACACGCTCAGCCCACTCGCTCAACGTACCGGCGACGTCGGCGAAGGCTTTCGCGGCGTCCACCGCCAACGCCTCCTCCGCGTGCCCTCGCTCGGTACCCTCCATCGCGTTCCTGAGCGTGGCGCACACCGCCGCGACCACCCCGACAGCCTCCTGCGCGTCAATCTCCGCAGGTCCATCGTCGTCTCCGGTGACATTTCCGGTGACATTTCCGCCGGTGACCCGCTCCGCTAAACTGGCCAACGCCGCCGGTCCCTTGGCTCGTTCGAAAGCTGTAAACAAAACACACGTGTCAGTCCAATTGCCCGTACGTAAATAAAAAAAAACTCACCCTCCAACCCGTGCGGGTCCTCCGTCCTCTGCAACAGGTACGGAAGCATGAACCGCGTGGTCAGCGCCCGTGACGCCTGGTCCGCGGACATCGCGCCGGGTGTCGCGTGGTGCGATAAGAGCCTCGGGAGGATGGAATCGATGCGAGACGCGTGCGGGTCGGGAAGCTCGGCGAGAAACGACCCGACAGCTCGGGTCACCGCCAACCGCGTTGTCGGATCACCAGTCACGTCCGTACCGTCATCCAACACGTTCTCCAGGTACTCCAGAAGTAAGCCGGCCGTGTCGCACAGCGCCCTCACCGCACTCTGCGCCGTCTCCGCGGACAACAGACAGACGCCATCCTCGGATTCATCCGCCGCTTGAGCGTCGGAGGCCAACGCGCCCACGAGTCGTTCGAATAAGACCAACGGCACCGGCAGGAGCTTCCGAGCCTCCGTTCGCATCGCGGCGTCGTCGCGGGACATGTCGTGGAGGAGCACGGCGGTCTCCACGCGCGTCAGCTCGAGGCAAAGGCGGAAGAACGGCACATCCGGCTTGTTCCCTTTGTTCGAAGTCTTCCCTTTCGACTGAAAAACGCCGAGGTCGTCGCGACAGAGCCACTCGGCCCCGACCAAGTCGCAAGCCGCCGAGCACAAGTCCAACGCGGCGTGCCGCATCTCCCGCGTCGCCTTCGACCTCAACACGGCACTCAGCCCGCCGCGCAGATCCGCGAGCCAGCCGCCGCTTCCCATTCCTTCACCGCCGACTCGAAATTCGCTCCATTTTTTCCCAACCCTCGCGAGTTCGACGGGCCAATCGCTCCCTTCCGGCCTCGCAGCTGGTAGAAACGACATCGCGAGCACCAAACAACGCAACGCCTCGATCTGCTCCGGCCGTCCGGGCCTCGCCGCGAGTGTCCACGCGAGTGACGGGACGGAACGCGCGACGGTCCGAGCGATCGGGTTGTGCGTTCGTTTCGGCGCGGCGATGGTCACAACCGCGGACGGCTTACTCTTGCCGCCCTTGAACGTTCGCTTTGAACGATGGGCGGACCCGTCGCGGCTGTGCACGGGCTCGGATGCGTCGTGGGACTCGAGCAGCTGCCCGAGTAGCTGCACGGCGCGGAGGATCGCGGTGTCCGGGCCGAATGATACCTCTTCAAAGTCATCGGCTTCGTCCTCTGAGGCGTTCGCTTTCTCGGCGACTGAGATTGTCACCGCTGATGCGGCTGCGCCGATGAGGCCGAGTGATCCGGCGACTCGCTCCGCATCCTCGCCGCCCGCCGCGATGACCTGCGCGCACGCCTCGCACGCGTCGCCCACCGCGCTCATCGGCAGCGAGGCGTACCGGGGCCCCGTGCGTCGCATCGCCGCCGCGAAGAGTGGAAGGCGCTCCTGGAACGACGGATCGGCGGCGACCCGCGGGGATCTCGCGAGCGTGGCGCACACGGCGAGCGCGAGCGCGTGCGACGCGGTGACCTGCTCCGCCTTGGTCTCCTTGGTCTCACCGTCACGTGGTTTCGCGTCCATCGCGTCCAACAGACCGTCGTCGAGATCTCCTTCGCCATCCGAGGATCCATCCTGCGCGGTGTTGACCACGGCGGTGGCGCGGAGCATGGAGGTTAGGAATCGCGCGAACCCGTCGGCTTCCGCGACGGCGACGAGTGCATCCTGGTCGAGGCCGTGGACGAGCTTGGTGACCAGGACCATGCCCATGAACTTGCGCTCGCGGCTCTCGCTGGAGAGAAGCCGGACGCACTCCGACAGCGTCGCCTCATGGTCCCCCATCGTCCGTCTCGACGACGCCGACCAGATCTCCGGCGCGGGAAGAAAGTGAACGAGGGTGCCGAACCGTCTCGGAGTTTTCAACACATTAATTCGCGCTGAGACGCCCACCACCCATATGGGGGCGCGGCGGTGGCTGAGGGATATCGGCCCGGACCTCCTGGTCCTGGCCGTCGCCACGACACACGTCCTGCTCACCCCGTACACCAAAGTCGAGGAGAGCTTCCACCTCCACGCCACGCACGACTTTCTCCACCACGGACTCCGTTGGGACCGATTCGATCACCACGAGTTCCCCGGGGTGGTGCCCCGAACCTTCCTCGGCGCCGCGGTGCTCGCCGCGGTCGTGTGGCCGCTGAAGGCGTCGGGGTTACTGGACGCCATGGATAATACCGACACTAAGATGGCCGGGCAGATCGCGGCGCGGATCGCGTTGGCGACGTTCGTCGTGACGTCCACGGCACGGTTTCGACGTGCCATCGGAGTTCACTTCGGCGAAGGCGCGGCGCTCGCGTTCGCGCTCATCACCGCCACGCAGTTCCATCCGACGTTCTACGCCTCGCGCACGTTACCGAACACGTTCGCGCTGGTGCTCACCACGTTCGGCGCCGGTGATTGGCTCGAGGCGGCGGCGGCGATCGGCGGTCACGAGCGGGTCACCTACCTGTCCAGGCGGGCGGTGGCGCTCATCACGTTCGCGATGGTGATTTTCAGGTGCGTTTATTTTATTTCACATATAGGCAATTAGTATGAATGACGTCGTGTTTTTTTAACTTTCAGGTGCGACGTCGCGCTTCTTCTCGCGCCGATTGGAATACACATCCTGGTCACGCGCCAGCAGACGGTGCTTGGCGCGGTTTGGTGGGGTATAAGGTGCCTGTTCGTATCGCTGTGTACCTCGATCGTGTTCGACACGATCGCGTGGGCGCCGCCTTTGCCGAGTGGCGGTGGATCCGACCTTTGGAGCTTTGGTTTGAGTGGAAGACTCATGTGGCCGGAGGGTTCGGTGCTGTGGTTCAACACGGTGGAGAACAGGAGTGCGGAGTGGGGCACGTCACCGGGACACTGGTACCTGACGTCAGCGCTGCCCAGGTCGCTGCTGCTGGCGTATCCCCTATCGTTCGTGGTGAGCAAACACCCTCCGCTCCGTGAAACTCCCCCGTCGTTCCCAAAAAAAACCAAAACCAAAACAAAAAAACAAAAAAATGCTCCCTCCCCCTCCGTCGCTCACCCCTCGTCCCCCCCATCTGTTTCACTACCAGGGTGCGGTGCTGGAGCGAAGGGCACGACCAGTGTTTGTCTGCGCCTCCTTCTTCGTCGCAACGTACTCGCTCCTGCCCCACAAGGAGCTCAGGTTCATCTTCCCGGCTTTGCCCTTGTTCAACGCATGCGCGGTACGTTTATTTTAATTCTCGTACGTATAGGCAATTAGAATGACTGACGGCGTGTTTTGTCTATTTGTCTATTTTGTTTGCAGGCTTGCGCTGTTGACCGGTGCGTCAAGGCGCTGACGTCCGCGCACAAGAAGACGGACGGCGGCGGCGCACGTGGCCGTGCGGTGCGCGGCTACCTACTCCTGACTGCGGTGGCGCTGATGTGGGGTTTGAGCGTCGGGGCGCACGTCGCGTTCGCCGTCGCGGCCAAGGCCAACTACCCGGGCGGAGTCGCGTTCGGTAGGCTGCACGCGGGGGAACCTTCCGGTCGTCGGTTCGAGCCCGGGACGGTGCACATCGACGCGGCGGCGGCCATGACCGGCGTGTCGCGCTTCGGCGAGAGTAGCGGGGGATTGTCCGGGGCCGGTGGCTCCAAGTGGGTGTACTCCAAGGAGGAAGGGTTGAGTCTGAGGGAGCTGGCGACGAAGAGGGGGTTTGACTACTTCGTGAGCGGCGAGGCTTTAGTGCCGGGGTACGAGGTGGTCGATGCGATCGAGGGGTACGTCGGGCTCGCGGTCGTGCCGATGCGGTGGCCGCCGATACGCGCGAGGACGGAGCCGAAGATTTGGCTGCACAAGCGGCGGCCTTAAGCGGTGGAGGAGGCCAAGGCGGACGCATAGTTTTTAGTTTGGCAGTCTTGTCTCACGTGTCAATCGAGAAAATCATCCCAAACTGGAAGGAAGGGGTAAGAAGCGGGGAAATCGACATTTCCTCCCGCGCTTCTCACGCACGGACCGCAGAGGACGCGCGCGCCCCCGGCCGTTTGACACGCGTCTGAACTCGTGACCGTTCGCCGCGAGAAGCTTCGAACGCGAACGAACTCCTCACGGACCCGATACGACGGCGTTTTGACCTGAAGAGACGACAGAGAGATGGCTTCCGGCATCCGCAACGTCGGGCACAACTACGATATGGCCGTCCGGCCGGTGGCGGGCGCCCGGGGCCGTGGCACGAACAACCCCACGGAGTCCGACGCGAACAGGCCGTCGCCCATCCTCCGCGATCTCGGCAGGGAAGGATGGCACGGGAAGTGAGTGAACGCGTCCTGATCTCCGCGTTTTGAACCCGCGCCTAGTCTCCGAGGGGACGCGCGTTGACTTTTTTGGATCACGCGTGCGAATCGACATCTCGACCATCTCCGCGCCCCCACCACCCATACGCGACTGACCTCCGTCCGCCCTTCAACCCACTCCCAGGTACCGCGAGCCCGTCGGTTTACCCCCGTCCACCTCCCCGTGGGCGCGCGACGATCAGCCCCCGACGTTCACCGACGGCGTCCAGTTCCAGACCAGACGCGCCAAAGGTGAACTCTCACGCGGCGACATTTACTTCGAAGAACCGTGGGGAACCACGGAGAAGTCGGAGGACCGCGTCAAGGGAGTCCCGCCGCCGGGGTTCTTCGGCAACGGATGGAAACACCCCGACCGCCCGCCGCGGCCCGTGGACTACTCCAACCTCCCTTACGGCACCAGGCTCACCACCGAGTCCAGACCCCCGCCGGCGTTGAAGCCCAACCAAGAGCGGCCAAAGTTGGAGGAGGTTGGCGTGGAGACCCGCTTCAGGAAAGTGTCGACGGGCATGGCGTTCAACGAAGTACGACCTGGCGAGAAGGCCGGCGCGTTCGCCCCGGACGCCAAGAAGAAGTACCTCGCCGAGCTCAAGCTCCAGATGGATGGCCAAAAGGCTAACCGCCGGATGGAACACCTGCAACACTTCGGCTGGGACGTCGGATCTAAACCCGACCCGAGAAGAGAGCTCTTCGCGCAGTTTGACCAGGACGGCAGCGGGACGATCGACGTCATGGAGCTGAGGCAGGTCATGCGCCACCCCAAGGTGCGCGCCGCGTTCAAGCTCTCGGGCGACGGCAAGGACCAGCTCAGCGAGGCGGAGATTGACGCCTTTGCCAACGAGATGGACAAAGACGGCGACGGAGAGATCTCCTACGACGAGTTCATCGCCGCGATGAACAAAAAAGAGAAGGAGGCGAATAAAGACTTCTTCAAGCTCAGGCGGTCGCAGAATGGGCTGGCGGGGAGCGACGTGATTGGAACGGCGGTGAAGCACACGGAGACGGGGTTGAAGGTTTCGTCTCAGCACCCGTCCCCGGGAGGAAGGCCGTTTTAATCTGAACCGTCAAACTAAATTATTCTCACGGATCCTCGGTTCCCTCCTCCGACGCCTCGGGTCCGTCCTCCTCCGCGGCTATCCCCGCGGCGACGTACTTGGCCACTATCTCCTCGTCCTCATCCCCGCTCCCTTCCGCCTCCTCCGTGTAGTCTATGATCGGGTACATCGGGTTCAGGTCCAGCCTCGTCGCCCGGTCTAGCATGGCGCGGAAACCCTCCGTCTCGTCTCCATCGTCCATCGAGACGGCGACTTTACCCACCGTGTACGCCTCGTGCGCCGCGGCTTTACGCTTCGCCGTCTCGTCATCCATCTCCATCGGCGGCGTCATGAGCTGCGCCTTGAGCAAGTCATGCACGATGGATTCGTCCTCGTCGGAGTCCGTGGCGTCGACGTCGACGCCCCCGCCGACGCCCAGCGGGATCCCGGTTGGGCAAAACTCGAGCTCCGGGGATCGCGGGCGGACGCCGTCGGGGTCGTGCAGCCCCGGCATCGGGTCCGCCCACCGATCGCCGTGCGTGTCGATGACGTCATCGAGCTCGACGTACGGATCGGTGCCACGCGGGTGGGTCCGCGCGGGTTGTGGAGGGCATCCCTCGGGGGGTTCGGTTTCCTGCTTCGGTGTAAACGTTTGTGAAGTTTTGAGCGCGTTCGTCTCGAGCTCGAGCTCGTTCGGGTCGATGTCTCCGAGGTACTTGGCCTCGATCGCCGCGAGCCGTGACTTGTCCTCCTTGAGCGGCATGTCGGGCTCGGGTGACGGCGTGGGCGCGTCCCCGTCGATTGAATCCGGAGCGTCGATTGAATCCGGAAAGTGTTCCGCCCCGGCGGTGAACATGGGCTCGTCCTCGGGAATCGGGGGCGTCGCGATCGTGCCCTTCTTCTTCGCCTTCTTCGCCTCGCGCCGAGATTTCTTCGTCTCCTTCTTGGCGCGTTTCTCCTCCTTCTTGGCGCGTTTCTCGAGCTTCCGTCGCTCCTTCTCGGTCAGCTCCGGCTCGGGCGACGGGGTCTTGAGCTCAACCTCGGTCTCCTCGTCGTCCTCCTCCTTCTCCTCGTCCACCTCCTCGTCGTCGCTCGACTCCTCGGGCTTGCCGACCGAGTCCGCCTCCTTCTGAACCGTCTCCTCCACCGTAGCAACATGAGACTCACTCACGTGAACGTCCGGCACCCCACTCGCTTCCGCCGGCTCTCCCTCCCCGCTCATACGAGTCGCGGTACCCCGGTCAATAGTACCCCTTGAGTCAATAACACCGCCGCTCGCCGCCGCACTGACGGACTCTGCGGCGCGTGTTGCCGCGATCTCCGCGCGGAGCGTCTTCACCGCGCTCGCCAGCTCCGTTATCTGCGCCTGCTGCGTCCGGACCACGTCGTCGGCGGCTCCGTAGTACCCCCGGACGGAGACTATACTCGCCCTCGCGCTCGGAACATAGGACGATTCGCCCCTGCTTCTGGACGCGTCGAGGGACGCGTCGGCGACGGCGCGCAGCGCGGCGTGGCGCCGCGCCGTCACCTCGTACTCGGTGTACTTGGGCGTTAAAGTGTTTCCCACCGCCCACCCCGGCGGAGCCTGCGGGGGGGAAATTGTTTGCTTCAATCCGCCGGCGGGGTATCTGTATTTTGACAGCGGGGACATGTAGTCGTCGCGCGATCTCGATCGCGACGCGGCGCCACGCTCGCTCATCGCGCCGCCGCCGCCGCCGCCGTACGTTCGTTCACTCGCGGCGCCATCGTACGTCGTGTTATCGTCGTCATCGTCGTCGGGCACGCTCGCGTACCGCTCGTTGGCATCCTTTTCATCCGGCGTCCGCTTCATCGGGGAGACTCGCACCAGCTTCGTACCCTCCGCGGCATCCATCGGCACAAACGGAGCCTCGCCGGCATCACCGGGCGCACACCGCACCCGCGCGACGTACCGCGCGAACGGATTGCTTCCCGGGATGGTCACGCAGTCGTACACTTTAGGTTTACCCGGCACCGCGTTGATCCCGGGGGGATACATCGCCAACAGGAAAGATCGATCGGGACCTGACGTGACTTTCCGTTTAAATCCGTCGTGGGCGGCGAATCGTAACATCGCGGCCCACACGCCCAGGTGCGCCGGGTGTTTAGCCCCCGCGACCCACACGCCTACGATCGGTACCTCGAACGCCTTCGGGTCCGTCTCCGTCAGCGGCACCAGCCGCTTAGCGTCGTCGAGCGTGAGGAAGCCGGTGGCGCACTCGTCGATCGGAACGTCGCGAACCTCGTACTGCGTCTCCGCCTCCATCTTCCACTCCCGTTGACACCGCGCGAGGTCCCCCGCCAAAGGCACCGGCGACAGCGCCGGGGGCGTGATCGGGGTGACCCTGAACATGGCGTTGGGCAGCTGCATCGCGGCGGTGACCGCGATGGACGGCGAGACGGACCCGTCGCCGCGCCGGTCTGATGTAATCACCGCCGCCGCCGCTTGCATCGGGAGCACGGACGCGGGTCGAAGCGCCACGCGTTTAGCGCACCTCGCGTACAGCACCTCGTCCGCGGAACCGCCGCGCCACACCGCCTCATCCAGCCTCGCCGCGAAGGAGACGTCCTCGTCATCCGAGGAATCATCATCGGAGCCGCGTTCGTCTTCACCCGCGCCATCCTCCAAGACGGATGTTTCAATCACAACCGCTGATGCACGCTGATGGACGCGTGATGACTCCTCCTTTGGATCCCGTACCGAGTCCAGGGTGATGCGCGTGGTGTATCGAGGGTGTGTGGTGGTGTAGTCGTCGTACTTGACGTCGCGGGTGGAGAGGACGCCGGCGAGGTGCGCCTTCTTGTAAAAGCGCGTCGTCGAGGTGGAGGAGTCGTCGGAGTCGTCGGAGTAGTCGTCGTCGGAGTGGTCGTCGTCCTCCTCGAGGGCTCGGAGGCGCCTGGCCTCGTTCGCCTCGGTGGTGACCTCCGCGGCGATGCGGCCGAGGAGGGCGGTGACGTCCGGGGTGAGCGTGAGCATCGGGATGTGCTGCCTCGCGCTGACGTGCGTGGGCGCGCCGGTCGGGTCGCGATTCCAGAGGGTGGTGGCATCGCCGACGGGAAAGCCGTACGGTCCTCGCGTCGCCGTCTCGGCCCTTCTCGCCGCCGCGTCCTCCTCTCGTTCGCGTGGGAGGCATCGTAACGACCGGATGAACTCCACGTGCTTTGACGTCTTTGAAGGCGCCGGGTCATCGACGACGCGGACCCTCGGCGCACCGTCGATGGACTCTTCGATTTGTCCAACGTTTCGCGCCGATCGAGCCACGAAGGCGGGCTCTAGCGTGGGTTTGAAGGCATCTTTGCCGAAGTAGGCGCTGGGGATCGAATGGGTTATGGGTGGATACCACGTCCTCGGCCTCTCCGGCTTCTCGTGGCGGCTACCCATCCTCGCCCACGCCCGTCGCGCCGTCGGACTTCTCTGACACTCAGACTTCGCGCTCTTTTTGAAGTTCATGAAAGTTGACGAACAACGGAGGAATTCGCCACGCAGATGACTGTTTGCCCACTGCTTACAAGTATTTTGCATTTTGCATTTATGGTTAACCACGTATGCGTTTTATTCCTGATTCCCTCTCGGGATCGAAAAAGGTCATGGATAAGTAGCGATCGCTCGACTGCCGATCCCGCACTCTCGAAGGCTCGATGTCGACCTTCGCCCTCGCGTCCGCCCACGCGGGCGTCGCGCCGCGATGCAAGAAGCGCGCCTGCGCCGCCGACCGTCGCACCTCTCTCGGAAGATCCCGCGCGCGAGCGAACGCGGTCGCCGTCGACGCCGCCGTCGATTCACGCACGCAGGCTGACTTCGACGCGCTCTGGGCCTGGCTGAAAGCCGAGGGCGTCGACGTCGGCAAGGTGACGCCCGCGCTGGTCGACGACGCACCCGGGGGCCGGGGATGGGGCCTCGTCGCCGCCGAGGACATCGGCGGCGGCGACGCCGTGCTGTCCATCCCCAAATCATGCTGGATGACCGTGGACACCGCGCTCGAGTCACCCGTCGGCCCGCACGTGACCGATGAAGCCGGCTGGATCGCGCTCGCCCTACAGCTCCTACACGAACGCGCCGTCGGACCCAAATCCAAGTGGGCCGCGTACGTCGCCGCGCTGCCCACGAACCTGGAGGCACCCCTCTTCTGGACCGCGGAGGAAGTCGGAGCGCTAGCGGGGACCCAGCTGCTGGACACCGCCGCCGGGTACGACTCGTACGTCAGAGGCACGTGGACCCGACTCAAAGATTCGGTATTCGACGTTAATCCACAAACCTTTCCACCCGATGCATTCGACGAACCGAGCTTCCTCTGGGCGTTCGGCATCCTCCGCAGCAGGTGCCAGGACCCGATAGACCAAGGCGCGACGATCGCGCTCGTCCCAGGGCTGGACATGGTCAACCACAGCGGCTTGTCCTCGCAGACGTGGACGGTGAGTTTATTTTTACTTTCGTATGGACAAGTAGACTGACGGCGTGTTTTGTTACAGCTCAACAACGGAGGCATAGCATCCGTGTTCGGCGGCGGCGGATCCGGCGGCGGATCCGTCTTACTCCGCACCGAGAAAGGCGCCAAGGGCCTGCTCACCGCCGGCGCGGAGGTGTACATGAACTACGG
>JACLAB010008462.1_pt1 | contig 18583 bp, 10 predicted proteins | sample 8027921 | NCBI WGS metagenome assembly JACLAB01 (sample SAMN15725117, study PRJNA655200) | protist metagenome | isolation source: fluorescence activated cell sorting (FACS) single amplified genomes of... | place: USA: West Boothbay Harbor, Gulf of Maine | collected 2000-07-19 | reverse complement strand
CGAACCGCGACAGTGGTGGCCGAGGCAGTGTTCAGCCATGCTGTGGGCGCTCGGGAAGGTTGGAGCGAGGCATAAAGGGTTGGAGGATGCGATCGAGGTCGCGCTCGAGCCGCGGTTGGATGAGTGCAAGCCGCAAGAGTTATCGAACGCGTTGTGGGGGTTAGCCAAGGTGAATAGCGATCGGGTGGGGTTGATTAGGATGTTAGGTGAACGAATACGACGTTCGTTGTTGGTGGATAAAGGTACGGATCATCGCACGGGATGGACGACGCAAGGGGTGAGTAACGCGGCGTGGAGTCTAGGTTCGATGACGGCGGATGCTTCGCGAGAAATGTTTGAAGAAAGCGCGCTTGGTGAAGAGCTCGTTCGTGGTTTGGCGACTGCAGTGGAAGAACGTGTGCTGATGTTTAATCCGCAAGAGTGTGCGAATACAATGTGGGCATTTGCAAAGTGTTCAGCGTTTACGAGCGAAGCCGAACGCGGCGCTCGAGCGTTAGCCGCGCGCATTCGGGACGAAGAGGATTGGATGGCACGTGGGGATTTTCAATGCCAGCACGTGTCAAATGTCACGTGGGCGTGTGCGAAGATGAATATGAGCGATGACAAAAAGTTGGTTGACGTGCTGAGCGAGGCGTGCAAGGCGTACGCGTCCGATTTGAACGCCCAGGAGCTTTCAATGATTTTGTGGGCGTTGGCAACGTTAGCGATTTCTGACCACACTACCATGGAAGTTCTCGCTAACGCTGCGGCGGAAAAAGCAAAAGAGTCTTCGGCACAGCAAATGGCGACGTCAGCGCACGCGCTCGCGAAGCTTGGCATTTACAACGCGTCGCTCATGAATGCGTACAAGTTTCACGCGACGCAACGTCGAGATGAATTTCAACCTCGCGATGTCGCGTTTCTCGCGTGGGCGTACGCCAAGCTCGATGTGAAGGCACCAAAGTTATTTGAAATGTTCAGCCAAGTCGCCGGGGATATGTTGTACGACCCAGAATATCAGACGTTTACGCCGCATCACTTGACTATGCTTTTGTGGTCCTTTGCGATGCTGAGCGAAGACACTGAGGCGCTCGTGCCTGTTGTGATTCGAGCCATGGCGACGATGATTGATGATTTCAATGCTAGAGACTTGACGAACACCGCTTGGGCGCTCGCGGCGCTAGGCTGTGACGACAAATCGTTCATTACATCCATCGGCGCTTGCGCACAAAAGAAATTAAACGAGTTCAACTCTCAAGAGCTTTTAAAGTTTCTAGGATCATACGAGCGGCTTGGTGTCGAAGACAAATCGCTAGCCGAAGCTGTTTCTTCGCAGCGTACGTTGACGTATGAATTTCCCGCGCTTGGTTCGACGATTGAGCTCACAGCAGCTACGCCGCAGAGTTACAAGGGCACGGACCGCGTTCGCGTCGACGACAGCTGTGGCGGTTGGGGGCGAGGTAACACTGGCGTGGCGCTTTGGGAGGGCAGTTTTGTCCTTGCCGAGTGGCTTTCGAGACAGAAAACTCCGCATAGTACTGCTGGCATTAAAGACGCTCTGGACGGCGCTTGGGGAAAAGATGCAAATTGGAGTGGTAAAGTCGGCGTCGAACTTGGCGCTGGTTTGGGATTGCCATCAATCGTCGCCTCCGAACTTGGGATGCAGATGATTGCAACGGATGGTACGTATCGTTTTGCTTCGCGACTTGTGTGTCTTTGCTCGTTGCCACTGTTAATCCCTTCATTGGACCTTTCATGTCCTTGGAGTTTCAAATGTGGCGTACATCAACTCGAGAGTTTCGCTGACAGCACTCCGCGCGTTTCGGCGGGCCAATGAGTGTCATCTGATAGTAGCTCCCGCACATTTCACGCACTCGCGGTTTCTAACGTGATGGACATGTACTGACTTTTTTATGCGTGTGTTCATCGTATGCAGGTGACGATGATGTGCTGACGCTACTGCGCGAAAACATCGCCGACAACGCTAAAAGTAGCGCGCGTGTGGAGAAACTCGTGTGGGGTGTCGACGATCCCTTGAAGCTACTTGCACTGAAATCACACCCAGATCTTGTTATGGCGAGTGACGTAGTGTACGGCAACGATCCGGCGAAATGGACGAATCTCGTGCGGACGATGTGCGATTTAAGCGGTCCTGATACGTTGATTCTGATTGCGAATGTGCAGCGCTACCCAGTTCATCACCCCATGGCTGAAACAAAGTTCTACACCGAATCCACGGCGAAGAACTTCACGAGAACTGAGTTACCAGTCACGGCGTTGCACACAGACTTCCAGCGCACTGGCGCTGGGAACTGCGTGATTCACGTCTTCCGCAAAGTGGCGAATAAGAAACGCAAAGCGCGCGACGAATCTGAGAAATCCAAGAAGGAAAAAGCCAAGAAAGAAAAGAAGGAGAAAAAGGAGAAGAAAGAGAAGAAAGAGAAGAAACGATAGCACGACACGTGCGTAGATGATTAGATAGCGGTTAGCAACGTGTAGAATATTTATTACTGTGTATCATGGCGCGCTGTCGAGCGAGATTTGTTTGGCTAGCAAGATGTGCCCAACCTCCACGAGTCCCAACTTGGCGAATGGATTGTTCTTGCTCGAGCGCTGAGCGATTTGAGCTTGCGTGAGCGATGCCTTCACCTCGGCTGGTTCCTCGTAACCAGACTTTTCAAATAACGCCTGCGCCGCGTCATTGTCAACCTTGGTGTGCGTGTACACTACGGTGTGTCCCATGCGCGCCATCGCTTGCTCTGCGGCGTACACGAGTTGCCGACCGATACCACGGCCACGCTGCGTTGGGCTAACTGCGACGTCGGACAAGTACGGCTTATCCGCTGGCGCCTTGGGACGCAACTTTTCGGCGCCGAAACGGTTACCATCTGGCAACGACACTTCGGCGATGCCGACCAACACACTTCCAACCTTTGCCGCCAGCAACACGCGATCCTCAGAAATTTTCACACCATCCATCAATCCCATGCGCACGCGCTTCGCTTGTTCACCACGCAATCTGTTCTTCGCCAAAATATCTTGAGGGCGCACTTTAAAGAACAAATCCATCACCAAATTCGTCGCGTCGTCCACATCCTCCTCTTCCAACTGCGCAATCGTCACGTTACCCTTATCCTTCATCTCAAACGTCATGCGCTTCACCGCCGCATCCTTCGCTAACTCTCCTCCATTCCTCTGTCGACGCTTCGGCGCAAACTTCACCGTACCTTTGGCCAAGTCCACAACCAAACTCGGCTTCAACCCGTCGCTGGGTTTCTTCGCCGACGCGCCGCTCGACGTCGCCTCCGCGCCCGACTCCGACGACGCCAACACGCGCGCGATGCGACGAACTCCACCGCGCGCGCCGCCTCGCGCGTCGCCCACCGCACGCGCCGCGCGACATCGTCCAAGTCGCGACTGGTGACGCCCGCGATGGTTATCCGCAACGCCCACCGCGCACGCCGCGCGCATCGCCATCACCGTCGACATCGCGCGCGTGCCGCCGCCAAGGGAACGACGTGAAAGAAACGCTCGCGACGCGAGTGCGCGCGGACGACGACTCGAGTCGACGACGGCGGCGTCGGTGGCGCCGAGGCGCGGTCTGCGGTCGCGGGATCCGCGCGCGAGGGAGGCAGATCTTGGGTGTCCCGATATTTCAGTGTGTAGCATCTGAACCCTCTAACACTTAATGTAATCAACATAAAAAACACAGAGCAGGCAATATCTCGTGTTGTAAAGCTAAGACCTGTGATATCGTGAATCGTGCGTATGTCGACATAAAAGGCGCGTGCCGTGGCGTCAGTCAACCTCAATCCTCGCGTCGCGTCGGCTTTTCGCGGTATTGTCCGCCGCGCGAGGCGCTCGGACGGCAGCGCGCGACGCACATCGCGAGCACGATGGCCGCCGCAGTGCCCGTGACCGTGAAAGAAGCGTTGCAGGTGCGTGAAGCGTCGCGTGAAGCGCGCATGAGGCGCGAATGCAGCGTCTCGATTTGGATTGCGCTTTTGTGGGTCGATCGCGATGATCTGGGCGGTGGTGCGCGCGACGATGGGTGGATGACGATGGCGCTCGGCGCCGATGGTGGGTGTCATGTTGTTGCGTACTGACGCGCGTGTTTTTTCGTGTGCGCGCGATGCGAACGTAGCTAAAAACGTGCGGAGTGAACCCGCAATGTATTTCATTCACCAATCTCACGATGGAGAGCGACAAGTACATTTGCGTTCGCGAGACGGGTGCGGTGAATAATGTGGTCATCGTTGACATGCAGTCGCCGTTGACGCCGATGAAGAAGCCGATTACGGCGGATTCGGCGTTGATGAACCCGGTGACTAAGGTGATTGCGTTGAAGGCGCGCGTGGAGAGCCCGGATGGAGAGGTGATGGATTCGCTGCAAATTTTCAACATCGATCAAAAGGCGAAAATTAAGGGGCACGACATGGAAGCGGTGGTGTATTGGAAGTGGATCACACCGAAGATGTTAGGGATCGTGACGAACGGGGCGGTGTATCATTGGTCGATTGATGACTCGAACGCGCCGACAAAGATTTTCGATCGCACGGCAAACCTGAACGGTAATCAAATCATCAGTTACAAGGCTTCGGCGGATATGCAATGGTTTACGCTCATTGGGATTGCTCAAGGTGATGCTTCGAGACCGGCGTTGGTGAAAGGAAACATGCAGCTGTTTTCTGTCGCGCAGCAACGATCGCAAGCGTTGGAGGCGCACATGGCGTCGTTCGCCACGCACCAAGTTCCGGGCAACGCGCAGAAGAGTCAACTCGTCGTGTTCGCGCAGAAGATGGTGCAGGCTGATGGGCAAATCGCATCCAAGTTACACGTGATTGAACTTGGTGCGCCTGCTGGGCAAACGCCGTTTACGAAGCGCACGAGTGAGTTGTTTTTCCCGCCTGAGTTTGCCGACGATTTCCCCGTCGTGATGCACGTGAGCGACAAGTACGGTGTCATTTACATCGCGACTAAGAATGGTTTATTGTTTGTGTACGATCTTGAAACGGCTACGCCAGTGTACCGCAGCCGTATTTCGCAAGAACCCGTGTTTGTCGGCGCAGAGGCACCGAACACTGGTGGCTTTTACGTAGTCAATCGCGGCGGGCAAGTCTTGTCGGTGACGCTCAACGAAGCTGCCGTCGTTCCGTTTATCAGCACTCAGCTTAACAACTTGGAACTCGCGCTCTCGCTCGCGTCTAGAGGCAACCTCCCGGGTGCGGACGTTCTCGTGATGCCGAAGTTTGACATGCTCTTCAACTCGGGCGATTACAAGGCTGCCGCAGAGCTCGCGGCGTCTATGAACACGTTGCGTAACGATCAGACCATCGCTCGATTCCGCAGCGTGCCGACGCAGCCTGGACAAAGCTCGCCATTATTGCAGTACTTTGGCGCGTGTTTGCAGCGCGGCAAACTCAACAAGCTCGAGTCTGTCGAACTTGCCAAGCTCGTCCTCGCGCAAAACAAGCAGCAGCTTCTCGACACGTGGTTGGCTGAAGACAAACTCGAAGCGAGCGAAGAGCTCGGTGATTTGGTCGCCCCGACCGATGCCGATACTGCCCTTAAGCTTTACATCAAGGCGCGTGCGAGTCCGAAGGTTGTCACGGCTTTTGCACAGCGAGGTGAGTTTGACAAGTTGGCGCAATATTGCGGCGCGGTCGACTACAAGCCCGACTACATGTACATCTTGCAGTCGCTGATGATGCAGAACCCTGCAAGTGCGGTTTCGTTGGCGCAACAACTGAGCCAAATGACTCCGTCGCCGGTCGATATGGGTAAGATTGCCGACTTGTTTTTGCAACGCAACATGATTCGCGAGGCGACGTCCATCTTACTCGACTTGCTCAAGGAGGATGACGAAAGCCAAGCGGCGCTTCAAACCAAGGTGCTCGAAATCAACTTGGTCACCTACCCGAATGTTGCGGACGCCATCATGGCGCAAGGTAAACTCACGCACTATGACCGACCGCGCATCGCGCAGTTGTGCGAGAAGGCTGGTTTGTACGTGCGAGCGATGGAGCACTACACTGAGCTTTCCGACTTGAAGAGATGCGTCGTGAACACGCACTCGATGGATCCCGCGGCATTGACGGAGTTCTTCGGTACGTTGAGCCGTGAATGGGCGCTCGACTGCCTTAAGGAACTTCTCAAGATCAACATGCGACAAAATCTGCAAATCGCCGTCAACATCGCGAAGGAGTACACCGAGCAACTTACGATTCAAGACATTATGAAGATGTTTACCAAATTTGATTCACACGAAGGCTTGTTCTACTACCTCGGACATTTCGTCAATACGTGTGAAGACAAGGAAGTCGTGTTCAAGTTTATCGAAGCTGCGGCCAAGACGAACCAAATCAAGGAAGTCGAACGTGTGACTCGTGAAAACGAGCACTACGACCCCGAACGCGTCAAGGTTTTCCTCATGGAAGCCAAGCTCGCGGATGCCCGACCGCTCATCAACGTTTGCGATCGTTTCGACTTTGTGCCCGACCTCACGACGTACTTGTACAACAACAACATGTTGCGTTACATTGAGGGATACGTGCAGAAGGTCAATCCGAAGCAAGCGCCCAAGGTTGTCGGCACATTGTTGGATCTCGAGTGCCCGGATGACTTCATCAAGACGCTCATCTTGTCTGTGCGTTCGTTGTTGCCAGTCGCGCCCCTTGTGGAAGAAGTCGAGAAGCGTAACCGCTTGAAGATTCTCACGCAGTTCCTCGAGCACCTCGTGAATGAAGGCAGCGTCGATCCTCAAGTGCACAACGCCATGGGTAAGATGCTGATTGACAGTAACCAGAATCCCGAGCACTTTTTGCTCACGAATGAGTACTACGAATCCGCCGTTGTCGGTCGCTACTGTGAAAAGCGCGACCCATATTTGGCATGCGTGGCGTACAAGCGTGGTAAGTGCGACGCCGAGTTGGTTGACTGCACAAACAGAAACAGCATGTTCAAGGTTCAGGCGAGATACGTCGTCGAACGCATGGATGCTGAGTTGTGGGCATCCGTGTTGACTGAAGACAACAAGTACTGTCGTCAGCTCATCGACCAAGTCGTCTCGACGGCGTTGCCAGAAAGCAAGAACCCCGAACAAGTGTCAGTCACTGTGAAGGCGTTCATGACTGCTGAGATGCCACACGAACTCATCGAACTTTTGGAGAAGATCGTGTTGCAGAACAGTGCGTTCAGCAACAATCCCAACTTGCAAAACTTGCTCATCCTCACCGCTATCAAGGCGGATCCGTCTCGCGTCATGGATTACGTCAACAGACTCGATGCGTTCAACGGCCCTGAGGTTGGTGAAATTGCTGCGGGTAATGAGTTGTACGAAGAAGCGTTTGCTATCTTCAAGAAGTTTGACCTCCACGTGGACGCAATGAAGATTATTCTCGAGTCCCTTGAAGATCTCGACCGCGGCATCGAGTACGCGCGCAAGGTTGACCTGCCAGAGGTGTGGGTGCAACTCGGCAAGGCACAGCTTCGCATCGGTACGCCCGAGGCGGTCAAGTCTGCGATCAAGTCCTACATCAAGGCTCAAGACGGTTCGGACTTCGTGGACGTCATTCACGCCGCGCAGCAAGCTGACATGTACGAGGACATGGTGCCGTACTTGCTGATGGTTCGCAAGGCGAAGAAGGAGGCGCGTGTCGACACCGAACTCGTGTACGCTTACGCCAAAATCAACGATTTGGCAAAGCTTGAGGATTTCTTAGCTACGCCTAACAGTGCGAACCAGCAAACTGTTGCGGACAGGTGCTTCAACGAAGGTTTGTACGAAGCGGCGAGACTCTTGTACACGGCGCTCAGCAACTGGAGCTGCCTCGCCAGCACTTTGCTCAAGCTTCGTTTGTTCCAAGCTGCCGTCGACGCAGCGAAGAAGGCCAACTCTCCGCGCACGTGGAAGGAAGTGTGCTTCTGCTGCATTGAAGAGAATGAGTACAAGCTCGCGCAACTCGCTGGTTTGAACATCATTATTCAAGCAGATGAGCTCGACGCCGTGAGCGAGTATTACCAAGTGCGCGGTAAATTTACGGAACTTATCGCCCTCATGGAGGCTGGTGTCGGTGTCGACCGCGCACACATGGGCATTTTCACGGAACTCGGTATGCTATACGCGTCGCACAAGCCGGAAAAGCTCATGGAGCACATTCGCTTGTTCAGCGCGCGCATCAACATTCCGAGACTCATCAGTCAGTGCATCAACGTCGCGATGTGGTCAGAGCTCGCGTACTTGTACAGATGCTATGACGAGTTTGATAACGCATGTGAGGTGATGATGAACCACCCCGATGCGTGGGAGCACGTTGCATTCAAGGATGTGTGCGCCAAACTCGCAAATGCGGATCTGTACTACAAGGCGATTAAGTTTTACCTTCGTCAACATCCGACGGAGATGAACAATCTCCTCGGCGTTCTTCAGCCTCGACTTGACCATTCGCGCGTGGTTGCGCTCATGCGTAAGGAGAACAAGTTGCCCATGGTGAAGGAATATCTCTTAGCTGTGCAAGGCGCGAACTTGACTGCGGTGAACGATGCGGTGAATGAACTTGCTATTGAAGAAGAGGATCACGCGGCGTTGAAGACCTCGCTCGACATGTATGATAACTGTGACCAGATCTCTCTCGCTATTCAGTGCGAAAGCCATGAGTTGATTGAGTTCCGTAGAATTTCTTCTTACATCTACCAGCGCAACGCGCGCTGGAAGCAAGCGATTGAACTTAGCAAACGTGACGGGTTGATGAAGGATGCCATGGAAGTCGCGGCGAAGAGCGGCGACGCCGCGCTCGTCGACGAACTCCTCGACTTTTTCATCGACCAAGGCAACAAGGAATGCTTCGCATCGTGCCTGTGCACGTGCTACGACTTGCTGACCCCGGATGTCATTATGCAAAAGGCCTGGTTGAAGGGTCTCACCGACTGGGTCATGCCTTACATGATTCAAGTCTTGCGCGACATGAATGGCAAAATCGACACGTTGATGAAGGAGAAGGCGGAGCGCAACGAAGAAAAAGTCAACGAAGAAAAAGAGCGCATCGCGGCCGAGATGAACAGCAACCTCTACGCCCAACTCATGCCCGCGGCGTTACCCGCGCCGCCAGTGCACGGTTTTGACCAAGGCCAAGGCGCGTACGGAGGCGCGCAGCAGTACGGAGGCGCGCAGTACGGCGGATATTAGCGTTAGGAGCGAAAGACGCCGCCGACGACGGTGACACCGCCGCTGACGACGACGACGCGCGACTAGTCCATTTACACACAAAGCACAGCACTTGAATAAAATACAAAACTCAAGAAGAATAAATAATCAACCACGCAAAGGCGCGCGCGCGTCGACAAAGCGCGGCGCCGCGCCGTCCACCAGCCTCATTCACCGCCACAACCTACGCGGCACCGAAGCTTCACGCGACGCGTGCGCGAGTTCAACCATGCACCGCGCACGCATTGAAATCACCGCATCGCGTGCGCCTGCGCGTGTCGCGCCCGTGCGCGCGCGGAAGATGGCGCCGCTGCGCGCCGTTCCACCAGACATCGCGCAATCCATCGCCGACGCGCCGTGGCGCGGCGGACTCGAACCCGCGCCGCAGGTGGACGTCACGAACGCCGTCGTCGTGCGTGGGCGTATTCCGCCGGAGTGCGCGGGGGTGGTGTACCGCGCCGGTCCCGGGCGGACGCGGCTCGGAAGCACAAAGTACGCGCACTGGTTCGACGGCGACGGCTACGTGGCAAAAGTAGAGTTGTGCGCGGAAACGAACACGGCGACGTGCGCGGGGAGGTATGTGGAGACGTCGAGATGGTTGGCACAGCGTGAGAGTGACGGAGGGAATGGCGCGGATGACGCGGTGGGGCGGAGCGGCGTCGCGGTGCGAGGCGCGTGGACGCAGGCGTCTGGATTGTTTAAGAATTTGGGCAAGTTTCCGACCAATCCGTCGAATACGTCGGTAATGGTACACGCGGGTAAGGTGCTGGCGTTGTGCGAAGGTGGGGTGCCGGTTGAGGTGGATGCGAAGACGCTCGCGACGACGGGCGAAGTCGTCTTTGGTCCCGAGCTTCCGATGGGGTTCAGCGCGCACAGCAAACGAGACGCTCGCGATGGCACCGTGTACACGTGGGGGCTTAAAAAGCCACCATTTATCGGGCTCTCTGTGGCGAAAATCGATGCCGCGGGAAAGGTGACTGGTGTCGCGGACATGCCGTTTCCTTCGACGCCGGAGTTCGCGCTTCTTCACGACTGCGCGATGAGCGAAAATTATTTGACGTTTTTCATATGCCCATGGGTCTTGCCTCCGGCCAACATTGCGGGCGCATTGAGCGGATTGAAATCCTTTGGGCACTCGTTCGAGTGGACGAATGAGCGCGACACGTGGATGGTGGTGATGCGTAAATCGGATTTGAGCGTCGTGCACGCCAAGTACATTCCAAGATTTTCCAGCTACCACGTGTGCGATAGCTACGAGAATGGCGATGAATTATCGGTATTGGTGTGTAAGCTCAGAGGCGACCGCGCGGGCTTAGAGCGTAACTTTGCGGACATGTACAACGCGGAATGGTCGTCTCGGCATTACAACAATTTACACGAATTGAAGATTGACATCAAAACCGGCGACGTGCTTTCGGACGCACCCGTGATTCCAGCCAACGCCAACGGCGAGAAGAATCCATCGAAAATGATTGGCATGGAGTTTCCGGCTGTGTCGCCGCACACCAAAGGTCAGCGCAAGCCAAAGTACGTGTACACGCTGGCGAACACTGACGGCGAGCACGGCTACTTTGATGCCTTTCAAAAGCTCAACCTAGAGACGAAAACAGCCGAAACGCGATTAAGCGCAAGCGGCCATTTCCCCCACGAGGCGGAATTCATTCCCAAAGCAAACGCCACTGAAGAAGACGCGGGATATCTCGTGCACTTTGAGTACGACGCGCGTCGCAAAGCCGCAAATGTCGTCATCGTCGACGCGCAACGTTTCACCGACATGCCGGTGGCGGTGATTGAGCTCCCATTCCACGTCCCGTATACGTTCCATGGCACATTTGTCCAAGCGTAGTATGCGCTTACGTTTAGGCGCCTTACAAGATTGCAATCGTCGCAGCTATGCGCGATGATCCTGTAACATTACTTGTTGTTGTTGTCTTTGTTTCTTTGCAACTGTTTTGCTCACACGCGCCATAAATAGCCTCGCCAGAGCTCCATGTCGTTTGCCCGCACCGCCGCCGCACACGACGCGGCGACACGCACGTCGACCTCAAACACGCATGCACGTCGTCATCACGCGCGCAGTCGCGCGTATACGCGCGCCGCCGCGAGCGACGCGCCGCGAGCCGCCGCCGCAGCAGCAGCAGCGAGCGCGGCGTCCCCGAGCTCAACGCCGAGCAGATCCGCGCGCGATGCCGTCGCAGCCGAAGCCGCTGCGCGTGCGGTGAAAACTCCGCACTCGGGCTATCACCGCCAACCCAACGTTGAGCGCGCGTTCTTCGAAGGGTGGTACTTTAGAATCACGTTGCCCGCCGAGCGACAGAGCGCGAGCTTGATATACCACGTGTACGACCCCGACGTCGCGCGCTCCGCACGCCGCGGTGCCGGCGCACAGGTGTGCGCACCGAACGGGAAGTATTTATATAAAACCACCACGGACACGGATGCGTTCGAGGCGGCGCCGCATGCGTTGGAATTGCAGCTGACGTACGACGACGGGGAGTTTTTTAGCGTCAACGGCGAAGGCTCGCGACACGCGGGACGGCTCACGAGCGCGGGCGAAGCCGCCGACGGGCCTTGGGGACGCGGTTTAGACGCTCGCGAGGTGTCGTGGGACATCACCGTCACTCCTCTGCGCGGATGGGGCGGGGGTGCGAACGCCAAACAGGTGTCGCCCGCCGGGTGGATGACCGCGCTGCCGGTGTTTGAGCCGCATTGGCAAGTCACCATGGCGCACGGTTTAGCCACGGGATGGATCGAAACCGACGGCGAGCGCGTGGAGTTTAACGATTGTCCGGCGTATAGCGAAAAGAACTGGGGTGGCGCGGGGTTTCCGCTCAAGTGGTGGTGGGTGCAGTGCAACTCGTTTACTGACTTTCCAGATTTAAGCGTCACGGCGACTGGAGGGAATCGAGGCGTTGTCGTCGTGCCAAACATGCGCGAAGACGTCGGAGCGGTGGGCGTGCACTTTGGCGATCGATTCTTTCAATTTGTACCGGCGCGACAGGGCGCACCCGAACTGCCGACGAGTTACGGCTCCGAGGCCGCCATCGAAGCGAGCGCGGTTCGATGGGACGTCGCGTGGGGCTCGTGGACCATCTCCGCCATTGGCGATCGCTACGAAGTATCCATTCAAGGCACGTGCACGGATGACGATAAATCCACCGTCATTCGTGCGCCCACGGATACGCTCGATGGTGGCATGGCGCCGCTATGCCGCGAAACATTCACCGGCGTCGTCTCGCTCTCGCTCTGGCGTCTCGACGCGTCTGGCGCGCGCGTCGAAACAATCATCGACGCCGCTCAAAGCACCACCGCGTGCTTAGAAATCGGCGGTGGACCTTGGCGCGGGAATTGGAAAAGCGCAGCGGAAATCCGAGGCCCACTGACGCCGCTGATGAGTTTGCCTATCGACGTTCGCGCGGTTGCCGATTTCCTCAAACCCGCGTTCGGCGACGTCTTTCCTGGATTTTAATCCCGCGCGGCTTCGCCAGCCGCAACCATTCGCGTACCATATAATTGTATTCATACTCCATTGTGCTCCAACACCGCGCCTATGACACGCGCGCGTCTGTCGCGAACACAAACGAATGTCCCTAAGTAGCGAAGAACGCCAGAATCGAACCGTCACTGTGCGACGCCGACCGAAGATGTTCACGCTCGGCCGTCGACCGGCGATGGCTGTTCGCGCGCTCGTCGCGCGCGCGATTCGCGCACCGCGACGCGCGTTCGCCGCTGCGGCGCACGGCGGCGGCGGCACCGACGGCGGCGCGCGCCGACGCGAGGATGATGTCGACGCCGATGCCGTGGGTGGTGTGGCGGCTGAGCGCGTCGGGGACATCGTCCGCGTGACGTGCACGGACCTGGCGACGAGCGGGCAAGGGTTGTGCAGGCTACCGTCGGGCATGGTGCTTCTGTGCGACGGGGCGACGCCCGGGGAAATCATCGATGCGCGCGTGGTGAAGGTGAAGAAGCGCGTGGCGGAGGGCGTAAAGCGCGCGACGGTTGTGGACGCGCCGGATGCGACGCCGCCGCCGTGCGTGTATTACGATCGATGCGGCGGGTGTTCGTGGCAGCACATTACGTATGACGCGCAGGTGGCGCATAAGCGGCGGCAGGTGGTGGATGTGTTGACGAGGATTGGGTTGGAGCCAGAGGCGGAGGCGAAGACGAGCGCGTGCGCGTCGGCGCGAGCGACGGAACGGTATCGAAATAAGATGGAGTTTGCGTTCGGGCGCATCACGGAAGGACGAAGGGCGCGCGTGGTGGTTGGATTGCGCCCGCGAGGGTCTAACGAGGACGTGGTGGAGATTGGTGAACATGGGTGTTTGTTGCAGAGCGAAGAGGCGGATGCGGTGCTGAGGAGGACGCGGGACGCGTTGACGCGTTTGGGTGGGAGCGTGGAAGCGTTCGATCGCACCACGGGCGAAGGGACGTTGCGGAGCATGGTCATTCGCAGTGCGAGGGATTCGCACGGCACGCCGTCGGTGATGGTGGATTTGGCGACGACGGCGGGTGACGACGAGCTTTTATTCGGGCCGTTGGCGGATTTGTTGCGCGAAATTTCAGAAATGCCGCACGTTGTGAGCGTGCTGCACACGTCAGTGCCTCCAGAGCCCGAACTGCGACGTGGGAATAATCGAAATTCAAAATTCGTCAAGGGCGGGCGAGGGGTGAAGGCCAAGTCCAACGGCGCGCCCACCGCCGCGGTAAAGGCGATGTACGGCCAGAATAAGCTCATCGAAACGCTCGACGGCGTGAAATTTGAGCTTTCGTCTGCGTCTTTTTTCCAAACCAACACCGCACAGGCGACACAATTGGTACAAATTATGCGTGACGCGTGTGGATTTAGTGGCAACAACACTGAGGTGGTTTTAGATTTATTCTGCGGTGTGGGCACGATGGGTTTGTGCGTCGCTTCGAGCGCGAAACACGTCATGGGTTGGGAAGTCGTTCCCGAAGCCGTACGCGATGCCAAGCGAAATGCCGAAATTAATGGCATTGAAAACGCAAAATTCTATCGCGTCGACCTGTCTTCTTTGAACGCCAAGCTCGGTGCCAAAGGGTTGCTGGCCAATCCCAAAACTGGCAAGGAGTTGCCGATGCCAGACATTGTCATCACCGACCCGGCGCGTTTCGGCATGGCGGAATCGCTCATATCTATTCTACGCACGATTGGCGCCAAGCGAATCGTGTATGTATCGTGCAATCCAGCCACGCAGGCCCGAGATATGGTTTTACTCACGGCTCAGTCGCAAGGGCCAAATGACGCGCGATACGCGCTCGCGTCGTGCACGCCCGTCGACATGTTTCCGCACACGTCACACGTCGAATCCGTCGCCGTGTTCGACCGCGTGTAAAGTAGACGGCAGCGCGCGTGTACTAGAATGCGTTCTACACTGTATATATTACACTACTCGCTTACAACTGAAACCTACTTGACCGTTCATTCCGATGATTTACGTTTTCGGCTCTCTTGGCGCGTCGGCGTCGGCTCGTCGCGCGACGCTCCCGCGTCGAAACTCAATCGCCTCTCCCGTCTTTACATTACGATACACCTCTCCACCTGCACGAACCGTTTTCGTCTCCGAGCGTCGGAGCGTCTGTAAATATCCCCATTCGCTCGCGACTCGACTCACGAAGACGCGGTGCCAACCTTCTTCGCCGCGCGCCCACTCTTTGAGCGCGCGCTCGCAGTCCTCCAAATCAGCACCTTCCTCGCGTAAGCGCGTAAATAAATGCGCAAACGCACACGGACACTCTATGCATAACTCTGTAAAGCGCGCTTCGCCGCCGAGCGCATCGATGACGCGCTGGACATCTGTTTTGACGTCGTCGCGCTGAAGCGAGCTCGGCGCTTCGACGACGAGCTCAAATACCCACGGTTGACACTCCCGTGGGAGGGCGGCGCTGAGCGCGCGCAGATTGTTCGCCAGCGTCACGAGCGAAGTATCTACGAGCACCCTTCGTCCTTCGATTGAGGTGGTGAGCTGAGCAAAGGCTCGTTCGTCATCCAAGCGAAGGATGGCGCCGAGCGCAGCCCGACGACGCGCGTCTATAGTGTCAATAAATGCCGTCGCCGATGACGACGATGCGCGTACAGTCGTTCGCGAACCTCGTATCTGAACGCCACGGGCGTTGAGTGTTGTCCAGTGCAACGCGACGCGCGCGATGTTTGACGCCATCGCGCGCTTCGCGCTGTGCGGCGTCCGCCGACTCGCGCCGTCAAAGTAAATATTTCTTCTTCACAAGTTACAAACAGCCTTCTACTAAGGTTCTGTCTAATACGGACGTGTACAACGACGCAACAATGCTGCGACGCGCATCCACTGGGTCTACTACTGGCGCTCTCATCGTCGGCCGCCGCGAGCCGCCGCAGCGTGCGCCTGAAACGCCTTGCGTACGTCGCGAACAAACTTTCCAAAATCATTCGTTCGGTTACACTCGCGTAACAGCGCATCGATGACATCCAACTCCGGTTTACACTCCACAATCTCATACGTCGCCCCGTCTAATCGCACACCGAACGAAAACTCTCTCTCCGGTGCGAATTTGTCGACGAATTTAAAAACCAAACGCAACTTCTCCTCCGCGCCGTATTCAAATCTCAACCCCAACCTATCCGCATACATCTTACTCGCGTGCTTCAACGCATCTAATTTCGCCAATGCGCTCGCCCCATCGGTCTTATCGCGCATCGCATTCAACATTCGTCGTTCGTCATCCACCCGAGCGCGCAACGCCGCGAGCTGTTCGGGCAATCCATCCGCGAGCTCCCTCGCCGCTTGCGTCTCCTCGCGCGCCTGTTCCGCCTCCATCTCGTACCGCTCCGCATCCGCTTGGTTTTCTGCCGCTCTCGCGCTCAGCTCGCGCTCGCGCGCAATCAATTGCTCGTATTCTCGTTCAAGATTGTGCAGCTCGCGCTCGTGCGCGTCTCGCAAACGTCTCGCGCGTTGGGCGTTTTCGTCGACCCAGGCGTCGATAACGTCGCGATATTCCTCGAGTTCGCGCTGCAAGTCGCGGGTATCGATGGCGCTCGCGCGCGGGGCGTGGCGGTTGTACATGCCGGCGGTGTGCGCGCGCGCGAGTGGGGTGAGCTCGCGCGAGCTGTGGGGTGGTTTGAATTTTCAGCTGGCGAAAAAACAAAGGCGACGTTTGGCTCGCGAAGGACGCGGGACGCGAGCGCGGCGCGTTCGTGACGTGGACGAACGCAGTGTTGCGAAGAGTGCTGATGTGACAAGAAATTTGTGTTTTTATGAAGACGCTAGTATCCTAGTTTTGCGTTTGCGGCGGATGTACCGTCGCCGTTTTGGTCCGGCGGCGGCGCCCATTCATGCGCGCTATGTCGGGCGGTTTCGTCGTCGAAGTCGGAGTCGTCTCGGCGTCCACTCGAGGCGTTGATGAGGCGTTGGATGTCACTCATGATGGTGTCTTCGGCGGTGCTCGCCAGTGGGGCGGGAGGCTGCGCGTGTGCGTGGGGTGCGACGGATGACGTCGTCGGCGGCGGGCGTTTGCGAATTTCCAATCCTCCTCGCGCGGCGAGTTGCGCGGGCATTAAGAAACCGTCGTCGTCATCGTCGTCATCGTCGGCAATAACTGGCGGCGGTGATGCGCGAGCAGGTGGGTCTGGTGATGGCGAACGAATCGTTCTCTCGCGGCTTTTATGCTCGCTGACGTCGTCCACGATGACTGGACCGTCGTCGTCCTCGTCCGCCGGCGCCTTTGTCTTCGCGCGGCTGTCTAAAGCCTCGCGTGGTTCCTCCGCACCACCAGTGAATTTGCGTTTCTCTTGCACGTTCCCTTGACGCTCCCATTCTTCACGGCGCTTGTCTTCTTCCGCGCGCTTCTTCCGGGCTTCGAGTTCCTCAGCCCGTTTCGCTTCGAGCTCTTCGGCGCGACGCTTGGCGTTCTCCTCCGCCTTGACGCGTTCTTCCTCGTTACGCTTACGCATCGCGTCACCCTTGACAGAGCCTGGCTTGAACTCGTCCGTGGGGTCAGCGAGCCTGAGTAGACGCGATATGCGCTCGAGTTCGGAAACCTTTTCAGCGAGTTTGATGCGTAGCTTGTCCACTTGCGCGGTGAATTTACTCGCGCCGATTTCATCCATGTACGCGTCTAGGGCGTCGCCATCCGCGGATACGCCAGCTGTGCGCGCGCGCTCAGCTTGTGCCGCGGCTTCAGTGACGGAAATTAACTCTTTGGTTTCCTCGATAGAGGTTTCGAGCGCGAGACGCTTGTCCCACAGCGTCGCCGCCGTCTCCAGCGTCTTCGGCGCGCCCGAGCCGCCTTTGGCGTTGGACGTCTTGTGCGTGTCTTTTCTACGTTTCCTTTGCGCACCCGCACCAGATCGGTCATAGAAGTCATCATCATCATCACCGCCACTATTATCGTCGTCGTCGTCGGATCCGCGTCGGCGGCGCCTCTTCGAAACCACCGCGCTCAATCCCATGGTGACTCGCAACGACTCGTTGAGCGTTTCATCCATGTCTTCTATTTCCTCCTCTAGCGTCTCAATCGCGCTCGCCACCTGCGTCAAACGCGTGGTTTGCCCCGCACTCAATCCACCTTCTTGTGTGGATTCTTTCGCACGAATGCGGTCAATCTCCTGCCGCATGTTGACAATCTTTTCCTCCTTGCGCGCGATGTTGGCGCGTTGCTTTTCTTGCTTTTCGCTCAGCTTGCCGTCGTACGTGCGCCAATGCAATTCTTCCACCGCGCGCTGTCGGTCGGTAATCGCCTCGTCAACGTCGCCCATACCCCACGACGATTCATCCGCCCCACTCGCCGCCGCCGCCGCCGCGCGTTCCGCCTTGAGCGCCGCGAGCTCGCGCTCCACCTCCATTTCAGCCGCCTTTTCGAGCGCCGCGAGCGCGCGTAGCTCCTCCGCGCTCAGCCCTTCTTCCGGCATCAAACTCTCATCTCCGTCAATCACGTACACCCGACTCGACTCCCCTAACTTTATATGATCCCCAACGCGCACCGGCACGTGCACGCCGGGCTTCACGCGTCGTTTATTCACAAACGTCCCGTGCGCGCTCCCGCAGTCAAACACAAACGCCTCGCTCGAATTCGCCTTAAATTGCACCACCGCGTGCAATCGCGACGTCGATGGGTGTTCAACCACAACATCACACGACGGATGACGTCCGAACGTCACGCGTGAGCGCTTCACGCCGCGCGCGTCGACGTCCAACCTCGCGCGTTCGACGACGGCGCCGGCTTTCACGACATCCATCGCGTACTCAACCTCACTCGCGCCGCCCCACGCGGGCTCGTCGTACGTCTTTCCGATCGGCGGTGCGTGTGCGGGTGTCGATGACGACGCCGGCGGCGCGTCGCGCGCGTCCGCGGGCGCGGTCGCGTCGTCTGCGGGCGCAGGCGCGCGCGAACCGGTGCGAGGAGGCGGCG
>JACLAB010011441.1_pt1 | contig 18602 bp, 5 predicted proteins | sample 8027921 | NCBI WGS metagenome assembly JACLAB01 (sample SAMN15725117, study PRJNA655200) | protist metagenome | isolation source: fluorescence activated cell sorting (FACS) single amplified genomes of... | place: USA: West Boothbay Harbor, Gulf of Maine | collected 2000-07-19 | reverse complement strand
TAAGTATCCTTAGTTTGTGCTTTCCAATCAATATCTAAGTATAATCTATCCTGCCTCTTATTAAATCTTACTTGTTTTTCTGTCGTCAGTAAAAAATCAATATCTTCCAAATAAGATTTGGTCATTGCATATGTTAATAAATCAACTGAATTGAAATGATAAAGATCATTTAAAAACAATTGATATTTAATACTAAACATTCCTCCTGAGATTGTGCTAGTATCAAACTTAAATATTTTTTCGACACCTATAACAGAATCTGGAACTTGAATATAGTTTGAAGTTTCGTAAAAATTAAAAGTGGTTGTCCCAAAACCAACAACATTCGCAGTTCCAGTTGTTGTTACAATACCTACTCCAGTTGTTCCTGTAGCCCTTCCTCTATTGATATCATCCTCAGTAACTTTATACTTGAGATACATTTTCTCAACACCATCGTAATGTCTCTCATTAAAATATTGAAGAGTATCATCAACCAAGTCATCTACTTGCTCATCGGCAACATTTATCTCAAGAACCGGAGCTCCAAGTTGTCTTAAACAATAATCAACAAGTTCTTTTCTAGTAGTAGGTTTTGCCATTAGTACGTACCTCCATCAATAAGTCCTGCGGTTAATGTTCCTGCAACAAATAAACTACTAGAATATGTTGCAACACCAACAAAAGTAGATACTCCTGCTACATGTAAATTGCCATTAAGGTCTAATAAAGTTACTACAGTTGCAATACCAGAGATATTTACGTTATCAAGTTCAGTTTGACCATCAATATCGACATTACCATTAAAGTCTGCAGCACCCGTAAAGGTAGAAACTCCAGAAATATTTACATTATCAAGTTCAGTTTGTCCATCAACATCTAATAATGTCCCTACAGTAGCAGTCCCACTAATGTTCCAATTTCTTGCTGTTGCTTCGTCGTAAACAATATCATCAGCAACATATAAATCTCCACCAATATATAAATCTCCTCCAGTTGTGGTAATACCTCCCGCAGAAGCAAGAGTTGTAACTCCAACAGATTTGAATGTCGATTCTGCGGTAACTCCATTAAGAATATCAACAGCAGCATTTATATCTACATTAGAAGAGAAAGTTGCAATACCTGCAACCGAAATACTTTCACCAATATGAACTTGTTTTGCTATTCCAATTCCACCATTAATAACTAAAGCTCCATTTGTAGGTGCAGTAGAATCTGTAGTATTTGAAAATGTTGCAATGCCAGTAATATTTAAGGATGACGAATCAATCGTATCCGTCATATAGAATTTTTCTGTAGTAAGATCCCATACAAGGATCATCCCATCTCTAGTTTTTAATGTAGAGTTTACATCATTTAAATTCAATAAATTTGACGATGATGATGATGAAGCATTGGATAAAACACGAATTACATTCTGAGATCCAATTCTGTCGTTAATACTAGGCATTACCTGGTTACTCCCCCTCGTACTAGTGCTGCACCCTCGACAGCTTTATATTCTTTGCCATAATTTGTAATTTTCACATCAAATACATATCTCCCAGGTTTTAAATCAACCGATAAAGTTGAACCTAATGAAACTTGAATAATACCCAAATTTGGATCAGTAATTGATGATGCAAAAGATACTGCTGTAGTGGATCCATAATACTTTCTCAACTTTGCCTCAAGGGAAGCATTAGTTAGTATTAATGGGGTTCCGGTTCTAGTATCCTCTAATTGAAAAGACGTATCAAAATCATATCCTTGTTCAATCACAATATTTGATACATAAACAGACATTATTTTATGGTGCTAACATACCTTTAGATATTTATATGAATTGACTAGGCTAGTTATTCTTTATCAATTCTTTAAGAAGTGTCTTAATTTCTTCAATGTCATTTTTCATTTTATCTAATTCTTTTTTACGTAAATCTTTTTGTGCTATAGAATTTACATATTGATTGTAATTGGCAGTATCACAATTTATGATACCGCCAGAATTTTCATCTCGATATAGATTTGAATTTCCCTGTACTTTTATCATCTGAGTGCAATTACTCTAAGGTCTGCTAAACGAGGTGCTTGTGCCTGATCTGTACTATTCATTACTATTTTAATCCCATATCCAGTAAATAAATCCAAATTTTCAATCGTAAACTCATATTCCAAAAATTCTCCGTCAAGACTTGCTCTAATTTTTCTATCAGGTAATCCACTATTTTTGGATGGATTAACAACTAAAAATCCTTCGGTAGTTTCTTTCAAATTATCATATCCAGGAAATAGTTCATAAGATTGTATAATTTCACTAGAATCTGCTTTTGTTGTAGTATAAAGGACTCTAAAATCAGAATCTCCTGGTCTTTCTGCAGCAATAATAACTTTTAATCCGGAAGCTGGATTCTGGAGAGAGTTTATATTTGAGTAGTATACTGAAGAATGTGGATCAAATAATATCGAATTTACACGGCTATCACCAGAATAATCACTAATTGGTTTGTTTAATCGAGGCACATTAAGTTCTGTTCTTGCAGTATCAAGATTAAGTATTGGAGATAATGCAGAATTCGGATCATTAGAATTGAATGCAATTGCAGTTGTAAATGATTTTTTTCTTGGCAAAGTTGTCAAATACTCATTCTGATTTACCTCTGAGGCAACCATTCTTAATGAATTCAAAGAATTTAAAGAATTTAATTGAATTTCTTGATATCCATTATCATTAAATGAAACTTCATTTCCACTAACACTAGTTGCAGTTATAGTTCTAACTTGTCCAGTTACAGAAGTTGTTGACCCTGGAGTCAGAATATCGTATACTGGATTTATTGCATCATAAATTAAGTTTTGAGTGGCAACAATTTCTCCTCCACCAATTAACTTTTCATCATTAAATGATAGTTGAGGAGAACCAGGACCTGGTTCTCCGTCATTCGATCTTAAACTTCCGTTATTAGATGACCTACTAATTCTTACATGATAACTATCAATATCTATTGGAGAAACAATAGAGGTTGTTATCCCATTAACTCTTCTTAGTGAAACACCACCAAATTCATATTTTTCTACGTCAGCATCTACAAAGTGATTAACTGCAATGGTATTATCAATTCCTCTACCATTATTACTAATATTTAATGTTCCAGATCCAAAACCTTCATATTTGATAATTTCATTTCCAATTTTTACATATCCTGGATATGATCCAGAAACATTTTTTCCTTCAAAAGTTACGAAGTTTGCTGTAGAAGCAACACTGATTGTTGTCACTTCATCAACATTTAGTTGAGATCTTAATACAGTTGTTGGAACATCGGATTTAATGTTATCTATTACCAATTTGTTGGTAGTAGAATACATTCCATGATTAAAATGATCTACCTTAAAATAATCTCCAGAATATACTCCACCATCTGCAGAAGAACTTATAATATTTGTTCCCGCAGCAGATACAATTGTAGAAGCATTACTATAATAACTAACGGCAGCACCAACTGCAAATTCCTTTCCACTTCCATTTCCACCAAATTCACCTTGAACATTTGAAAGATATAAAGTATTCAATCCTGATATTCCAGTAATTGTGACTGTAGCATCTCTACCAGTTTCTGTGGATGTTAATGAAGTTTTAACTCCAACAATATCTCCTACTTGATATCCACTTCCAAAATCAATAGTAGAGTGTCCAACTCCGGTAATGACTCCACTTGAATTTGTGTTTATAAGAAGTTTAAGATTTTCACCTTTTCCGGATATATTGTAAGTACTTACTACTTCATTAGCAACACTTGCGGGATAATTTATACCCCCATCTGTAATACTAACGCTACTAACGGAACTTCCTTGCCCAACAATAATAGCAGATCCTCCATTACCATTACTTCCGGCAAGTTTTCTGCCAACAGTTACAATACCAATAAAATCAGAATCTGTTGTGGTAACAATACCAATTTTTCCTGTTTTTGGAAGAACAGTGATTGGATTGTTATTTAATTTTCTAATATATCCATTACTTACATCTAATGGTGGATTATAAAAATATACAGATCCTGTTGTTTCGGTAAATTCTGCTTTGTATAATTTAAATTTAAGGTCTTGATTTTGATCTGTTGTCCAAATAGAACCATTTTGAGATTTAAATAATGAACCAAGAGCAAACTGTTGAGTATAGATTACCTGATCAACATCTGGAAGAGACTGTGTATTAACAGTTTTTTCTCCCATAACCGCAGTCCACACTTCATATTCGTCACTTTGTGCAGAAATTAGAACAATAGAATATTCTCTTCCCGGTGCTAAGAAAACGGGTTCTGGGAATTTGACATTAGTTGCAATTTCTCCGGTATCCGATGTTTGAATGAGTTGAGTTTCAACACCATTTTCATCAACAGATCTAGGTCTAAGAGTTACTGATGAATTGCCAATAACTTCTAAGGTAGGAGTTCCTAGTAATGTAGATCTAACTTGAACTGTGATAGGTGCATTACCACTATCAATAGATGCAAAGTACAAGTCTACAGAGGTTAAAAATGCTCCATTCACATCATCATCTGTATCAATATCGGACTTAACTTGAATATTTCCACCAACAGTAAATGTTTGAGCAAGAGGATCGGAATATGCTACCTCAACATTTCCCCCAACAGTGGCATTTATAGTATTATTAATTGTGGTAGTTGTGGTATTTGTTGTTACCGTAGCTTGGAAGTTAATTAAAGTTGCAACTGCAGTATAATTTGTTTCCGCAAAAGAGACGGAATTACTTCCAGGCAATCCAGGAGAATTTGTAGAACTTGACGTAAGTTTATAAGTTTTTGTTCCTGTAGATATTCTTACATTAGGTCTTGGTGCTCCATTTGGATTTCTTAAGAAGAAAGAACCAATAAGATCTCCATAATTATCCGATATTAATCTAATATCTTTCACAAATGCAATTGCTCTACTATTTTGTCCTACCAATTGCATTCCTTTTTCAAGATATCCGAAAAAGTCTCCTTGAGAATTTTCTGCAAGTGCTGCAGTATCTACATTAAGAATACTTGATGATGAACTATAATTACTAGATATAGAATTTATTGGATCGTATGGATTTTGATTATAAATTGATGTTGGTGAATTGAAAGGTCCAAATTTATGATTTGGAGAGCAAACTCTAAATCTTATCCTTTCTTGATTATTAACGGTTCCAATTACAGTTTCTCCAATACTAAATGTAGCAGATGCTCCATTTCCAGTAAGTTGCCTATTGTCAGAAATTTCAATTAACTTAGGAATTAAATCAACACCACTATTACCATCCAGGAATTGATAAAATCTTGTGTTTGGTTTGAGATTAGAAGCATTAAATTCAACATTTCTAGACCTCATAAATTCTTCATCAGGTGTGCCAACTACCTGATTGCGAATAAATGTATCTACAGTATCAAAACTACCACTTGCAGTACTACTAGCACTTGTAGTGCCACTAAGTCCACTAGCAAAATTTCTAAATGTATTACCTATATTACCTCCACCTCCTCTAAATCTTGGAGCCAATGGGAGAACTAAAGATCTATTTTGAGTAAGATCTAAATTATTGACAAGATTGACTTCTTGTCTAAATCTATTGCTTACATTTACATCCTGCAATTGAACTGTTCTAGTCCAACTATCGACTTCTGGTTGTAATTGAACTACACCATTATAAACGACAATATTAAAAGGGTTTACATTTTCTACTTTGGTTGCGAATGGTTGCTCTAACCAATCAACTTGATTGTATGCAAGAGTTAATGCTCGACCAGTTTTTTGAATTGCAGGGTCTAATAAAATTAAACTATCATCATTTAAGTCTAGTTCTTGTGGTGATAAATTATCTAAAGTTGCTACTAGAGAATCTAATGAATTTCTACTAATATTTGGATTTAAAGTTCTAGTAGATTGATCAATCAAAGTTGTTGAAAGAAAGGTATCGAACTTAGAATTATCAGAGAATGAATCAACAAAAAAACCACTTTTAAATCTATCTCTACCTTCATTATCTTGAATTCTCAAAGTATTTGCATTTATTTCGAGAAGTGATAATGTCGTCACTCTTTCTAAATTTTCAACCCTATCTTCAATAAGACCAATATCTCTCATGGTGTATCTTCTATTATCAGTTAAGATAATATTTGCATTGGATGTATTATACAGATATGCAGGATATAAAATTGTTGCAAGTTCTAAGAAATTTCCTTTTTTACTGGGTGGTTTTGGATTTTTTGAAGATATTCCTTTTTCAACAACAAAATTGCCAAGAATGTCTAAATAAATTTTATCCATTCTTGGAAGATAAAAACTTTGATCTACTATTGCATTTTCTTTTGGAGCTAATAGTCTTAATGGAGAAGTGTTAAATGACCCAGTTCTGGCATTAAAATCAAATGGTGATTTATCAATTGTTACTGCAGGATTAAATACTGCCACTCTAGGTCTAAAATCTAAAGTATCTGTTGCTCTAATAGACCCTCCAATATTTGGAATATCTTTAGAAAATCTTTCTGCATCGTAACTATCTACAGTAAATACATCTCCAGTATCATTTGTTGGGACCGTATAATGATCAAAAACTATCAATAAACGACGAGATGGTTCATGAATACTTTTTCTTCTCTGAATTCTTGAATAATCATAATATTGATTTTTCTGTCCCTTATTTAATACATATGATTCTGTTATATCACTATAATTCCCCTTTGTTATAGAATCAATTTGAGAATTGATTTCTGATTCCTCGAATGCTACCGATTCACCTAAAGAAAATTTATGTTCGTTTAAATAAACAACTCCCAATGTATTTGCAGATTCTATAGTAACAATTCTAGCAATAGTATTACTTGAAGACCCTATAATATTTTCACCAATTAATGAATTAGATCCAACATTAGATATAACAGGAAAACCAATTACATCTAATGTTGGATCTAATTCATTTAAAGATTCATAAATTGAAAGAACCTTGACAACATCTGGATAATTTAATGATATTTCTTCATCTTGAACTCTTAATCCATAATATGAATTATATGTTAATCCATCATTTTTAGACGTTGCAACAGCATTTCCAGATTCTTTTAATTTTGATCCACCCACTAATAAAGTTCTACTTCTACTATAACTTTTAACTTTACTTTGAATGTTTCCTTTTGATACTGTTACATTAACAACAGTATCAGCAGTTGAAAGTGTACTATCGAGACCCCTAATAGTTACTGTATTTCCACTAATACTGAATGCATCTGAAGTAATCGTTCCTATACCTCCTCCAACATATCCAACACTAAATCTTTCTTGATCAAAATTGACCCAAGATATATCAGTGATTCCAGGAACATCAGCAGTATTGATAGTTATAGTATTGTCAGAATTATCAACATCTTTTCCAGTCAATTGCTCCATAAGGAACAGTTGAGAACTAGAAAGATCAATATTAGATGCATTTGGTTCTGATAGAGGGGCAAATAAAGTTCCTGAACCTTTTACTACTGGTGCTCCTAAAAATCCATTAACTTGAATATCTGATGTTGGAAGTGCTCCATTAAATACTCCAGCAACAGTTGATAATGCAGAAATTTCGAATGATAATGCATCTGCTGCAATACTGGATATTCTATTAAAATATTCTAATGGAGAACCAGATTGTTGATATCTAATTACAGTATCAGTTCTAATGCCAACAAAAGTTCTACCTGGAGAAGTTACAGTAGAAATTCCTGCCCCAGATGCAGTAATTGTTAATTCAGATACTGCTCCTGGAAAATTAAATTTATCCAAAATCGAATCTGCTTCAAAATTACTTCCGCCGAAAGGTGCTGTTTGTTTTACTGACTTAATATTTTGAGTGTTATATGCACGAACTTCAGTTATAGATCTTGGAGATTGTACTCCATTAATAGTTAAACTTTCACCTTTTGCAAAAGTTCCGGAAGTTTGTCTTAAAAATATTTGATTTGATGATCCATCTGCTGTAGCAAATCCTGTTGCTCCAGTGCTATTCCCTTTAACAAAGAATGACTGTTTTATTTCATCTGAAGAGACAGATTGATTTAATGTTAATCTTGTATATGTCTGAATATCGTATAATCTTAAATCCCAACTAGATGATGCATTAGAATATGCTGCATCAGTTAGACTAAACGAATATACTCTTGCTTCTCCAATTTTAGTTCCTAAGCAACCAAATTGTGCGTAAAGATCGATTGTTTCTCTTACCTTTGCTAATCCAGTTACATTATTAACTCTTAGTATATTTCCCATTTCAAATGGAACTGTAGTATTCTTAATATCTGCAATATCTCTGGGTTTTTCTACATCAATAATAGAGGTTGATATTTTTTCAATATCATATCCCTGCACATATGCCTTTCCTGGTGATATTTTCAGTACTGCCAAATTATCTGTCGGAACATTTCCTTGGTCTGTCAGTTCATTACCGAAAAAAGTTCCATCATTACCCAATAAATCATTTAAAGATTCTTCTAAATTTAAATCAAATTGATTTAATGTATAATTTCCAGATTCATCAAAAGTTCTTTCTGCAAGATAATCACGAATTCTATTATAATCAGTCTTAGTCGTAATTTTTTTAACTTTGCCATTTTTGACTCTAAGCAATTCTACAAAATCAGTATCATTTGTATCTGTTAAAGGTCTTTTTGTAAGAGATAGGGATATTTTTAATCTATCTGCTCCTGGTGATGCATAGTTTGAGAATCCTTTTGCATTATCAAACAATGATTCATCTTGTTTTGCATTAACAAGAGATTCATCAATCTTTAATCCAACCCTATATGATGGGGTATTTGTATAGTAATCTAAAATTATTATTTGTGATAAAACTTTTATAAAATATCCTCTTATAAAAAATATTCCTTCTCCAATTGATGCTGAAGATGCAATACTAGTGGAATTTGAATTTACTGTAGATGCAAAAGGTGATCCTGCATTTATAGTTGTATTTCCATAAACAACATTTTCATTTGTAGATAATAATTCTCCGTCAACAAACTGCGAAAATTCAAAATTTTCATTCGATTTTAAGTATTTTACATATAGAGTTATATTATCTACTTCATTACTTTCTTCTGGAAAAACTATCTTTTGAACTTTAGCAGTAACTCCAGAAACTTGTCCTGTTATAGTTTTTCCAATAAAATTCTCAATGTATACTGATAAGTCAACTCCAAATTGAGTTGTATTTACCTTAACAGAATAAAATTGTCCATCATAACCAATATTTCCAGGGATCACCATCGATCCTTCTTTAAATACATGACTCCCAAAATCTTCTACTTGATTTTGAAGTATAGATTGTAAGGTTGTTAATTCTCTAGTTTGAACAGGATATCCTGGCTTAAATAGTACTTTTAAAAAGTTCTTCGACGAATCAAAATCATCATAATATGGATTGATATTTAAATTTGTTTTTTGCGACATTTTTTTTAGAATTCCAGAATAATTTTGATGTCTTCTTTTTGCCTAGAGTCTCTCGTTACAATAGAACGATTGTCAATGTAAATAACATCTCCCGTATTTTTATTTATCTCAGGACTAGCAAGACCTGATGAAAAGGTAACACCCAAATTAATTTCTTTAGATCCAACTGTAGTCGTAATTCCAGTGAAATTTGTATCAACTGATGCTACATATGCTGGATTAGAAATCGTATTTGCTGACGATTCAAAATTAATAATATTTGCTTTACTAGTAACATCATTTCTATCAGTTTGATCTAAAGTATTGGCAAAGTTTAGAGATCTATCTTGATAATATTTTAATACTTTAGTTTCGATATCATATGATGCAACATATCCCCTTGCAATAGTGCCATTTGAAGTAGATTGTTCAATTTTATCACCAATAGTAGGATTATCGTTAAAATTTGATGTTAGTTTAATTGCTCCTAATGATGAATATGTATTTGCTGTATAAACACTTGTAGAACTATAGTTTTGTGGATTTTTTATAATTCCAACCTGAGAAAATTTTGTATCTGTCGGAAAATCCAATGTAGAATCGTCAAATCTTGAATATGCAAGCACCTTATCTGATCCCAGTTCATCGTATATATTATAACCATGACCTCTTGATGGAGGAATAATTGGTATCAGTTTTGCTGGATTTGAAATGGTGTCTGTTGTAGAATGTCCAAAATCAACAATTCCAAATGTATATCCAGTGCCACCAGAAACAACTGTTGTTTTGATAATAGTTCCAGACGTATTAACTTCTATATTTACTTTTGCTCCCGACCCATCACCCTTAATATCATAAGTACCTGCAGTATATACACCACCTCCTCCATCTTCAATATATACATGTTTTATTTGATTATCATTTATTGTTGAATCACCAGAATCTCTTACAGATTGAATTTGGAAATTGGTTGAGGTTGACCAATCACTCGGAAGAACAATATATTCAGTAGAGTCAAATTTAATAATGTCACTTGGAGATATAGTAAACAAGTATTTCCAAATATATCCGTCTCCACTTTCTCCTGCAGCAGATGGCTCCAAATCTGTAAAAGTTGGCTCATCTTGAGATGTATTGCCATTTAGATTTGATGTTCCTCCAATATCACCATGAGATCCATTATAGATGCATATGTAAACTTTAAAATCACTATTAACAACATAATAATTACTGTCATAAAGTCTTGCACTTTGAGAAATTGGAGCTAAATTTTCAATACTGTAATCATGACGATACATTTCATAACGAACATTTGTGGTCCAATTAATTTTTCTTACAACTCTTCTAATATTCGAACTATTTAATTTTTTGCCAAATAGTGCAGTATTTCTATAATGACTTAAGTACTGTTGATTATCAATAGGACTTGGTGGACTTGATGGAGTGTTTCCCCATGCTGCAGTCCTACCAAATCCTACAGGAATAGATGTTGTTCCGGGATTTGAAAGTCCTAAGAATATATAATAACTATTATTATCATTCAACACAGACTCTATAAAATTATTAGCATTAGCAATTCTAAATTGATCTGTTATTATAGCAGACATATTACGCAGTTTTTTAAATATTTATATCAATAAAATTGAGATATTGATTATTCCCCCTGTATCGTTTCTGGAAGTGCTCCAGTAATCCTAAGACCTTCACCCCTTCTCTGAATTGTTGGAAATGTTGATAATCCAACATCTACAGTTTTTCCAGTAACACCAATAGAAATTGGAGTAGAGGATCTTGTAATTGATGTAAATAATCCCCAAGAAAATTCACCAACATAATCTCCACTTGTAGAAAGACCTGTTATATCGGTTCCAGAATCAATATTGCAAGTAACGATACCAACATGATCACCAAAACGGGATAATTGATGAATATAGTAAATATTATCTAAGAAGGTAGTTCCAATACCAACTACAGAAGTATTTGAACTATCCACTGACGTAACACCAGATCCAATTATAGTGTCTTTAACGAATATTGGATACCCAACCTCCAAATCATCTCCAAAATTTGCTGTTCCTGTATTGAGGAACAATTTGAGTGCTAGTGGATGTCCACCAGATCCAGAAGTAGTTCCTATCCCTGTTACAATTCCAGAAAATCCTTTACTAAATTCGATTTTACTAAGATTTTCAATATTCGAATCTGGGAGAGGTGTAATTATTTTGGGTTCTATAGTATATCCAAATCCAGGATCTGTAATCGTAGTTCCAGTAATTACCCCATTAGTTATTGTTCCTGTAGCTTGAGCAGTAGTTCCAATTCCAACGCCAATTTGAAGTGGTGATTGGAACTTAATATCTATTGTCGATCCTACATATTCATTGCCACCATCTACAATTGTAAGAGCAGAAACTGTTCCTCCTACACCAATAGATGCGGTAATATTAGCAGGTGAGGGATCCAATTTACCATCAATAATAATGGCACTCATAGTATATGCGGTGTCAGAATCAAGATCATAATCAAAATTACTTATATCATCAACAAAAATATTATTATCAGAATCTGTAATGTCCTTAATAATTTTGGCAGTTGGGTAAATTTGAGAAATTATAGACTGTCTTGTCTTATAAACAAAATCTCCATTAACTATTCTATCAGTTTTTTGTTTTTCCCATGACATAGGTTTAGGATTAATTTGATCAACACCTTGATCAACATATAAACTAGTCTCAAATTTATCAGAAAAAGATATATCAAAAAGTGTTCTTTCATCTTGGGTGATAGTTTCCGGAATTGTGGGATTTTTATACACTCTAATATCATCACCTTTTTCCAGTGTTGGAATAACATTATTTACAAGTAAATCATCTTGACCTCTAGTTCCTCTATAAAAGAAAATATCAACTTGATCTTCAGGTTTTGGTGCCGTACTGAATGAGAATGAAGTTCCACCCTCGAATTGATAAGAAGAACCAGGATCTTGAATAATTCCATTAATAATGATGATTAAAGTATTTTGAAGTTCTATTATAGAATTTTCAGGTTTTTCAAAACTCAATATTGAACCATTATAAAGAAGTGGAAATCTTATTCTTTCTCCATCTTGATAGTTTTTAACAGAATCGATATAATCAAGTTCTCCAAACTGCCAAGAAGCAAAATTATCACTGAAAGTCTCTAAAACTGTAAACTGATATTCTGAGATTGGAGACGCTAAATCTTTAGCAGTAACAAGTCCAACTGGTGTAAATACATCACCTTTTCTGAATGAATATCCAGATCTTTTTATTTTGAAGTCAGAGATCTCAAAATAAGTTGATCCAATACCAGTTGTGGAACTTGCACTAACATTGATATCTAATAATAATCCAACTCCAGAATCAGTCGTCGCCCCAACACCAATTCTAGAAATGCCTACAATTTCAAGATTTTCATATGTTGGTTCGGAAACAAATATTTTTGGATTATAATATCCAGTTCCACCAGATCCAACAGTAAATGTTAGTGTTCCACCAGCTCCAATATTGGCTGTTATATCAGCAACATCTCCAATATGATCATCTTCATAAACACTTATCCCAATTGATACTATTCCATTATATCCAGAACCATTAATATCAGTAGATCCGAGTCCAACAGAAACAATTGAACCGTCAGTAGCATCGACGACAGCAGTTACTGCTGCACCAGCAAGAGGTGCGTAACCAAGTCCTCCAGTTGATCCCAAAGAAACAATAAGTCCTCCTCTAGGAATTTGATTTTGATTTATATCAGATTCACTAATAATGGTACTATTGGAGTCTGATGCATCTTCCCTAATACCACTGAATAATATTGATGTTATTCCTATGGGGGTTTCTTGTTCTATAATATTGAAATTATTATTTGGATTATTTGCAGCAGATGGTGTTTGAAATATTCCGTTGATAAATACCAGTCCATTTCCCCCAATTGTTCCAATACCTATAGTGTTTGCTCCACCTACAGTAAGTGTAAATGTTCTTCCAATTCCAGTAAACTCATCAGAAATATCATCAAAAATAGTATTTGTAGTATAGTCTTTTCTAAGAAATACTCTACCAGAAAAATCTGATGTTTGGAATACTAAATTATTACTTTCTCTTTCGACATTAGGGTTACCTCTAGGTGCTTTTGTAAAGAAAATTCTATCATTGGCAATATTGTAAGATCCTTTATAAATTTTAGATGATGTACCGTCTGTATGGGATGTTGAAGATGATCCAATAAACCCTCTTTCAACTTCAATCAAAGATTCTGTTCCAATATTAGAAATGGGTCCAATATTTGTTGTTCCAAATCCAACATTAACAATTTTCATGTATTCATCATCAATCCTCAATATATCAAGAGGATATATGGTTGAAATACCACTTAAAGTGAAGATAGTTGCTGTAGTTGAAATACTTCCACCATTTCCAGATAAACTTTGCACAATTTTAGTGGAGGCAATTGGATATTGTGTGATATTATTAATAGCAATGATAGATTTTTCATTTCTCTTTGCCATTACAAATTCATGAGCATTTCCTTCACCTACAGATGTAAATGTAACGGCCGATCCTGCTTTAGTTGTTGATATTGAAAAACTATTATCATCACTAACAATTGCAAAAACTTGTGAGGGAAGTTCTGAGATAGTAGAACCATTTTTATACGTCATTGGAGTTGATCCAACACCAACAAAAGTAGATTTTGGTGTATAGATTAATTCTTCATTATTACTGAAGAAGTGATTATCAATTGAAAATAATCCAGTTGAAAGATTAACTATATCATTATTTGATGGATTAAATGATTTTGCGAAAATTGGAGTATTATTTGATCTTAAGATGAAATCTTCTTTATTAATTCTATCTCCATTAATTGCTAAGTATGAGTCAGTATTTAACGTTTCTATAGAATTTCCATATATGAGATTTGGAGCTTGATTGATAAAATCGGAGATGGTATATAAACACTCACTATAAGAATTAATTTTTATATCTCCAATAAAATTGGAATCTGGATAAAACTTAACTAAAACATCATCCCCAGAATATTCTCCTCCAAAAGTTCCTACTCCTAGTGGAGTGGACTCTCCACTTGTACTTCCTATTGACAACAATGAATATTGCTGAATGTAAATATTAGTAACATCTTGAACCATCATAATTTGATGGATTGATTTTGTAGATCCGATACTAACTTCGACTAAAGATCTTGCAGAATCGAAATTGTTTTTATTCAATCTTAAGAAAGAAGTGGAAATACCAGAAGTAGTCGTAGATATTCCAGATTCATAAATTGCAGATCTTTCGTTACCCTCTGGTTGATTTTGTAAAATATATCTAAATGTTCCAACCCCAACAGAAATTGTTCCAAATCCAACTATATGTGACTTAACAATTACATCTTCATCTGTATCATTAGTATAATTTAAATTAAATAATCCAGAAGTGTCTATGTCCGCACCGAAAGATCCTATAAAATTATTTGATCTTGAAAAATCTTCAGTATCAAAATAGAATTCTGAAATATTTGTATCTGTTCCATCATGAGTTACATATAACTCGACAAAATTCATCTCATTAGTAATTTCTTTATAAACTTGTGCATTAACATGAAATGATGTAAATTTATCAGTTGCTACTCCAATAATACTGTCTGTACTACCTGTAAGAATTTCTTGACTACGGGAAGTTATATCAACAAATCCTACTGATGTTGTACCTACCCCAATAACTGTATCATCAAATTTTTTCTGAATATATTTAATGTCATATTCAGTATCAAAAGGATCTTTGGGAGTAAATCTTATATACTTTTCATCAAACTCATTAGTTTCTATTGAAAAATCACCGTATTTTTCTTGTTCAGATATAGTTAGTCCAGACCCCACATTAGATAAAGATTGTTTTTCTAAAATAGCAATATTACCATTGACTGTATTATTTAAAAATACTAAGCTTGTCAATTGAACTTGATTTTTTTCACTTATATCAGAAACTTTAAATAGATAGTTATAATAAGAAAGATCTTCATCAATTTTTATTATATCTTTATATTCAAAAGGTTCATCTTCAAAATTAGAAAATTGATCACTTATATCATCAATTCTCAAACCTCTATTAGATGTAGATTGTTGATAGTTTGTAAGTTTTTTATTTTTTAATTTTAAAAACTTAGATTTACCTAGTAAAAGATCAATATCTGTTACAAAATCAAAAATATTGATTTTATCAACTCTATTTTCACTGATATAGTCTACTACAATTGTTGTTGAATTCGAAGTACTATTAACTCCAACTCTCTCGTCTCCATCAGAAATAATTTCTGTATCTGCAAAATTTTTAACACCAATTGAATGAACTAAACTATTGACGGGTGTTTTGATATCATCCCATTCTTGTCTACTCTTGATAGAATATGAAAGATTTTGATAATAATCATTATCTGCAAGAACTTGATAATCTTCACTCAATTTTCCAGTTTCATTTTCCCAACCTTCATTTTTTCTATTAGAAAATTTAATTTCAAAAATTCCATCATAATTTGTTATAGATTGTACAGTGCCAACACTTCCTGAAGATCTTCCAGTAATTATTTCATTTACGGAAAGGTTATACGATCCAAATATCTTGATTGTTCCTGTATTACTATATCCAATAACTTTAAGATCTCTTTCAATACCATCAGATATTAATGTTTCACCAATTTCAAATTTTGATGGTGATAATGAAATTGAAAAAGTTGGATAATTCTTTTTAGAAACAATAGTTCCAAATGAATCTTGAATTGTTTTTGCAATTCCAACATTTGTTCCTAATCCCGCAATACTAAGGGTAACTTGGTCATCAAGTAATCCAGGTGTCGTTTTATTTAAATACTCCACCACTTCAAAAAATTTATACCCATAATCGGCAGAATTAAATCCATCTCCATCATCACTTTTTCTTTGTATTCCCTCCACAAAAACTTTTTCACCTTGAGCAAAAACATCTACAGAAAATCCTAATGGTGGTGTTGTAATAATACATGTAAAAATTCCACTATTTCCTGATGACTGAACTGCTTTAACACTAACTCCATTAGTGTTATTAATAGCAAAAAGTTCTGCTGATTGATCAGATATTCCCTTAGGTTTAATATCAACGATCAAATCAGTAATTGAGTTTCCAGTCAATTTGGATAGTATCACTCCATTATCTAATGGAGTTCTTGTGTTGTTATTAACAACTATAATTGTTGGGGGTTTTACATATCCAGATCCACCAGAAGTTATGGTCACAATTCCAATTGTATTAGAATCTTTCAAAATAATATTCGGGGATATATTAGCTTTTGGTTGTAAAGTTTTATCTGAAGAATATTCAAATTTTTCATTAATAACTCTAGATTCTTTAAGTAAACCAATTTCATTAGAACCTAAAGAAACAGATAAATTTTTGCCATTTGTTGTATTTACGGATGAAAGTGCAGGCAATTTTTTATATTGAGACCCACCTGATATAAGATTGACATTGTTTACTGGACCAGATGCTGATGTTGAAGTTGTTGTATATTCTAAATTATCACACTCTAAAGATGTATATGAAAATTTTTCTGGAGATTCTTGTAAAGAAATTTGAAAAGTGGTTGATCCTATACCAAAAACATTATAAATTTGATTATATTTGCTATCAACTGATATAATTTCGGAAAAATTATTTACACTTCTATCGGAAGAACTTATGTATCCAGATTTTTCTATAGAGTAATAAAGTTTTTTTGGTAGTTCAGAACTATTATTAATAGTAACCGAAGCATTAGTAGATATTCCTATTGTTCCAAAACCAGATACACTAAAAGTTTCTGTAGAACCTGTTGACACAAACTCATTATTAAAATCTTGATCATAATAAAGTTTAAATTCATACCCAGATAAAGAAGAATCTGTTAAATCAAATACTAAATTATTATTTGATAATAATTCTATTCTCGGATTAATTAAAGATATAGTTTGAGATGAACCACCAGTTCCTCCAATACTTACAACTAATGGTGGATTTTCATTTACATTAATATTACTGATACCAAACTTAATATTGTCAGAATCAACCTTATATACAAAATATGAACCAGTATTTAAACCAGAAGATACCTCATCAGATTCATAATATACTTTATCTCCCGTCTCTAAACCATGATTTTGAATGTTAATTTCATTTGTAGATGTATTAATTCCCAAAGAGTTAAATCCTATAGGATTAATTTGTAAATTATTTGTTAATAAATTTCTAGATAATCTTACTGCCGTAGAAGTTCCAATACCAACAGAAAGATTAGGTCTCACATTCATGATAATTAAATCATCTTTAATTAATCCATGATAATGAGAAGTTGATATTGAAACAGTTGATAAAATTTTCTCAACTTTTCCAAGTTTTTGTATTTTATTGGTGTCGAAATAATAATCATCAACATTATCACCTCCGGACACAAAGAAAACTTCGTCAGAAGTCAAAGAAGTTTTTATACCAATAGTGCTTGGAGATTTATTAACCGCATAAACTGTTGCTGGTAAACTAAATAGTGATCCTGTAGGAGATGTTGAAATTGAAATGGCACCAGTATTGCCATTTTGACTAAATGTAAGTTTCTGATTAGTTGTAAATGGGTGCCCTTTGATGCTAATTCTTTGTGTAGGAATAGATCCTGTAATTATCTCTTCTCCGAAAGAATACGATACTTCATATCCCAATCCTGCCGTTGTTCCAAAACCAACAGATTCTTGTGGATTGAAGTAAATTCTATTATTTAATTCAGATTCAAAATAATCTACCTTTTTATCAATTATAAATGTTTTTGGTTTAAATGATACTGCAACTCCTATAGTATGTCCGGTTCCAGGAAGACCTCTATTTACTCTAAAAACATTTTTATCTGGATATACATTTAATATTTCCAAAGTTTCAGTTCCGATCCCAATACTACTACCAACAGAAACACCTGGTGGAATTCGTGTTACATATATTTCGGTTGTACCTGCTCCGGCAGATATACTTGTTCCCAATCCCACAGTTGAAATAGATGGAACATTAATTTTATAATATCCATTTAGTGTAGAAAGATTTGAAGTACTAAATCCAGATATTGAAATATAATCTTTATCTAATAATGTATGAAAAGGTGAAATTGTTACAGTTACCTTATCA
>JACLAB010014624.1_pt1 | contig 18604 bp, 23 predicted proteins | sample 8027921 | NCBI WGS metagenome assembly JACLAB01 (sample SAMN15725117, study PRJNA655200) | protist metagenome | isolation source: fluorescence activated cell sorting (FACS) single amplified genomes of... | place: USA: West Boothbay Harbor, Gulf of Maine | collected 2000-07-19 | reverse complement strand
TCGTACTTTCGTACTTTCGTACTTTCGTACGAAAGTACTTTCGAAAGTACGAAAGTACTTTTTTGCCATTTGTATGCGTATTCAGCATCAATTTCGTACTGAGGTCACGCTCCGCTAATTAAATTTCCCGTGCCAAAAGTACGAATTTTGTGTGCGTATTTATTATCTCAAAAATCGTACTTTTGCGCGCGCCCACGCGCCGTCGCGGCGTTTATCAATTTAAAACTTCGCACATTTAAAACTTCGTCATGATGTTGTCTATTAAGTGTAGGCCAGCAAGTACTTTCGGAAATTTCTCTACGCAATTTCTCGACGGACACTAAACAACAATATACATTATTCATCTATTGCTCCAACATTTTGAGCTGATGAGTAGACAACGGCTGAAGCGCAGGAAACTGAAACCAAAACCTCTCCTTCAACCTTTGATGGTAGGTCATGTCTTACACCTACGAAGGAGGGTTCCGTGCACCTTTTCAATAAAATGCCGACATTATGTTGGAACCACGAATCAAGTCATGACAATCTCAAACCCACTAGGTAGCAATGTCATTTTGACCTATTGTGCTCGTTTTGTGAACGTTCCCTCTCACTCGAAGTCCCTAAAGCGCGCGAGACAAACAACGTCCGAGTTTCATAGGATTCAACGTGAGCTAGACATTGCCAGGCGTCGTGGTGGTCGGCAACATATAAACAATTACCCAGTTAGGGGCGAGCAGCATGAGCTAGATCATGAACTCTCCATAATTGGTGGAAGACAGGCATATCAGGAGGCCTCACTCTTGACCACAGGCAGGCACCGTACTTGCAAATGGGTGTTTTCGATCATAACAAAATTGGGACTTCGCCCAAAGAAGAGTCAGAGCCCTCTTGAAGTACTTGAAGTTGGAGCAGTGAACACGCAGCTCTTATCTGTTCCCTGGTTATCCGTCCGCGCAATAGACATTAAAGTAAGCTGTTTATCTCAGATAATTCTTCAGATATTTTACTCAACAACGGCCGTACTTTATGCAGGCACAACACCCACAGATAGAACAATGTGATTTCTTTGATATAGTTCCTGGAGGCGATTATAACGCAGTTGTGATGTCTATGGAATGATAACACTTGAACAACTCGCTCTTCTCCTGCTAAACATTATTTCCCAGGTACTGAACTGCATACCTTCGCCACACAAAAGAGGACAGATGCTTGCACTAGCACAAAGACATCTACGACCTAGAGGTCTTTTGTTTCTGATGGTATGGCGTGCCTTGTGACGTGTAATATGCTTCAGCGTATATACACATATTGCGTCTGTTCTTCAAAACGATTATTCGATACTACCGATATTTAACTCTACCTCGAGTTACTAATAACATACATTCCTGAATACTGCAATTCAGATCCCTCGAAGTTGTATGGAAAATTCCACCTATTACTCTTTTGACACGCTAACATTTTGTCTGGCAAATATAGGAATGACGGCAAGAAAATGCCGATGATACTCGTGTCCGCGATCTGATAATCCTTCATGTAAATGATGTGGCATTTGCTTGTTTGGTTCGTCCCCTGCCACCAGGTAGTTGAAACGAAGCTTTCCCCAAAAGTCGCGTTCTTTTGTGCTCAACGTGAGAGCACTGACTTGAAGTGCAGTTAAACTGAGTAAAGTGCTTCGTAGATATTCTTTGGTCAAACTCATTAGCTGTCTTTGCGAGATTTTTTGAAGCTTTTAACCCCCTCAATATAACATCGTGCTGAACTTCATGTATTTAAGCTGGAAATCTACCTAAAATCATTTCAAAACTTTAAGAAATACGTAACAAATGTTGAGAGCGCCAGCAACGCAGTGCAGTCGAAAGCACGTGAAGGTGAAGCTGACAAAGAATTCGAGAACTCGTGTCCAGAAGAACTGTCAAAACCTCTCGCACAGAGGGCTTCTGAGACTGCTGCCGAGGTTAAAAACAAAGTGTTGAGAGTTTGCAACAAGATCGAGCCAAAAAGAGCTACGCAAGCAGTTAAGTTTAACCCATGCCACTCAATTCTGCGCGAAACAAGTCCCAAGCATATGTTCCTGATCTCATCGAACACTGTTGTTGTGAACCGCATCGAGAATAGTAAAGTGAAAACGATTCCATCAACTGGGACTCCTATCAAAAGCAGAGGTTTAAGATACCAACGAAGCGCCCAAATCATGCCCTCAGGTGTGGTGGTGCACAAACTCAGCTGCGCAGACTGCAGAGCCGTGAAAGCAATACAAGATGCGCTCATCGCGAGACTGAAGTTCCTCTGTGAGATCTGAAGTGGGCCAAAGTGGAACAAAGTATTGTAGTAGCAGTTTTTAAAAGTTGGAATGTCCAGTAAGCCCTCATAAAAAGCGGATGGTTCGCGAGGACCAACCAATGGAATGACGCTTTCGGATCCGAGAACAGCAATGAAGAAAATCAGCGAGCAAACCTTTGTTACCACGCTTAGTTGTGGGCGCCATACTCGATATGGAAGTGCTGCTGCTGTCGAGAAAGCTAGTACCAAACAAACAGTGCTTTTTTCTGCAAGTGAGCCCCTTTGAGGTAGCAGCAGCATCGTAGCAAGCCATGCCTGCTTCAAGCGAGGGTCTAAACGATGCAGTGCGGAGGAATGGTTCGATACATAGGTTCCCAGAGGAATCGAAGGAAACTCGAGAAAATTGGCAATAGTCTGCTGAATAAGAGGGAGCTCTGTGTCACCAGTGTTTTTTTTTAGTTCCCACAGCGTCTCCACTCCATTTGCTGGCTGCTTCGTACTATGGTGCTGGACAACCCTTAATTGCACGGGGCTTCGGTACACTCGGTACAGTGATCGCACTCGAATATGATTTGACTTCCATATCGTAACCTGACCCCCGCGTCTTTGTTGTCCTGCCGATTTGAAGCAGAAAGTATTTCGCATTTCGTTTCGTTTTAGTAAGTTGGTACAGTCGCGAACACATGGACTCTTAAAAGAACAATTTGACGTCCAAAAAAAGATGATCAGACCATTCTCCTACAATGAGTAGCCACAAGAGTTTGTCGAGTTACCGCCGCGAGAAAAAGAAATAATAGCGTTTCGAGGAGAATATGGGAAGAATTTGAGGGCACCATAGAGTCTGAAGTCGATAAACCTTACGTGAGTCTTACGTGTACGTGTACGTGTACAGCTGTACTGTAAACCGTTGTATGTGTACGTGTACAACTAGTGTACACGTAGTCTAACGCGCGTATCATCATTTCCGGAAATAAAATTCTAGCTATTTCCGGAAGTACACTAGCCACTCACTAGCCCTACTGTACAACGTTGTGCACGTACACGTTTATTCGTGTACAGTAGGGCATTGATAATAGCAAATTGTACAGTACACGTACGTGTACGTGTACACGTAGCCCTACGTGTAATATCGAAGAAGATAATTTTATCAAGTATCATACTGTACATTTAATTTATCGGAATACTGTACACGTACTGTACTGTACGTGTACGTACACGTATGTAGGGCTACAGTACGTGTACTTTATTACGAAGATACAGTACTGTACAGTAGATAAATAGATTTACCTTCATAAAGTTCATGTATTTTCGTGCATGTATTAAAAATACTCATTGTACTGTAGTACGAAAGTACTTTCGTATGTACTTTCGTACTTTCGAAAGTAGTTGTACTTTCGTACGAAGGTAGCATTTGTACGTACGGAAGAGTTTTATGATACGGAAGTAGTTGTACGAAATATTTGTAGGCCCTAGCCCTACTTTCGTACGAAAGTTTCTATTTTCAAGTAAAACATTTAGGGCTAGCATGACTATCATACGTATTCAGCAGCAGCAGGTAGTTGTACTGTACGTGTACAGTAGTCCTCTACGTAATTCGAAAAAAACCAGCAAAAAAACGCACACGTGATAAAAACACGTACACGTACACGTGTACTGTAGGGCTACAAAAGTGTACGCGCGAGCACCCGCGCGCGAAACACTTCAAGGATGATGGCACACTACTCCTTCCTCGAATGAGATCGCGACGGATTTTTTTTTGCACCATCGCGTTCCAGGCATCAACGCCGAACTTCCTGCGCCGGGGATTTCGCGTCCATGCTCTCTGCCGCGAGAGGGGTACGCGATCGTCGCGATTCGTGATTTCGGGCAAGATCTGCGATTTCTTCGCGACGCGCGCGAAAGTCGAAAAACCCCGGCATCGCATTGTGCGCATCCCTTAGAACTGTAGTCGTGCGAAGTTCCGCGCGCAGACGCGCATCGCGCGCGGAGAAGCAGTGTTTCGCGCGCGGGTGCTCGCGCGTACACTTTTGTACATGTTTTTCGTGACCCAGAGTACACGTACACTTTTAGTCACGAGTACTGTACGTTTTTTTGCGAATTATGTGGAGGACTACCTAAGAGCAACTTTTAAGTTATTACCGACTGTGACAGGAAGCAGCGCGATAGGCGTTTGTTTCATCGAGCGCTCTCTGATTCGCATCTACTCGGCGTCGCGCGCGCACTTTTGCGGCTGTCTTGCTCTGGTCACGTATAAGCTTTCCACCTGGACTATAAATATCACTGAAACTTTTACTTCGAGTACGTTTCACTGCTGCCCACCGTGTAGTCCCTCCCGTACACGTATCTTTAGCAACCTCGACGCCGAGAGCGCGCCCGGCTCTTCTTCCGTCGATGATAAAGGCCGGGCCGGCGGAGGCGCTGATGATGATGAGCCATCGTTTGAAAGTATGGGCGCGACCAATACGTTGTTTGTAGCAAAGAGTCGGCACACTCTGTTGTTTCTACAGCCCGAACACCATAAGTCGTGGTCGTTTCCTCTTTCACTTTTGCAGGACTTCTTCTTCGGCCTTCCCCTATCGCGAGGAACACCTAAGCGAGAAGTTGCGGCAACTTGTGCGGCCTCCTCGGCGAAGAAAGCGGTGTCGTCCATGACTTCAAGCTATTTGCTCATACAGAACGACCTTCGCAGTTTGGCTGGTCGTTTCCAAAAGCCTAATAAGCTCACTCTACCACAACTCGTCTCTCTGCATACTGCACGAACAACTGTCGCTGAAATTCTAATGGATTGGAGACAAGCGACGAATCTCTGAGGTTCAGGAACTCCACTGCTTTTGTCCACAGTACACTGCAAAAGTTTTTGTTGGACACCACTCTGCACTCCAACCCCTCCTTGGCTGCTGCTGCAATAACACAGCTCGCAGCGTGCCAAACAATGCCCAGTCCAAATCCTATAGCAAACCCAACGCATACCTGCTCAAACGAGTGGTATCCTAAATGGACTCTACTCACAGCAACCACAAAGGCAACGGGCCACGACGATGAAACTGAAGCAATGACGAGAGGATCCAGCCTTTGTAAGTGCAGTGTCGTTATTGAGGTCTCATCCCCCCTCAGTCTACAGCCTCGGAGTCTACGGTAAAGGTGAAGTGAGTTTATCGTTGCGGAAAACGCAGCTAGTTGTGCGTGACTGGATGGCATGCCGTACGTGCCACAAAAATCTACCACAGCACACGAGCTTGGACGTGGGTCCTTTGCCCACCACTTTAATATTTGAGCAACGACTTCACAGAAGAGCGTGCCTGCAAGCGTTAGAATGTCCCACAGCTCCCGTCTTGCGAAAAAAACGCCGGAGGTGGCAAGTATACCGGCAATCGGAACGAGCGATGCGACTGCCATGAGTGAGCCCACTACGTCGTCGGGTGGGTAGCTGTGACGTGGGAGTCGGGTTCAGGGATTCAGCCGACGTTCGCAAGGGGAGGGAAATCGTGACGAACCGGACGTATGTTAAATTGAAAGGCTTCATGAATATCGAATGTTCATATGGTTGCCGTGCGGTCTGTACACCGTATATCTTGCGTAGTCGGGCAGTGAATCAAATTTCCGGTGGTAACATCTAGAGGCCAGGTCAGATAGCTCTACGTGTAGGGCTACATGACTGCTACATGTATGTGTACAATAAGTCGATCCTACATATTTATGTATGATAAATATCCGGAAGTACACGTAGGCCCTAATATTCATAGCCCTATCATATGTAGTACACGTAGGCAATCCATATTTAGGGATAAGCCTGCATAAAGTTGTTTATGATATGGGTATTTTAAATAATATGATGAGTGACAACTTAACTGATGAGATAGATATTGTATCTTCGAAGGTTCGTACTTCCGTATCTCGTTCGGTACGTAACATACAGGGGATAACTTTTAATATGATAGTAAATAAATAATGAGTAAGTAAAAGTTTACTTAGTTTTTCGAAAGGCGAAGACTTTTGCGGGTCGAGCGAAATTAGACCGTCGATTGTGAGTTAAAACTGCGGTACCTTGAAATATTTATTTATTTACCTTTTTTTCCGGCAGTCTTGTATTTACTTTAGTGTCGAAATTTTAGTAAGTTATAACCCCTGGTACGTAACTAATGCTACGCAACCCTACCTCTTGCTTGCGAGATTCTTTATAAAGCCCTTCAATCGTGATGGAGCGCTTAACAGTTAATAAGGACGATGAAATTTTCATTCGCAGCCGGCTGAGGACGCAGACGGCGACGGCGAGGCCAGGAGCTGATCCGCCCCTGAAAAAGCTATTGAAAAAATACGTAGTTTACTTCGACGCACTGGCCTCTGGGGGTAGAGAGGACAAGATGGCGAACGACGCACAAAAAGAAGCCTTCCTAAAAGATTCGGTGAATTTTGATCTGGCGATGGCAAGGACTACGTCTGTTGTGAGCGCGAATTCGGGAGAGATGGACGCCTACAGGGTTGATCACGGTAACGTCCGCACGTCAATCTCAAATGCAAAAGGGGACATCGAAGCACTGAAAAACGCACTCGATGGGGCGCGGCTCGAACGGCAGCATAAGGAAGAATACGAAGGCCTTCGCCGGCTGTGTGTTAGATACCCGCGACGAGAAACGACCGAGGCGGCAAACGCGACACTCCGAGGCTCGATACGAGAGCTTGAGGAAGCCAGCGAATCCAATATTAAGGTGTTAAAGCTCAGGAAAAAACAGTTTACGACGCTACTCCACGTCGTCAACGAGCTGACTGAAGAACTCGAGCATGAGGGTGAGGAGTTCGATTGCGCTGGTTGATTCAAATTGTTTAGGCGAGAAGAGCACAAGAAAAGCATAGAAAGACGGGCGGATGATGACTTGACGGCGTCGTCTGAACGCTCTGATTGTTATTATACCTCACTTTGTGACCATATTCTTGATCAGTATTGTTATAATCTCATTCACTCAAATTCAATAACAATTATAATTCGTCAGTTAATCCTCCAGAGGGTAACAGTGATCGATAGTTCAGAACCTCTCAACCCCCCCCGTTATCGTTTTCTTTCCGCTTTTTACTCCCGCTGCCATCTTCACCCTCGAACGCTCTAGTTGACGCCACAAGCGCGTTTCGCAGTCGCCGCTTCACCTCGCCGCTGCAAATCCGTGGCAAACCCCCTCTTATACCCCCAATTTTCAGCTCGAATATGTCGGTCACCCACATTCGCCCAGCGTCGTCCACTTTCGTTGTGATGTTTGCGCGGGTGATGTCCATAGGGAGTTCGTGAAGTGCAGACATCAGGTCTGGAAGTAAACCACGACGGTCAATGGTGTGAAATTTTATGTAACAATTATCATTTCTCAGGTCGACACTGAATTTTATCATGCCGTCTTTGGTATGCATAGAGTCAGTGGAAGGGGATGACGTGCGCGTGTGTGGGACGTGTTCAGGTTGAAAATCGACGCCGAAATCGCCACCACCACTGCTGCTTAATTTTGCTATTCGTCTTCGCTGTTTCTCGACCGTCACAGTCAATGTCCTTATCAAATTTATCGTGTCCTGCAGAACTGAGAATTTCGACCTTCTTCTATCTTCCCCCTGAGCTGCATCCTGCTCCTCACCGCCAGCAGGAACGAGACATCGCAGTTCATCGATCATCGCGTTTATCCGGTCGCGACGCTGCTTCTCTGATGCACCGTGGGAAACTCTCGTACCGTATCCATCACTTGCATCACCTCGAACAGGCGAAACAGAGGAACGCACTGTCGGTTTCGACGATAAATTCTTTTCAATCAATGGGTTCACAACCTTGTCCTGTTTACTCGAATTCAGCGTTTTTTCAACTCTCTCTGAATCACTGGTGTATGAAATGTAACGCGTTGAAGGCTGAAACTGGAGACTCGTGGTGGAGACGAAGTGCGCACGGGCTAACCCGTTTACTCCAAACTCCACGGCAGTATTGAGTGCTTCTTTCACGTGTTGAGCCCCACCACTTCCTTTTGTATCTCCACTGACGGCGCCAGCCACGTTCACTTTCCCTGCAGGTCGACCCCCCCCCTGGTTGGAGATGGTCATTTGGTCCTGTGAGACAATAGGAGCCAGCGTTGAAATGTGAGACTGTTCGAGGCTCGGCTTACTGGTCACTCCAGCTACGTTCTGGGGGACACTCGCAAAGCCTAGGTCAACGTGATTTAGACTGCCTACAACTGCGAAGTGTCATGAAGGACGAAGAGATAGGAGACATGTTAGTGATATGCCGATGGTTGGCACGCGATCGAGTATCACAAATAAGTAGAGAAACGGTTCGTTGGGGGCCTACAAAGCGCCGCGTGGATTGGGGGTAAGTGACTCACGATCAGAGGCCGTCGCTGCGTAACTTGTGCTTTCAACAATGCCTAGGAGTTCATGAAGCTCGCTGTCCGTAAAAGTGTTACCCCCGTCATTTGTATCGAACAAAGACGCGAGATCACTCTCGTCCGGCATCACGCGTATGTTCTCCATCGCTAGTTCGGGCGTGGCGACGCCGCTTACACGTTTATAGAAGGTACGAAAGTACTTTCGTACAAGTTAGTGGAAGAGCACTGGAACTTCCGGAGTACACGTACAATATCGATCATGATAATAAAAAAACAAGCATAATAGTATGTAACTAGCCCTATGTATGATACCTTCGAAGGTAATAATATGTAGTACGAAAGTACGAAGAAGGTTTAATAAAATATGTACAGTAACAACTTATGTAAGTTCGTTGCTTTTAGGCAACTTATGTTTTATACAGTATACTGTATAATACGAAGGTAATATAAAAGCAAGCAAGCATAAACATGGATATACAGTATCATATTAATATATGTATAAGTTGCTTTATTATAAGCATCTATCATAACTTAAGCAATAACTTATTATTATTAAACGCAACTTTATACAACTTATCATTTATTGTAATAAGCAACTTTTACACACAATATTATGATATTATATATAAATAATATTATATATGTGTTTATTTACTAAAGTTTTCTATCATGAAACATTTATATCATATTTACTAATACTAAAACAACGTATGCTCTTGTAAAACAACTATTTGTCCGTGTATAAATCTAATAAAATAAGTTCATGTACAGTAGCCCTACTGAGTCCCTACTGTATGTTCACTACAAATTTCGTACGGAAGTAGGGCCTACATACTTTTGGCACGGGAAATTTAATTTATTATCGGAGCATAAACCAGGACTACACGCACGTGCGTGTACACATACACGTGTACTGTACACGTGCAGTAGTTGTACACAGCTACACACAGATATTTTACAACTTACTTTTTAGCCAGAATGAACGAATAAATTCGAATGAATGAAGGTACTGTACTGTACAACGTACACGTACACGTACGTGTACACGTATGTGTACTGTACGAAGTTACATAAAACTGAAGAAGAAATTTCGTTGACTCGTGAGTTGCTTTCAAAATTTCAAAGAGAGCTGACCCTAGCGCCGCTTGCGCGCCGCTTCTCGCGCAATTTGCGGGCCGAAACACTCACGCGAAGAGTAGCATCGCATCCTACGCCTCGAGAGAGCTTTCCATCGCGCACTGACAATTTCTCCGCTACAGTCCCAAAAGCGCACAGCCCCGAAGACAATCCGTGATGGACGATCCGCACTGCATGAATAATGTTCGGTATGATCGTCAGCTGCGTATTTGGGGCGAGCATGGGTAGGGAAACACAACTGACGCGTCTTGACTGTCACTTTAATCCACGTGTATACCAACCTCTCGGTCAATCGTCACAGCTTTTCGTACGAAACCCTCGTCATAGACAGAGAAAAATAGAGGGGTGCAAAGTTTGTGTGCTAAACTGCGGACCTACAGGCAGCGAGACGATAAAAAACCTTGTTCTGGCTGGCATTGCGTCCTATACATTAGTGGACAACACAGTAGTCGAGGAAAGTGATTTGGGCAACAACTTTCTGGTCTGGTTTTCTTCTAATTTCGTATTTTGGCCCGTTTTTCCTTGCGAATATTACCGCTATTCTATCAAGAACACCCAAGAAAGTTAGGTTGCGCCGCAGATCATCGTTCTAAAACATCAAAAGCTGTGTTGACCATCATTCAGGTTAATGAGGCAGACCTTGGCAGGGGTAAGGCTAGCACTGTTGCTGCAAATCTCCAGGAGCTGAATACTTCTGTGGCGGGCTCTTTTGTCGACGAGTCTCCGGATGACATTGTACATAATAACCCTGCATTTTTTGAGAGTTTCACGGTCATTTTAGCCACTCAGATGTCTTTAAGAAACCTCGTCGCACTTGATGTCATCTGTCGTCAGGTTGGAATCCCTCTGGTTGCACTACAGTCTTATGGACTCACGGGAACCATTCGCTTATCGCTGACAGAGCATACCGTTCTCGATGCAAAACCTGAAGAATCTGACCACGACCTGCGGCTGTCACAACCCTGGCCGGTAAGGCTGCCTCTTAACTTATGAAGCGGAGTGCTCCCTGCGTCTCTGCGTAATGTTTACGCCAGTAAACGTAATCCCACTCACACGTCATACTTCTTGAGGACCAACCTACCAACAGGAACTATGCTGTTTTGTACAACAGTTCAACTTGTCTACTTCTGACGACACAACAGTTAGGCAAGTACCACACGTGGTACTGCTCCTGCAGGCTGCACTTCAGTGGCGCGCAAAACATTCAGGAAGGTCTCCAGAGGACCACATTTCTCAGAAGGCATTCAAGGATTCGATTCGCACCTCACAATTCACACTCGATGAGGAAAATCTCAGAGAAGCTCTGGAGTCTGTGCGGCATGTGTGGAAGCCACATACTGTCCCACCAAATGTGAAAAAGCTATTTGAAAGAATTGAGGTCGACAATTTGACCTCTAGTACGCCTAACTTTTGGTTCCAGGTCGCAGGTTTGCGTGCATTTCTTGTTGATTCAGGTGGCATCATGCCTCTCCGGGGTGATATTCCGGACATGGCTTCTGCAACAGAATCGTATATTGCACTGCAACGAGTATATCGAGAAAAGGCTGCAGTAGATGCCGCGGAGGTTCACGCACACATCTGTAATTTCTTGCATGGAGCAGGGAAACGCGGGGAAACTTTTTCACTGAAAGATACTGTCAGTTTCTGCAGAAACGCGGCAAACCTACAAGTGAACCACTGGATTACTCTTGCTGATGAAGCTGCTTGGAAATCTGACTGTAGTAAAAACATTTCTTGTCAGCTGGCTGGAGAAGATACTCAATCCTGTGCTGCTCTGTATTTGATACTACGTGCAGTTGACTCGTTTAAAGAAAAGTATGGACGAGCACCAGGTGAAGTTGCGGTATTGCCAACCGCACTATTGCTAGGTGCTGCGAAGGATGATATGGCGAAGATTGATATTTCTCGTCTCAGAATAATCTTGCATGGCATACTTAGTGAGCTTGGGCTGAGTAAGTTGGGCCTTTTCGATGACCTGATAGTGGAATTCGTTCGCTCTGGTGGTTGCGAGCTCCAAACTGTTGCAAGTATGGTTGCTGGTATCGGCTCCCAGGAAGTCATAAAGCTTGTCACGCAACAATTTGTGCCTTGCGGAAAGACTCTGGTCTATGACGCAGTCGACTCGGCTGTTCTATCGATTATGTAGACCATGTAATGATTCAGAGAGCACAACTAATCTGATGACAGGTTTTATATCACACAATTTTATATGGCTAGATATGATATTCTGATCTGATAGTACATATATGTGTATTTCAGTCTGCGCTTGCGCGGTCTTAGGAAAAATTTCACCAGAACGCCCCTTGCTGACTGAAATGCCCATACGAATGCAAGGGCGGATCTCCTTCCGTCCTTCCCAGTACTATCTCCGAAAATGCGTATGTGCTCTAGTAGGCCCCCCGCGACCCAGAACGAAATCGGAACGAAGTTGAGTCCGGGCACATTCCGTCTCCCCCAACAACCGGGGGGGGACAGAAGGACCAGGTTTGCAAAAAAAATAGATGAGGTGCACTATCATATTAATGATAAATTATAAAATTCATATCACATCCATATTACCCATATGTATTATATATACACGAGTAACTGAGCTCTATTACGTTTATGGCAAGACATGTGTAACGCGAGTGTATAAACCCGTTACTTCCAGAAGTACACGTACGCATACTATCATATCCAGCTATCTATTCTAGCTACGCGATATCTTCGAAGGTAGATAGAATAGCCCTAAAACTACGGAAGTAGGCCCTAGCAGTGCCCTAGCTAGTACTTTCGTACCTTCGAAGATACTTCCGGAAGTACTTCCGTAGATATCTAGCTAGCGAGCCAGTGGATACGTAGTATGTACGTGTACGTGTAGGGATATTAAATACTGTCGCCTCTATCTGTCTATCAGAACTGTTATCCCTCATTCGTACACGTACACGTACACGTGCGTGTACACGTAGGTAGGGCTATTTCCGACATTTCGAATACAACTAAAACGCTTTTACCTTACTTCGTACGGAAGTACTTCCGTACTTCCGTACGAAGTATCATACTTTCGTATCATATGATAGATATTCATGCGAAAGAATGTTGTTCCGTACTTCCAAATACATACATACAATAGCCCTAAATAAATACGTACCTTCGTAAATACGAAAGTACTTTCGTACTTTCGTACTTTCGTACTCAAAGTAGTTGTACTTTCGAAAGTACGAAAGTACTTTCGAAAGTACTTTCGTACGAAAATACTTTCGTATTTTGGTACATGTACACAACACATATCAGATACACACCACAAGCAAGGTACACGTAGCCCTAGTCACGTACCGTTGTCGAGCTCCATACACTACGTGTACGTGTACGTGACAGATACAGCACGACCGCCAGAAGTTACCGGTGCCTTGGCCTTAAGCACCTCCAAACGTACCGGGTGGCGAGCACTTCTGCGTGCAGTCTCGTCTTTCCCCATTTTCACCCGCGTATCTTTTAGCCAACCGTGTTCCCCCCCACCGCTCACCGCGCGAAGTCCCTGCGTTTTCTCGCCGGTGCCGCTCCCTACATACATTTTCGCGATGGGCATGGGAGTAGGCGAGCAAGTGCGCAAGATTGAGCTCGATGCATACACAATGTTTATGAAGGCCACCGCTATCACGGGCATGTCGTGGGTAAGCAACCACCGTGATCCACGTGCTTGAGCGGTGTCTGCGCAGATCACGAAACTTTACCGACGGAATCGCACGCGGTTGTCACCCCTATCTTCCCTCCTTCTTTGCACGCAGGATCGCGATGAGCTCGCGACAAAGCTCCGGAGAGAGCTTAACGTGAGCAACGACGACCATACGCGCATCAGGGAGAAGCTGTCCGAAGACGAACGAGTCTCAAACCTACGGTCCGGTTCGACTCTAACGTCCCAAATCTTTCCATCCACTCGAAACATAGAGTGAGTCAAACTGACTGTATAAACTGCCCAAACAACCAACCGCAGCGAGGCATGGATATCACGCCAAGCCATGCACGCGGCAAAGAAGGCACGGGTGGATCATATTGTCTCGCCAGCGGGAAATCTGGCAACCAAAAAGTCACCCGGACATTCTACACTCAAGCAATTCTCCAAACAACAACGATTTGCCACGGGAGGGACATCAATGATGGTTGACAATCTAATATGCCGTAAAGTCCAACGATTCTGGCCAGAAGAAGGCGGTTGGTTTGACGCCATCATCACTGACTATCGTCCAACCACTCAAGAGCACTGCCTTACATATGAGATAAACACAGAGTCGGAGACATTTGAGTGGGTATGTTGCACTTCGGACACTCTCATTTTTTTGCGAACTTGCCACCCCATGTTTGCAAATAAATTCCGTGTTCAACTCTGACCTACCACTTACTGTAATGAGTTCACTCAAAACTCTCAACCACATCGGCAGGCAAACCTGACTGCTTTCAACGCCAAAGAGTTCAAGATACTCGAAGAACGCGTGGCTATTGAGGACTTGAAGTTTTTTTGCGAAGGCATGAAACCTGGTGCGGAAATGGCTACGCATAACAGCGCACTAGCACAGACACACGCGGCTGTAGGCGGCGTTAACAGTCTCGCGAAGAAGGCATTGAAGACAGCAGATGCGGGTAAGATTTTCGAGGCAAAAGGGACATTGAGCGCGCAGGAGGTTGCACTGAAAGCGCAGCTCGCGGCGCTAGATGACTCGGAGTCAGATGAAGATTGAGGAAACATTGTTGCACAGTCGGCGTGCACGGTTGATGCAGGTTTTGAACACAAAATCCGTACCCATCTGAGCATGCGGAACCATCAAATACAGGGAACTGACTGGTCTAGTCTATCTTTAAGACCATTGGTTCACTTGTGCACTGCCTTGATTCATTTTTTCTCATTGCAAACAGAACCCCCCATTCCTCGCCCTGTACTGTACCATCGCGCCAAAATCTCGACGGGGACGCCAACAGCATACCCGAGTAGAACAAGCTGATTCATTGCTGTCGTTCTCAGAAAACCCAATGTGTTCCACCTTCGCACACTTGTTGTGACGGATGATTTCATAAGCACGGGTGCACTCTTCCGTCGAAGTCGCCGAACTAGCTCATAGTCCTCTAAAAATGGCATCGGTGGGAAACCGCCTACGGCTTCGAAGGTTGATTTACGCACAACGAGGCACTGGTCACCGTAAGGAAAGTGGAAAAGGGAAGCACGAAGGTTCACTAGAAATTCAAGGATTCCAAAACGGATGCGAGCGAGTGTTGGTACGGAGACAGCAGCATCACCGTCACCAAGACGAAACCTAAACGCGCCCCACTCTGCGCTGCATTCGCCTCCGCCTCGCTCAGTGAACCGAGCCCAGACGTCATTCTTAAAAGATGGGGGTAACGTCGAGTCCGCGTGAAGGAACAGAAGGACCTCTCCCGTGGCCGCGTTCGCGCCAACGTTGCACTGCGTCGCTCTGCCCCGTGCTGACGCAAGAACACGAGCTCCCGCGCGTTTCGCCTCTAGCGCGGTGTCATCTTCGCTGCCGCCGTCCACGACAATGACCTCGACGGCACACCCTGAACCCATTTCCTTCTGCGATTCTGTCGTTCCTCCGAGACGTGTCGCACTCTCAACCGCTCCGCGCACACGTTTGGATTCGTTTAGCGCGGGAACGACTACGGAAATGCGGGGTGGCGGGGTGGACATTATGGACTAAGTGAGGGTGGACGATGTTACTCGGCTGCCTACTGTTAGTTACTAGCTAGGGCAGTCCTGCCGAGGAAGTAATCAATACGGGATCACAACCACCACTTCGCAGACGAGGAAAACGCGAGCAAGTGGTGGTGGCCTCTGTGCAACAACGCAACTTGCCAACGAAGCTAGATACGAAAGTACTCCGGAAAGTCTCCGGAAGTACTTCCGGAAGTACGTGTGTGTGTATCTGATTACAAAAAGACTGAGGGTTTAGGAAGTACGTGCACTGTACGTGTACAACGTACGTGTACGTGTAGTCGTGTACGTGTACAACGCGTTATGTGCGTGAGTCGTACGTGTAAAGTGCCTAAATTGCCAGTGTTTTGGAAACCCCTTGGATTCGGACGACCCCATTGGGTGTCCCGAGTTTTGTTTGACGCGTCTTTGTTCGACTTGGCACTGGCTTTTCCTGGGTTCTTTTGAAGGTAAAGTGAAATATCCTCCACGGTGAACAAGGGGGGTGCGGCGCGCGCGACCGCGTCCCAAGGATTTTCTTGAGCGGGTGCGGAAGCGGGTGCGGAAGTGGGTGCGGGTGGAGGAGCGGATTGCTCAACCTCCTCATTTTCATCTCCACCTTCGAAGCCACCAAAGATCTCAGAGTTGTCGGGGATACCCATACCCCCCTCTTGCTGCCTTTGGACTTCCTGATAATACGGTAGGTGCAGACCAAGAAGGGATAACCCCATTCGTCTGCGGATGTCGTTGATGGTCTCGATTGTTATTTTGTATGTAGCCAGGGACTCCTTGTGGGGGATCGAACCAGCCTTAATTCTTCGGAGGATCTTGTTCCTGTTTTCTTCAAACACATATTTAGGGTCTTGACGGTATTTCTCAATGTAGGCGTTTTGTTTTTTTGTTTTTTCTTGTTGCGCGCGGGTTTTAGCTCTCACCATACTGGGTATTTACAGTATATTTTTATTTAACGCCAAATCCTTAAGCCACTTAGGTTTTAAACATCTCTAAAAACTCGTCACTTGCATCCTTGGTCTTGAAGATCACGAGACAATCGAAGTGGACACGTCCAAGCTTCAGCGCCAGTCGGTTGCTAAAAGGGAAGGACGAGTGCTCCACAAAAGCGACGTAGTACTTGTCTTGATTGATTCGCCACTCCTGGGATGTTTCTTTTACTTTCATCGTTTCGGCTCGAATCCCATTAGCACATTCGGCGACGAGTTCGTCCATACTCGTCTTTGATTTCCAGAACTCTAGTGAGCCATTGCAACAAGTATCACATTCTGATTTGTAGAGCGCAGCGTAGTTATGCTTCATGTTGGCTTTGAGTTTGCGCTTGATTTTGGATAACGCTTGGTCGCGTCCGCAGGAAGGAGAGTTGCTTACTTCGGGAGAAAACCTGACGATAGTATTTACTCTCACCATTATGGTACACTTTACGTGTACAGCTGTACACGTACGTGTACGTGTAGTTGTACTGTACGAAGGTACAAGCTAGAATATTCTGGAAGTATTTTCCGATGTACATACTGTACAGTATCCGTATTTCCAAAAAAATCAATGTCTCGCGCTGTAATCTCGGATTCGTAGCTTTTATGTACAAAATCTCGTGTATGCAAATCAGTCTCACTCAAAAAAAATATGTACACGGTTCATCGGCTTGTATTCTATGAACGAAGATAAAATATTACGGAAGTATGATACTTTCGTACGTACTTTCGTACTTTATTTCGAAAGTACTTTCGTACGAAAGTACGAAAGTACTTTCGTACGAAGGTACGTGTACACGTACAACTACTGTACTAATAATAATAAACATGCATACAGTACAACTATTATCTATTTTCGGAAGTATGATACCAAGTACCTTCGTACATGCATGTACAGTACGTGTACGTACATGTACAACTACAATACATTGACTTTTATTCGGAAGTACGAAAGTACTACTCTATCTAACTATCTATCCAGTCTGTATCCAATGTACACGTACGGAAGACTTTATGGAAATATTACCTTGCTTACTGTACACGTGTACACGTGTACGAAGGTATGATAGGGCATTGACAAAGAAGACAAAGGTCTACGCAGACCAGAAAGCAGTTTTTCACCCGCATCTATATCGGCAGATCTGCCGATATAGACCCGATCAAAGCGATCGGGGATTTTCAAACCAAAACTTTGAAAGCGTATTTTCATCGCAGTAGCCGATCAAATGCTTAACGCGGTTGAAAACCCGCATTCTGCTCTGCGTAAGTGTAGGTAGATTTCGATAAATAAATATTTTTAATTGTATTCGTGACTGCTTCCCATACGCATCGTGCGCAATATATATTTCTGAGATAGGAATATTTTTCACGCGCGCTCGCGACGAAATGGAGCGCGGAAACGCGCAATCGCGGTGGCGGAATCGCTTTGTCATACTTCCGAAGTACGGAAGTATATTTCCGTACTTTCGTACATAGCTACATACATACTGAACGTACAACTATACTGTATGATACTTCTGGAAGTACTTTCGTACTAGCTATCATAGCTAGCTAGTGTACATTTATTTTATTATCCTGCCTTCGTACACGCGCGTTACGTGTACTGTGCGTATACGTACAACGTTGTACACGTACTGTAGCCGGGTATCGGATACACGTGCGGAAACAGTATCTTCGTTCGTAGATAGGGCTTCGAGTACACGTGTACACGTGTACAACGTTCCCCACGTTGGAGCACTTCACCACGTTGTAGTGTACGTGTACTCGTGGTGAAGTGCGGCTGGCACGGACCGGCACTTTTCAGCTGCTGGAACCAACAAGTTTCTCTTTCATAAAATGACCTCGGATGTTGAAAGAGTCCGAGTCGCGCTAATGATGTCGGCGGGTGTGACCACCGCCGCTGTACTCGTGCTATCGAGCAAGACCGTGCGCGGAGCGATCGCGGGCACACTTAAGGTACTTCTGACGCGTGCCATCTTCTTCCTGCACCTTCCCTTCTCCAGCAAGGCGTTCCACACATTCAATTCAATTTATATGATCCCGCATGTTAATCGTCATATAGATGACTGGCATCCGCGACGTGCACGCAATTTAGCTCGAGGAACGCAAGACAACGAAGCAAATAACTGACGCCGTGTTTTTTTACCTTCTTGAATAGAGTGTCGCTTCAACTATTCAGCCCACAGAACTGA